>Ga0185299_10004862_pt1 | contig 15761 bp, 13 predicted proteins | sample PaiPotPPA55metaG_FD_128002 | JGI IMG/M metagenome (GOLD analysis project Ga0185299, IMG submission 128002) | Iron sulfur acid spring bacterial and archeal communities from Banff, Canada, to study Microbial Dark Matter (Phase II) - Paint Pots PPA... ...
AACCTCGTGAGCAACGCGATCAAGTACTCACCAGGGGGCGGCGCGGTCGAGGTCGATGTTGTCAACCGCGGGGGCATCGCGCGGGTCAGCGTCAAGGACCAGGGGGTGGGCATTGCCAAGGATGACTTGCCAGTACTGTTCACCCGATTCGGCCGCGTGTCGACGCCGGAGACCGATCACCTGCCCGGCACGGGCTTGGGCCTGTACCTCGGCCGGCAGCTGGCGCGTCTCCACGGGGGCGAGATCACCGTCGACTCCGACCCTGGTCGCGGGAGTACGTTCACCCTCCACCTACCCGTGTCGGAGGTGGCGACGAAGGCGGCGGCTCGGCCGGAGCGCCGCACCTCGGCCGCATCAGCTCGAGTCGAGACTCCGAACGATCACATGGGCAGAGGAGAAGAGGGATGAGCGACGGTGACGGGACATCACAGACCGCCGGGCGCGCGCAGGGCGCATCGCACATTGAAACGATGCAGGTCGAGGAGCGGCGCTTCGCACCTACTGAAGAGTTCAGCCGGCAGGCGAATGCGCAGCCCGATATCTACAACATCGGTTTCGACGAGTTCTGGACCAAAGCATCCGAGCGTGTCTCCTGGTTTGAGCCATGGGACCAGCTCTACGAATGGAAGCCGCCTTACGCCAAGTGGTATATCGGCGGCAAGCTCAACGTTTGCTACAACTGCGTCGACCGCCACGTGGAAGGTGGCCGCGGCGATAAGGTCGCGTTCTTCTGGGAGGGCGAGCCGGAGGACGACCGCCGCGCCATCACCTTCGGCGACCTCCAACGCGAGGTCGTCCGTTTTGCGAATGGCCTGAAGAAGCTCGGAATCAAAAAGGGCACCCACGTCGGGATCTACATGGGAATGATCCCGGAGCTCCCGTTGGCGATGCTCGCGTGCACGCGGATGGGGGCGCCCTTCACGGTCGTGTTCGGCGGCTTCAGCGGCGAATCGCTGTCAGGCCGTCTCAACGACATGCAGTGCGAGTTTCTGATCACGCAGGACGAGGGCTGGCGCCGCGGCAACCGGGTGCCGCTTAAAGTCAATGCCGACGCCGCGCTGGACTCCTCGCCGACTGTCAAGACCTGCATCGTGGCGAGACGGACCGGTGGCGACATCGATATGAAGGAGGGCCGCGACGTTTGGTTCCACGACATCGTCAAGGGCGTCAGCGACGACCCCGCGTCGTGCCCGTGCGAACCGATGGATTCGGAAGACCTGCTCTACCTGCTCTACACGAGTGGCACGACCGCCAAGCCCAAGGGCATCGTCCACACGACCGCCGGTTACCTGGTCGGCGTGGCGACGACGCACCACTACATTTTTGACGTCAAGCCAGACTCGGTCTACTGGTGCGCGGCCGACATCGGCTGGGTGACCGGCCACAGCTACATCGTCTTCGGCCCGCTCGCCAACGGCACCACGGGCATCGTCTACGAGGGAACGCCGGACTTTCCGGACAAGGACCGCTGGTGGAAGATCGTCGAGCGCTACAAACCCGATATTCTTTATACCGCCCCGACCACGATCCGCACCCACATGAAGTGGGGACCCGAGTACGCGGCCAGGCACGACCTCAGCTCACTGCGAGTGCTCGGCTCGGTCGGCGAGCCGATCAACCCTGAGGCGTGGATCTGGTATCGCGAACACATCGGAGGCAACCGCACGCCCGTGGTCGACACCTGGTGGCAGACCGAGACGGGCATGATCCTGATCACGCCCCTGCCCGGCATCACGACTCTCAAGCCGGGTTCCGCGACCAGGCCGTTTCCCACCGTCGACGCGGCGGTCTATGACACCGAGGGTCGAGAGGTGCCGCCAGGCGGTGGTGGCTACCTCGTGATCCGCAAGCCGTGGCCCGCCATGCTTCGTGGCGTCTACGGCGACCCGGAGAGATTTCAGAAGACGTACTGGGATCGCTGGAAGGACACCTATTTCGTCGGCGACGGCGCGCGAATCGACGAGGACGGCGACTTCTGGTTGCTCGGCCGGATCGACGACGTCATGAACGTATCCGGGCACCGGATCTCGACCATCGAGATCGAGAGCGCCCTGGTGAGCCACCCGGCGGTGGCCGAGGCCGCGGTCGCGGGCCGCAACGACGCGCAGACAGGACAGGCCATCGTGGCCTTCGTCACGCTGAAAGGCGGCCATGAAGGCTCCCCCGAGATGCTGCGCGAGCTGCGCGACCATGTTGGCAAGGTGATTGGCAAGTTCGCCGCGCCCGCGAACATCGTGTTCACACCTGAGCTCCCGAAGACTCGCTCGGGCAAGATCATGCGCAGGCTGCTGCGGGATGTCTCAGAGAATCGACCACTCGGTGACACGACCACGCTGGCCGACCCCGCGATCGTGGCCGAGCTCGCGCGACGAGGTAAGGAAGAGGCGACGAAAGAAGAGGGCTAGCGCGGCCCGCGCTTTAGACGGGACCTGAAAGCGACTGCAGGAGCACTGCGTTGTGCAGCGCGACAATGGCGAGTGCGACCGTGGTCACGCGGATCGCCGAGAGCGTGAAGACGTAGACCCAGCCGGCGCCAGGCCGGCCTTTGCGCACCCAGAGCAAAGCGAGCAGGACCGCGGTGGCGCCCGCTGCGACGAGAGCCAGCTTGATGAAGATGAATAGGGCCATGCCGCCCTCGTTCATGACTGCGGCGCTGATCGGCATCGATTCGACGGCGCCCTGTGCGCGTCCGATATCGGTGGTCAGGATGTCCATCGCCTCGATGGCTGCGAGCAGGCTGATCCAGACAAGACTCGAACGAAACCCGTGCATCGACCCGTTTCAAAAACGTTCATTCGACGCCGACCACCCAAGAACGACGGACGCTGTTTATCCGCCGGCCGCTCCTGGGGTTGCGCCACCGCGACCGCCGCCGCGGCCGCCGAAGCCCCCGCCGCCCAGGCCGGTCACGCAGGTGCCCGACGGTCCCGCCGGTGTGATGGTGATCGAGGTCGCCTGCACGTTGCCGGCCGAGTCCTTGGCTCCGGTGGCGCGCAGGCACTCGCCCGTCTGCAGGGCGGTCGATGAAGCGACCACAGTCGTGGTCACCGCCGCGGTTGTCGGCACGATGATCGTCTGGCTTCCGGACGGGGTGGCGAGCACAGTGATCGAGATCCCACTGGCGCCGGTGACCTCGCCGCTGACGAACGCCGTCGGCGGTTGGCCTGAAGGAGTCGGCCTGGGTGAGGCCCCGGCTGGAGGTGTGGGGTTCGGTCCGAGCCTACCCGGCGCGCCGCAGCCCGCCGCCGGCTTCGGGGAAAGGCGAACGGTCGTCGCCGTCAACTGACCTGTCGAATCCTTCTGCCCGGTCGCGACGATGCAAACACCGGGCACGATGTCGGCGAGCACGGCTGTCGAGGTGCGCGTGAAGGTGGTGGTGCTGGAGTAGGTGACTGTGAGGTCGCCGTTCGGCCCGGTCAGGATGAGGGTCGTTCCGTTGACCTGCACCAGCTGTCCCGCCGCGCCGTTGCGAAATTGGGCGGCGCCTCCGCGACCGGGAGTGGGCGAGCTCGAAGACGCGTTCGCCGTCGGTGCGCTCCCACAAGCCGCCGCCACGATTCCAGAGGCGACGATGGCCAGTACCACCTTGTGATTCATGCTGTCCTTTCCTCCCTCTACTGAGCCCGCAGGGCTTCGATCGGCGCGAGTCGCGCCGCGCGAAGCGCCGGATAAACTCCAAAGACCAATCCGACCGCGACGGCCACCGCGACGGCGACGATCACGGGCAGCGGCGTGATGTGGACGGCGATGTTGGCGGCACGAGGCACGACGTAGCCAACGGCCAGACCCGTCGCGACGCCGAGCAATCCGCCGAGCGCCGTCAGCATCCCCGCCTCGATCACGAACTGCCGGAACAGGTCGACAGGAGTCGCGCCCAGCGCCTTGCGTAGGCCGATCTCGCTGGTCCGCTCCGTGACCGAGACCAACATGATGTTCATCACCCCGATTCCGCCGACGAGCAGCGAGATCGCCGCCACGGACGCGAGCAGGATGGTCAAGGTCTGCGTCACCGCCTGCGCGGTGCTCAGGACCTGGGTCTGAGTCGTGATCGTGAAATCTGCTTGCGACGGATTGGTTATGTGGTGCGTCTGCAGCAGGATCTGGTTCGCCTCGAGATAGGCCGATCCGATCGTGCTCGCGCTCGTGGCGCTGAGCAGGATCCGCTGTACGCCGCCGCCGAACAGCTCGTCCTGCGCCGTCGTGAATGGGACCACCGCGAGGTCGTCCTGGTTGCCGAACCCCTGGCTGCCCGCCGACGCGAGGATTCCGATCACCTGGAAGGGGATCTGCTTGACGAGCACGATGTCGCCGACGCCGGCTCCGAGGTTGGCCGCGGTGGTGGAGCCGAGCACGATTACCTGGGTGCGCGTGGCAACGTCGTTGGCGTTGAAGAACGTGCCGCTGACCATCGTCCGAGTGTTGGTGACGAGCCACCCGCCGGTGCTTCCCGAAACGGTCGTGCTCCAGTTGGTGGATCCATCGACTAGCGTCGCCCGCCCTTGCGAAACGGGAGCGACCGCCGCGATGTCAGGAGCACTCTCCCGGTCCTGCAGGCCCTGGACGTCCGACATGCTGAGCGTGTTGGCGCTGCCGGCGCCGCCAAACACCCCGGCTGAAACGGAGCTGCCCGCGGTGATCGTCAGAAGGTTTGTGCCCAACGATGTGATGCGTGCGGTGACGCTGTCCGATGAAGCCTGGCCGATGCCGACGGTGGCGATCACAGCCGCCACACCGAACAGGATGCCGAGCGTGGTGAGCACAGAGCGGAGGCGGTGCCCGAGCAGGCTGCTCAGCCCCGTTTCGATCGTTTTGAGGAGGCTCACGGCGGCGTGACCTCCGGTGTTTTGAGGAGGCTCACGCTGCGACCTGCGCGACCAGCCGGCCGTCGCGCACGTGCACCGTGCGTTTCGCCACGGGGGCGACCTCCGGGTCGTGCGTGATGATGATGATGGTCCGTCCCTGCTCGTTGAGCTCACGAATCACCGCGAGCACGTCGCGGCTCGAGGCCGTGTCGAGGTTGCCCGTGGGCTCGTCGGCCAGGATGAGGTCCGGGTTGGTGACCAGCGCCCGAGCGATCGCGACGCGCTGCTGCTGCCCTCCCGAGAGCTGGCTGGGTCTGTGGTTGACGCGGTTGGACAGGCCAACCTGTTCGAGGGCCTTCAAGGCCAGGCCGCGCCGGTCGCGCACGTTTCTGTAGAGGAGAGGCAGCTCGACGTTTCTCCACGCCGAGAGCTTCGGCAGCAGCTGGAACTGCTGGAAGACGAAGCCGATCCTCCGGTTGCGGACATGGGCGAGCTCGGTCTCGTTGAGACGGCTGACGTCCTGGCCCGCAAACCAGTAGCGGCCAGACGTTGGCGTGTCCAGGCACCCGAGGATGTTCATGAGCGTCGACTTGCCCGAGCCGGACGGGCCCATCACGGCGAGCGACTCGCCGGTGGCTACCGTAAGCGTGAATTCCTGCAGCGCGGCCACGGCGCCGTCGCCGCTGCCGTAGACCTTGGTGATCGATTCGAGGTGGATCAGCTCGTCGGAGGAAGCCACGTCCTAGCCGCCTGTCGGCGCGCGGAATCCGCCGCCGCCGCCGCCGCGGGTTCCACCGCCGCCCAGCACGCTGGTCCCATTGCTGCTGGGCACCGAGCTCGTGACGATCGCGATCACCACGACCTGGTTGACCTGGAGGCCCGAGGTGATCTCGATGCGTGTCGGGTCTGAGGCGCCAGTTTGTACGGGGACCGACTTCAGCACTCCGTTCTGCAACACGTTGACGGTGCTTCCGGCGGCGGTCGTGTGGACCGCGCTGATCGGCACTGTCAGCACGTGGACGACCTGGTTGATCACGACGCTGGCGGAGGCAGAGATGCCAGGCCTGATCGAGTTGCTGGTGTCGGTCAGCTGCGCGGTGACGGCGAACGTAGCGATGCCGGAGCTGACCGTGGCGGCCGGCGAGATCAAAGTGATCTTGCCAAGCAGGGCCTGCGTCGAGCCCGCGGGCGTGACCTGAACGCTCTGCCCGATGGCGACGAGGTTCACCTGTGAGTCGCTGACAGTCCCGGTCAGGTTGTAAGAGCCCGGCGAGAAGATCACGATCGCGCTGGTGGTGCCGCCCGCCGAGACTGACTGGCCCGCCTTGATGTTGACCTGGGACACGATGCCGGGGATCGGCGAGGTCAATATCGCTCCGTCGAGCTGGTGCTGAACCGAGTTGACGTTGACCTGGTCGATCGAGATCTGGGCGTCGTCCATCTGGATCGTCTGTGGGGAGGTGCTCGTCTGCATAGCCGACAGCGAGCTCTGCGCAGCGGAATATTGCTGCCGCATCGAAGCCAGCTGCGCGGCCGCCTGGTCGTTGCTCTGCTGCGCCTTCGCTGTCGCGGCGGCGAGGCCGCTCTGGACTGTGGCGAGGGCGGCCTGATCCGCAACGATCGGTTGGTTGTCATTCGCCAGCTTGGTCTTGTCATTGGCGACGAGGCCGGGATCGGTAGTGGTGCAGAGGGTCGAGGTCGCGTTGGCCGCGCAGTCCGTCGCGAGGGTCGCCTGGTCGGTGGCCAGCTGGGTGTTATCCGCGGTGATGGTCGCCTGGAGGCTTGCCTGATCTGCCGCGAGCTTGGCCTGCGCGGTGGTCACCGGGACCTGCGCCGCAGCCACCGACTGGGCGTTGATCGCCTGCGTGTCGGCGAGGCTCGTCTGGGCGTTGGTCATTGAAACCAGGGCGGACGCCACCGAGTTTTGAGCCGATGTCAGGCTCTGCCCGGTGGGGCCGGCCTGGTCTTGCGACAGCTTGGCCTGGGCGCTGGACAGCGTGGCCTGGGCCTGGAGGAGCTGGGCGGAGAGAAGCGTGGTGTCCAGCGTGGCGAGGGGAGTGCCGGCCCCGACCGCCTGTCCCACCTGCACGTACAGGTTCTGCACGGTCCCGGCCGAGGCGAAGTTGAGATCAGCCTCGTTGACGGGAGTCAGGTTGCCCGCCATTCCGATGCTCTGCGTGATGGTGCCGTACGTGACCAGAGCGGTTCGGTATGTCGTGGTGACCTTCGAGGCCTGGGCATAGACGATCGTCCCACCGAGAATCGCGGTACCAAGCACCAACGCGGCGAGCACCCTCCTTCGAAGGAGGTTCCTCAGGGGCAGACTTTTGATCCCAAACAACGCTTCGCAAGGTTGTCGCCGGATGCTTGGAGATTGCTGTGGGAGCTCTCACAGATCGCTGGGGTGGGCCCAGAGGCAGGTCAGCGCCGTCTTTTCGAAAGGGTGACGCCGATGACGACGGCGACGGCTATCAACGAGGAGAAGATGCGAGTCCCACGGCCACCATGCCGCCCGACACCATGGGAAGGGTCATGCGCGGCCTGGCTGCGATTCGACCGCCCACCATCAAGAATTGCATAAGCAACCTAGGTTGACATCCTGTGGCTAGGCAACTACAGTTGCTTGCATGCCGAACTCTCCTTCACCGCTTGACGGCCCGGCCGACGGGCTGGCCGCCGCCTCGGCACTGAGAGCGATCGCAGACCGCCTCGAGGACGCCGAGGTCGAGAGGGCGATGCGGGCGGGCTGGTCATGGTCACAGGTGGCCGAAGCGCTGGGAGTCACACGCCAGGCTGTGCACAAGAAGCACCTGCGGCGCTTGCTGATGGCTCAGATCGAGCTCCGGAGACGGAACGGTGAATAGGTTGTTCACGCCCCACAGAGGCGCGCCGCTCCTCGTGGCCTGGGGAATACCCGCCGGCGTCTCTGAGCAATTCGTGTTCGAGGCGAGGCGAGATGGGGCGAAGGCAATCGAGGCCGAGCACATGCTGCTCGCGCTTGCCGCCAGCTCAGACGGCGACGCCGCCAAGGTGCTTCACGAGGTGGGCCTGGATCACGAGCGACTGGCATCCGCATTGAAGGAAGAGCGTCGCCGCACGCTCGCGTTCGTCGGAATGAAAGAGCTGAACAAAGAAGTGCCGGCGGCGACTGAGCTCGAGAGCCCGCTCTCGCTCGGGACATCGGCCAAGGCTGCGATGAAGCGCGCTTTCATCGGCGCGCGCCATGAGCGGCGCCGCGTGCATCTGCGGAGCACGGATCTCCTCGCCGGCATCCTCGAGGCCGAGCTGGGCACCGTGCCGCGGGCCCTCGCGATCGCCGGAATCGATATCGCTGCACTGGCCTCACGCGCGTGGGGATTCAAGGTGATGAGGTCGGAATGCTGATCAGGTTGCTTCGCACGTACCTGAGGCCGTACACGTGGGCGCTCGTCGCCGTGGTCGCTCTCCAGCTGGTGTCGACGATGGCCAACCTCTACCTGCCGAGCCTGAACGCCGACATCATCGACAAGGGAGTCGCGAGAGGCGATACCGGCTACATCATTTCCACCGGCGGCTGGATGCTGGCGGTGACGCTCGTGCAGATCGTCTGCTCGATCGCCGCTGTCTATTTCGGCGCGCGCGCCGCGATGGCTTTCGGCCGCGACTTGCGTTCCGCCATCTTCCACCGGGTCGGCACGTTCTCAGGACGCGAGGTCGCGCAGTTCGGCGCCCCGTCGCTGATCACTCGCAACACGAACGACGTTCAGCAGGTGCAGATGCTCGTCCTCATGACGTGCACCCTGATGGTCGCCGCTCCGATCATGTGCGTCGGGGGAATCATCATGGCCCTGCGGCAGGACGTCGGTCTGTCGTGGCTGATGCTGGTCTCGATACCCGCCCTCGTCGTGGCAATTGGCCTGATCGTCGTGAGGATGGTGCCCCAGTTCCGGCTCATGCAGGCTCGCATCGACACGGTCAACCGCGTGCTGCGCGAACAGCTCTCAGGCATCCGCGTCATCCGCGCTTTCGTGCGGGAACGCGACGAAGCCGAGCGGTTCGCCGAGGCCAATGCCGCATTGACCCAGACCGCCTTGCGGGTCGGGCGTCTGATGGTCTTGATCTTCCCGATCGTGATGCTGATCCTCAACGCGTCCAGCGTCGCCGTGCTCTGGTTCGGCGCGGCGCGCGTGAACAGCGGCGAGATGCAGATCGGCGCCCTGACCGCTTTCCTGATGTACCTGATGCTCATCCTCATGTCGGTGATGATGGCGACCTTCATGGCGATCATGATTCCGCGCGCCGCGGTCTCCTCCGATCGCATCGGCGAGGTGCTTGCCACCGACTCCTCTGTTGTGCCGCCCAGCCAACCCGTGCGCGAGGTGCATAGTCGCGCCGAGCTCGACCTGCGCGACGTGGAGTTTCGATATCCGGGGGCCGCAGAGCCGGTGCTGCGAAACATCTCGTTTCGAGCGACCGCAGGTCAGACCACGGCCATCATCGGAAGCACCGGGGCGGGCAAGACCACGCTGGTATCGCTGATCGCCCGGTTGTTCGATGCGACAGCGGGCACTGTCTCGATCGACGGAGTCGGCATTCGCGACCTCGATCCCGAGATGCTCTGGAGCCGGATCGGCCTGGTGCCACAGAGGCCATACCTTTTCACAGGCACCGTCGCGAGCAACCTGCGCTATGGCAACCCGAAGGCAACCGACGCGGACCTGTGGGAGGCGCTCGAGGTGGCACAGGCCGCCGACTTCGTGCGGGAAATGCCGGCCGGCCTCGAGAGCCCGATCGCGCAAGGCGGCACGAATGTGTCAGGTGGGCAGCGCCAGCGGCTGGCGATCGCAAGGGCGCTCGTGCGCAAACCCGAGATCTTCCTGTTCGATGATTCGTTCTCGGCCCTGGACCTGGCCACCGACGCGCGGCTGCGCGCGGCGCTCCGGCCGCACACCGCGCAGGCAACCGTGGTGATCGTGAGCCAGCGGGTGTCGACGATCACGGACGCCGACCAGATCGTCGTGCTCGACGACGGCGAGATCGTCGGCCTCGGCCGCCACGAGCGTCTGCTCGAGACGTGCCCCACATACCAGGAGATCGTTCAGTCGCAGCTGGCGGCGGAGCCCGCGGCATGAGCCAGCGCCCGAGCGCGACCGCTCAAACCCTCCAGGCGCCGGCCCGACCGCGCCCGCCGATGCGTGGCGGGTTCGGCCCGTTTGGCGGCGGCGCACCGGTCGAGAAGCCAATGAACTTTCGGCGCTCCGTGCGCCGATTGCTGGCACGCTTGAGCCCGGACCGGATGAAGCTCGCCGCTGTGATTCTTCTCGGGGTGACCAGCGTTGCCTTTCTGGTCAGCGGCCCGAAGATCCTTGGACGCGCGACCGACCTCATATTCGCGGGCGCCATCGGCAGGCGGCTGCCGGCCGGGCTCACAGAAGCCCAGGTGATCGCGATGGCCCGGGCGTCGGGCAACAACAACCTTGCCGACCTGCTCGCGAGGATGCATGTCATACCTGGCCAGGGCATCGACTTCAACGCGCTGGGCGGAGTCCTGATGCTCGCTCTGGGCCTTTACGTGGCGGCGGCCTTCTTTGGTTGGGTCCAGGGTTATCTGCTCAACGATGTCGTGCAGCGCACGGTGTTCAAGCTGCGAGCCGACGTCGAGGACAAGCTGAGCCGCTTGCCGCTGCAGTTCTTCGACCGGCAGCCGCGCGGGGAGCTCCTCAGTCGCGTCACCAACGACATCGACAACGTAGCCATGTCGCTCCAGCAGACGATCAGCCAGCTGCTGTCCTCTGCGCTGACCGTCGTCGGCGTCCTGGTGATGATGTTCGTGGTCTCACCTCTGCTGGCGGTGATCATGCTGGTGACGATCCCCCTTTCCGTTGTGATTGCGACCCAGGTGGCGAAGCGCTCCCAGAAGCAGTTCGTCTCGCAGTGGGCCAACACAGGGTCTCTCAACGGCCACATCGAAGAGGTGTTCACCGGTCACGAGCTGGTGAAGGTCTTCGGCCGCCAGCGCGAGGTTGAGGAGGTTTTCAGAGAGCGGAACGAGGCACTCTTCCAGGCCAGCTTCAGCGCTCAGTTCATCTCGGGGTTGATCCTGCCGGCGATGACGTTCATCGGCAACCTCAGCTACGTCGCCATCGCGGTCATCGGTGGCTACCGCGTTGCGACAGGGGCGATGACCCTCGGTGACGTGACGGCGTTCATCCAGTACTCGAGGCAGTTCACCCAACCATTGACGCAGGTCGCTTCGATGGCCAACCTTCTCCAGTCCGGGGTGGCGTCCGCGGAGCGCGTGTTCGAGCTGCTCGACGCCGATGAGCAAGAGGCCGATCCCGCCAGCCCGGCGCTTCCCTCCACCCGCCACGGTCGGGTCGAGTTCGAAGACGTCTCGTTCCGCTACACCGCAGACCAGCCGCTGATCGACGACCTGTCGCTGGTGGCCGAGCCCGGGCACACGATCGCGATCGTTGGGCCGACCGGCGCCGGCAAGACCACCCTCGTCAACCTGATCATGCGGTTCTACGAGCTGGACGCTGGGCGGATCACGCTCGACGGCGTCGACATCAAGACCATGCGCCGAGACGACCTGCGCTCGCAGATCGGCATGGTGCTGCAGGACACCTGGCTCTTCGGTGGCACCATTCGCGACAACATCGCCTACGGGAACCCGAGCGCGACCGAGGAGCAGATTCACGCCGCGGCCGAGGCGACGTTCGTGGATCGTTTCGTGAAGAGCTTGCCCCTCGGCTATAACACGGTCATCGACGATGAGGGGAGCAACATCAGCGCGGGCGAGAAGCAGCTGCTGACGATCGCGCGCGCGTTCCTCGCGGACCCATCCCTGCTGATCCTGGACGAGGCGACCAGCTCGGTCGACACTCGCACCGAGGTGCTTGTTCAGCGCGCGATGGCCGCCCTCCGCTCCGACCGCACCAGTTTCGTCATCGCCCACCGGCTGTCCACCATCCGCGACGCCGACCTCATCCTGGTGATGGAGTCCGGCCGCATCGTGGAGCGAGGCACTCACGAAGAGCTGCTCGCCGCCCGAGGCGCGTACCACCACCTGTACGCCGCGCAGTTCCGCGGCGCCGCCGAGAATGCGGGAGTGCCGGTGGCGGTCGCCTAGTCAGCCGGGCGCGGCGGTACCCGGCTTCCTGGTTGTCGCCCGCCACGCCATGACTGCGGCATAGATCGCTACGGCCGCAAGCAGCCACGCCAGGGCCGCCAGGACGAGGGCCGTGAAAGCGCCCAATGGCTTGATCCCGAACGCGGCGACCAGCGCGAACGCCAGAAGTCCGCACGCGCCGATGATCGCTCCCTCGGCGTCGATGGCCGCCTCCTTCCGGCCGGCGTCGCGTTCGACGAGAGTCAGGGACGCCGGCAGGATGGCCGGAAAGGCAAGGAACATGCCTCCGAACAGCAGGTACTTCAGGCTGATCAGCGCGCCGATCAGGGAGATCGCCGCTCCGAACGCGAAGCGGACGATGTAGTCGCGCGGCTTCTTCTCCTTGAGGCCACGCAGGCTGAGTCTCGGAATCGGACTCTGCGCGCTCATCGAACGAGCAGCCAGTAAGCGCCGAGCGCGGGCACGATCCACGCGACGTAAGCCAGCACGCTTCCACCGAGAGCGCCAAATCGCTTGACCAGTGCGGAGGCCGCGACGCAGTAGACGGCCATCCCGACAGAACCAGCGATCATTCCCCGCGAGCTCACCGCTGCCGTCGCGGCGCCCTTGGTCGCCACGGTGACGAAAAGACTCGCCAGCGCGACCGATGGTGCCGCCCCGAAGAGCCCGGCGAAAACCTTGGGTTTGAGAACGTCACCCAGGCCCGAGAACACGACTACCAGGGTGCCGCCGCACAACGCCTTCAACGCAACAGCGATCAGCTGCATGTCCTCACGAGGAAATGCAGGCGCGCCCCCAAGGGCGCTGCCTGCGCGAGCTAACTAAAGCCGCCGCCTACCACCGATACCACCGGCCGCCACTCGATCCTCGGAACACGAAGCCGAGAACCCAGAGGATCAGGCCGATGAGCAGCAGGATCCAGAGGATGTGCATCGACGCAGAGACGAGCCCGCCGCCGCCGAGCAGCAACAGCAGGAGTACGAGAACGATCACCGCAACTAGCATTTCTCCCTCAACCTCCTTTCGGCGGAAGCCGCCAGGCAACAGCCGGTTCTATCTCTAGAACCGGCCGAACCTCGGCACTACCTACTCAGTACCTGAGGCCGCCTGCAGAACCGCGACCGAGCGGGCAGAGGTCGTGATTCGCCTCGCGACGGCATTGGCCCCGCCTTCGGGCTCCCGTCTGCGCGTGTCCAGGACCAGTCTCCAGGCCTCCCCATACTCGGCCGGGATCGTCCAGCGCACACCGCCGGTGTGCGCGTTGAACAACAGGATGAACGAGTCGTCGGTGATCGGCCGGCCGTGCTCGTCCGGCCCCTGGATCGCCCTGCCGTTCAAGAACATTCCAAGGGATCGTGCGTAGCCGACATCCCAGTCATCGTCTGTCATCGATTGACCGTCGGGCTTGAACCAACCGATGTCCAGGGTGCCTCGAATCGGTCGCCCCTGGAAGAACCTTCGGCGGCGGAATACGGGGTGGTCGCGGCGAAATGCAATCAGCCAGCGGGTGAAAGCCAGGAGTGTTTGGTCGGTCGTGGTCCAGTCCACCCAGGACAGCTCGTTGTCCTGGCAGTACGCATTGTTGTTGCCATCCTGAGTTCGGCCCAGCTCATCGCCCGCGACGAGCATGGGAACGCCCTGGGCTGTGAACAGCGTGGTCAGGAAGTTGCGCTGCTGGCGCGCCCTGCATTTCAGAACCTCGGGGTCTTCCGTCTCGCCTTCGAATCCGCAGTTCCACGAGCGGTTGTGCGACTCACCGTCTCTGTTCTGCTCTCCGTTCGCCTCGTTGTGCTTCTGGTGGTAAGAGACCAGGTCGCGCAGCGTGAAGCCGTCGTGGGCGGTCACGAAATTCACGCTGGCGAACGGCCGGCGCGTGTCGTTCTGGTAGAGGTCGGAGCTGCCCGTAAGGCGCGAGGCGAACTCCGCGACCGTTGACGGCTCGCCGCGCCAGAAGTCGCGCACCGTGTCGCGGTAACGCCCGTTCCACTCCGACCAGAGGGGCGGGAAGTTGCCAACCTGGTAGCCGCCTTCGCCGATGTCCCAGGGCTCCGCGATCAGCTTGACCCGGCTGATCACCGGGTCCTGCTGGATGATGTCGAAGAAAGTGGACAGCCGGTCGACCTCGTGGAACTCGCGCGCCAGTGTGGCTGCGAGGTCGAAACGAAACCCGTCGACGTGCATCTCGGTGACCCAGTAGCGGAGCGAATCCATGATCAGCTGAAGGGTGTGCGGGTGGCTGACGTTGAGGCTGTTGCCTGTACCGGTTGTGTCGTAGTAGAACTCGGGCGCGTCGGCCACCAAGCGGTAGTAGGCGCGGTTGTCCAGGCCCTTGAAGCACAGCGTCGGGCCCAGGTGGTTGCCCTCGGCGGTGTGGTTGTAGACCACGTCGAGGATCACTTCGATGCCCGCCTGGTGCAGGGTGCGCACCATCGCCTTGAACTCGTTGACCTGCTCGCCGCGCTGCCCGGTGCTCGCGTACCCGTTGTGCGGCGCGAAAAATCCGATCGTGTTGTAGCCCCAGTAGTTCCGCAGGCCTCGCTCGACCAGGCGCTGGTCGTGGACGAACTGATGGATGGGCATGAGCTCGACCGCGGTTACGCCGAGCGAGGTCAGGTGATCGATCACTGACGGATGAGCGAAGCCCTGGTACGTGCCGCGATGAGCTTCGGGCACATCCGGGTGGCAGCGGGTGAATCCCTTGAGATGGGCCTCGTAGATCACCGTCTCGTGCAGCGGCCGGTCCGGCGGCTTGTCTCCCGCCCAGTCGAAATGGGGGTGGTGCACGACCGACTTGAGGACGTGCGGAGCGCTGTCCTCGATGTTGACCGCGGTCGGATTCTTGAGGTCGTACCCGTAGCAGGACGAGTTCCAGTCGATGTGGCCGTCGATCGCTCGCGCGTAGGGGTCGAGCAAAAGCTTGCGCGGGTTGCAGCGGATTCCCTCGTCGGGCGCGTAAGGCCCGTGGACCCGGTAGCCGTAGCGCTGGCCTGGGCCGATGTTCGGCAGGTACACATGCCACGAGAATGCGTCGACCTCCTCGACGCGAACCTTGCGCTCTTCGCCGGCGTCGTCGAACAGGCACAGGTCGACTGCTTCGGCGACCTCGGAGAAAAGTGCGAAGTTCGTGCCGGCCCCGTCGTACGACGGCCCCAGCGGGTATCCGTGGCCTGGCCAGGCTTCGCTGCTCATGCGCTTCGGTCGATGGCGTCCGAGACGATTTCGGCCATGGCTCCGATGAACGCCGGCCGGGTGTTGAACGAGGCGGTGCGGCGAAGCTTGAGGTCGCGCGCGCGCGCAAAGGATTGGGCCTCGACGTCGAGGTCGTACAGGATTTCGAGGTGGTCGGCGACGAAACCGATCGGGCACACGAGCACGTCGGTGGCGCCGGACAGTTCGATCGCCGCGAGCAGATCTGGACCGAGCCACGGCTCGCCGGTCGTGCTCGCGGATTGGAAGGCAAACTCCCAGGGCGGCAGCTTCATGCCGTCTTCGACAAGGTTGCAGCTTTCGAGCAGGCGGTCCAGGTAGCGATCGCCTTCGGCCACGATGCGGGCCGGCAGGCTGTGGGCGGTGAAGAAGAGGCGATCGGGCCAGCGTTCCTCGAGGCTTTCCGAAAGCAGCTCCTGCACGGCCCTGATGAACGCCGGGTGGTCGTGAAAACCGCGCAGAAATGTCAGCTCGCCGGGCCAGGCCTGCTCCAAGGAGCGCTGGTAGGATCCCACGCTCATGTCGGCGAAGTGAGGCGCAAGTGGTAGGCCGATCAACCGGCTCACACCGGCGCTCGCCGCTTCGGCGGCGCCGTCGGCGATGAAGGGCTCGGCGTGCTTCATCCCCACGAACGCGGGCAG
>Ga0185299_10004863_pt1 | contig 15761 bp, 20 predicted proteins | sample PaiPotPPA55metaG_FD_128002 | JGI IMG/M metagenome (GOLD analysis project Ga0185299, IMG submission 128002) | Iron sulfur acid spring bacterial and archeal communities from Banff, Canada, to study Microbial Dark Matter (Phase II) - Paint Pots PPA... ...
CGGCTCAGGGTTAATTCAATGCGTCAACGAGGGCAAAAGTCGACCCGATGAATGGCTGCACCGGGGACGGACGCGCGCAATCCCGCACCGTTGTTGGGTCGATTGCTGCATGAGTTTCCTACGGCAATTTTTCATGTCCGAACGGGGCTGCGGAACCATCGCGGCTCCGGGTCCGAGCTGCACCGGTGCGCCTTCGACTTGTTGACGCTTCGCGGTAGGGATCTGACGCAGGCGCAGAGTATGGCGGCCAGCTTTCGCTCCACTATCCACCTCTAATGACCGCGATCATCCTGCCATTCTGTTAACTTTGTCAATTGACGGTCGTGCCAGGTTCCTGCGCACCGGTGTTCTTCACGTAGACAAATTCGTCGAGCAGGGCCTTGGCATCCTTCAGGTCGGCAGTGTACTTCGGGGGCTGCATTCGGCGTGGACTCAAAGCCTCGCGCCTAGACCGTCCAATATTCGCTGACACCGTCGCCGAAGTAGTCCTGCTTGGGGTCGTCTGCGGCTTGAGTGACACATGATTCCCGCGTCGCAACCCATAGCTCAGGACCTATTGGGAACGAAGCGCCGTCCATGTTTTTTCCTTCGCTCCGCGGCCGAGGCTCTCGACCCGGTATTTGAGGTTTCCGGGCAATCGCACGCCGTCAACGCAAGAACGCTTGCCGCGCCGCACCAGACTTCGCCACCGCGGCGTTCGGCCGCAAAGCGGACGCCGGAGAGGCAAGCGATTCTCGAAACGGGCTGTTAAATCTGGAACTTGGCCGCGGAGCTTTCGCGAGGCTTGAACTGCTTCGCACGGAATGTCGCCCAATGGATCAGAAAACGCCCTTGGACAACAAAAAGACCGTCTGCTTCGCCGATTTCGCCCGTTGCAATCCAGCCATACACCGTCTTTCGGTTACGCCGAACCATGATCCGATCGTCAACCCAGCCCAGAAGTTAGCCAATAATGGCGCGGCGAAACGCCTCGCGGACGACGTGGCGTCGTCGCCAGGATCGACGCCGTCCGTTAGCGTAGCAAACTCCGATCGCGGCGCGCAGTCGAAATCTCGTGAAGCAGTCGCATATGAAGTTCAAGAGGGCGACACGATCGAGGGAATCGCGCTTCATCATTTCGGTTCGACCGTACAGAGTCTCCAGGCGGCGAACCCGTAGCTGCGAGATGTAAACCGAATCTATCGTGGCGATACCATATTCCTTCCGGCGGGCACCGTCTTGCAGCCTCGATCGGGCAACGATCCATCGGGCGGTTTCCAAAGGGGGCGCTGACGCGCCCGCGCGTTCGCAATAACAAGTACGGCGACGTCTTTAACGCAGCGGGGGGCCGTCCTCGCTTGGTCACCGAGGTCTTCGAAGTTAAGTGGTAACTTATTCCTTACGTTCTCGTGGACAGCCGGGAGATGCAGATGTCGCCTGGGTCGGCGAGGCTCTCGAGCCGCGACGTTCACTCCATCGCCGTAGATTTGCTCACAGGTTAGGCAGACTCGGTGCCAGCTCGAGCATTTCGCGGGCGTGTGTCTTGCAGTCGCTAGCGTAATGTTATGTTTAAATCTGTGCACGGCGAAGGTCGAACGGAGATGCATTACAACCGACAGTTTGGACTAAGTAATCCACCGTTCGAAATGGTCAGTAAGCCGAATTCACTCTTTATGAGTAAGGCTCATCGCGAGGGTCTTGCTGCACTAGAGTGGGGATTATTGAATGAGCCGGGGCACTTTACCTTACTGATCGGCGAGGCGGGTACCGGTAAGACGACACTGATAAACGTTCTTCTCAATCAGCATTTTCAGTGTGTCGCGAACGCAGATGGCCACGCCATCTATAGTACTAAAACCAGCGATCTTGTTCGCATCGCATACCTGACGAATTCGAAGCTCGGCTTCGAAGAGATGTTAGGGGTAGTTCTCGAGCAGCTCGGATATCCTTCGGGCTCGACGACCAAGCCGGAGCTAATCAGAAAATTCGAACGGCTCTTCCGCCAACTGAGACCGAAGGAGCGAATCGTCATCATCGTCGATGAAGCTCAGGCCCTGAGCGATGAGACTCTCGAGGAACTTCGTCTATTTTCGAACTATGGCGAATATGGCAAAGGGCATCTCGAGATCTTGCTGGTCGGCCAGCCTGAGCTGTTAACGCGCCTGACGGAACCTTCGCTGCGTCAGTTTCACCAGCGCATCGGCGCGCGGGCGATATTGAACCCGCTGCAACGTGAGGAGGCCTTCGAATACATCGAGCATAAGCTGCGGGAGAGCGGTGGCAGCACGAAGAAATCAGCCACGGGATTCCTCGTCAACTCAATCTTCTTTGCCACAACGCCTTGATCCGCGCCTATGGATCTGACCTGCGGTTTGTGACCGTGAAGTTCGCCCGCGAAGCAATCAGGGAATACGAAAATTTGGCGGGAACGGGGGAAGAGTTTCGTGAGCCGATCGGGCGCCGGGCACTTCATTCGATCGCGTTGCATTCAGCGATTCCGATCGCAGGGGTCAGCCTCTTTGCATTGATTGGTCTCTATTCTCTCATGGTGACGATGCCGGAAAGGCGACCGTTTATTCTGGAGGTTGCGAACACGGAGGTGACGCCATATCCGGAAACTGACGTCATCGATAATGGCCGCAACGCGGCGCCTATCATCAACGCGCCCGACGGCTCAGTTGTGGACTCCGCACTCGGCGGCTCCTCGGCGAATGGTCAGCTTACCTTCTCTGCACCACACGCAGCCAACAGCGAAGCGGGGAAACGTGCCCCGCGTGATGCGATCGCGATGCCACGCCTGGCATCAGCGCAGGTGAGCGGTTCTCCAAGCGCTGCGCCGGCGCCGGTCCCCAACGCGACGGCAGCAGGCGCTGCGGCGGCGTTCAAGTCGCAGAAGACTTCGTTGCTGGCGAGCATTTCTCGAACAATCATCGAAGGTCATGGCGAATCTGGGCCCTCGGCCGCACCAGCGCATCATTTACGAGCTCGACACAAAGCGCCGCGCAAACCACGCAAGTCGGTTATTCAATCGAAAGTTCAACTGGCATTACAGTCTGACCCTCGATTTAAGAGCGTTCGTGCAACGGTGACGCAACCGGGCGTGATGGTGCTCGAAGGTGAGGTCTTGGACAACGATGCGAAAGCGCTGGCGGAACAGACAGTGGCGGCCGTGAGTGGCGTCAAGCGCGTAATCAATGCGCTGACGACCAACTCGTTGCAATGGCTGTTGGTACAGACCCGCATCAACCAGGCGTTACAGCAGAACGGCTTTCCCCTTGTCAGCGTCAAGGTTATTGTCAAGACCGCCAGTATCAGTGGTCAGGTTAGTAGTGAAGCCGACAAGGACAGGGCCGTAACGGTAGTCAATGCGACCGCGCCCGATGTCACTATTGGCACGAACCTGATCAACGTCGTGTCGTCTGGTCTTTGATTCGCTTGTGTGCGCGACCGCACGATGCAAATGGCGCAGAGTTATTGTCAAATGTTGTGGATCGGCCGGTCATGATCAGGCGGCTTCCCTGGGTTGGTTGTCACTTGAGTGAGTAAAGGTTTTCGGTCGGTGGTGAGGGACTCCATCGACGAATTTCACCCCGGTGCGAACCAGCGGTAATAGCTGAGCGGCATCGAGGCGCCGCCAGCGAAGCTGGGCCATTTCGAGCAGCTTGAACGCCATCAGCATGCCCTTGGTTCTTGAACCCGCGCCCCGGGTCGCCCGCTCGCGCAGCCGCACGGTGGCAAACGGCGAATCGAGCCTAAAAGGCGCTCGACGTGGACATGATGCCACGGTGAGCGCGGGCGCGGTCTGATAATCGCGGATCCCTTATCGCCGATATTACCGAGCAGGAGGCGAAACACCGTGACGCTCGGCAACTCTTGGGTGGCTAGAGTAATCTTGGCGAGTTCGTCGATCGGAAGGATATGATCCTGGTCGCTGCGGCGTCGCTCGAAGCAGAGTTATTGTGATGCGCGGAGAGCCCAAAGAACTCGCGCTGCTCGGCCCAATCGAGGGGTATCGGACGATTAAATGGTGTGAGGTTCGGCGCCAGCGGCAGGCGGCCGTTGAGCATGGTCTCAATAAGGTCCGGAGCAACGAAGCCTAGGCGCAGGATGCGCAGGAAGTAATCGCGGCGAAATCGAACCTTCTTGACCAGCCGACGGACTGTTTCGATCGTTCCGTTCAGTAGTTCAGTCCGCCATAAATATCCGCGCACCACGGCCTTGATTAGCGCGGGATGGGGGTCGCCCGGTCGAGATAAATCTCCCGCCGGAGTGCGCTGCTTGTGGGCAAGAACTCATGCGGTATCTCGATCGCGGCGGGCATGGGACACAGAGCATCGACCATCACGCGGCCGGGTTGCTCGAAGAAGTGACAGCTTGTGCCATGCAGCTGGAGGCGGATGAGACCTGGCCCGACCTCCGCCCGCTTGATTATCAGACGCAGGAACTGGCGGCGCACCTTTTCACCCCTGACTCCGGCTCGGCGATAGCCTGACGCTCGCTCGCACCAGTGGCCGGCTGGTGCTCCATCGGCGGCGGCTGGACACCGGCGCCGCGCGGTCTTACTCGCACTTGATCTCGGCCGCCTGCCGAACCTTTGGCATCGCGCAGCCCGAAGAAGGCAGCTCCATTCCGGTGCGTGCCGGTAATCTCGCCGGCGATGGCGGTGAGGCTGCGACAGATCTTGCCCTGGTAGCGGAAGCCGTACGGCAGAGCGATCACGGTGTGCGGTCGGCCGCGCCAGAGCTTGACCAGAGTGGTTCCCGGCCGGCAATTCGGTACCTGCAGTGAGTGCGCCTGTTCCTTCATCAGGCAGTTCCGCGGGTGTGACCAACGCGGATAACGCAAAGCTGAATCCCCAAGGCCGGCACCAACAACGATCCGGCGAGCCGAAAGCCGGACCGGCCGGAGGCCGGAGATCCCAGCGTAGCCACCGAATCCGGGTCGCCGGACGCTAATGGAATGCATTCGAATGTCTCCGCGCCGATGCCGACGCCGTAGGATGAGAGGCCAATCCGTTGCCCTGAAAAGTGGAGAAAGGTGGTGGGCCTCGATGGATTCCTCGCACGCGCGACTCGCTTCATCGGTAAAGACCGGTGGCTGCCGATCTTTCGCTGGGCAAACATCAATTATCGCCTAAGCACTGTAATTTGGATCAAGGAGTAGTTTTACGTTTTCGAGCGCCTCTCTCGGCCGAAAGCTGCAGTCCTGCAGCAGCGCCGCGGGCAGTTTGCCGCGTCGATAGGCATTGGCTAGGGCCTCCAGCCCGCGCTGGACCAATGGCTTCAGACCGCCGTATTTTCTCACCTGCAGATGCCAGGCCAGCGCCATCGTCAGAAGCTCGCGGCTGGGGGCAAACGGCGGCGGCGTGCCCATGGTGGCGCGCCACCGGGCCAGCAGTTCGGCCTTTTCGGCCGTCCTCAATTTTGCGGCTGCGGATCTCCCCGTCCATTTCATGGCATCCCTCTCGACCCCATGAACGCTCAGCTCGAGCGGGAAATCCAGTCCGCGACCTGACGGCTAGGACCGAGGTTCAACCCGCCAGTCACCCAGAGATGCCGATGCCCGTTGCCGCGCGACCGCGCTTGATCTTGGTTTCATCGCTACGTTGCAAAAACGTCGCCTGAAAGTTGTCGTCTGTGAGTTTAGAAATCGGTACCGACAGTTCGAATCCACTCCGCTCCGCCAGCGAGTCTCAGGTTTGTGGTATTCTCCGGGGAAGGGGGCGGATTTTCGTGAACAGATTCGACGCGCGCGAAAAGCTACCGACAGGCCCTTCGGCGTGAATTGCATCCTTGCCCTGCCGCACGAGGAGAACCTGACGGTGTGCTTGGAAGAGCACGTCCCGGTCGTTTCCTTCTTCTGGGGCGATGCGACTCGACACGTCGAACGGGTCCACGCCGCCGCCAGCAAGGTTTTCCTGCAGGTTAGTTCGGTGGAAGCGGCCCGGCGCGCCGCCAGTGCGGGTGTGATGTCATAATCGCACAGGGGATCGAGGCTGGTGGCCATGTGGAGGGTGAGGTCGCCACGATGGCGCTGGCGCCGCGAATCGTGGAATGCGGTAGCGCCACTTCCCGTCGCCGTGGCCGGTGGAATCGGGGATGCGCGCGGAGTGGTCGCCGCCTTGGCGCTCGGCGCGGAAGGCGTGGTGCTCGGAACCCGCTTCCTGGCCACGCGCGAGGCGAATGCGCATCCGGAGTATAAACAGAAACTCCTCGAAGCCAACGAGACGGATACGGTTCGGACGATTCTATTCGGCCACTGTTGGCCCAACGCCCCGCATCGTACCTTACGAACTAGCTTTGTAGAGCAATGGCTATTATAGGAAACGAACACGCGCACAAGAATCGCGTCCCGATGAACCTGTGATCGGCAAGACCTCGATCGGAGGCGGGGAAATTTCCGATCCAACGATTCATGAGCTTTCCGCCCAGCGCGCACGTCACTGGGGACATCGACTCGATGGCTCTGCTCTCAGGCCAGGCGGTCGGCCTCGTGAACGAGATTAAGCCTGCCGCGACCGTCGTGCGTGAGCTCGCCGATGGGGCGTCACGCCTGATCGAGCAACGTCTCGGCTCACTCGTCTCCGGAGTTTAGTCAGCGGGACGCTAAGTAGGAAACCGACACCAGATCGCGACTCAGAAAGCCTGAATTAGTACGCGAGTTCGGACAAGGACGGACGCTAACGATCAGTAATCGCGCGAAAGTCGAATGTGGTGATGCTGGGGCATGCAAGATATTACGGTCCAGCTGTGAGAGTCTTTGCGCAACTTTGGCGAAATCAAGAACAGAATTTTTCTTGGACAACTTTGATTTTACGAGGCGACAGAATTCGCGACCTCGGGAGATATTCAGGTGAAGATCAAAAATCCTGATCTGAGCCCCAACGATTGGGCGCTCTGCTGCACCTACGTGCAGGATATGAAGCAGAAGGGCCTTGCGGCTCATGAGCCTTGGGAATACGAGCTCGAAGCTTGGGCAGCAGACTCCCATCGCCAACCGAGGAAGTCCACGGTCACGAAATTGCGTCTTCGATACCCGACGCCTGGCGACAGTTCAGGTGTTTAACTGTTCCGATTTCATGCGCTTGATTTCCGAACGAACGCATGATCCGGTAAGAGTGTTTGGATTAAGTCATAAGATTCTGCGGAGCCGCAGATATTTCTGACCCTGCGCGCGCTCCAGCTCCGCAACGCTACTATCTTGTTTGAGGTGCTGGAGATCCGCGCTACGGAGGATCTTCGCGCTCGAAGCCGGTGAGACCGGAGTTTTCGAGACCTGCAAGGGTTCAAGGCCTCAACGGCCGCTGGAGTGACACGTCGTCGAGGCGGCAGGGCAAAGAAAGTACGGCCGCCACAGTTCCGCCCCCATAGCGCGACTCGCGGCTAAACTTTCCTGTATCTGCGCAATCCCCTCTTCGCTGCGCCCTTGTTCCATTGCCCAACCGCGCAGGTGCCGCGTGGCCTCTTAAGCGCATCCGAGGTCCGCGGCGCATTGACCTTCGGTTCAAACTACTTGGGCTCCGGGCGCGCGCTTTAGGTAGTCTCAACGTTTCCGAGCACTCTACGAACGGACGGCGCGAACAGGAATGTCTTCTGGAGTGGCTCTTCCGTAGCTAGCGAATCAGCCAGCTTGAGAATCGTCTCGCGACTGAGTTCGCGGTGATGATCGGCCGACTCGGTAGCTTGGTAAAGCTCCGCAGCGGTCGCGTGCACCCGCCAAGCGGCCAGCGGGACCTCGAAGTCCTGCATCGTCGACAGAGCCTTGGCAATGCAATCTCTCGCGCGATCGAGATCGAGTTCGGCCATTGCGATTCGGGCATTTGTCTCCCAGGCCAATGCCTGCCAGGTGCGCTCGGCGGTCGCCAAGGTGACTTGGAGAAACCGCTCTGCCTCAATTCGCGCCTGCTTCAGGTTTCCCTTCGCGAGCCAAAGTTCCGTGAGACTCGATTGGAGCTGCATCCGCCAATACCAATCTATTATAACCTTTTGTTGATCCATCGCATTTCGAGCGGTCAACAGATGTTCCAGCGCGACGTCACAATTTCCCAGAGCCAATTGCGCAGAGCCTTTTACGATCAAACTGATGCGAGCTTCCTCGGGAAACGCACCTGAAGAACCCGCCCCAGTACTAAGTGCCGAACTCTCGGGATGAGGGAAGGACGATTCGCAAATCTTCAACGCGCCTTCAAAGTCCATCGCGTGCAGATGTGCCCAGGCCAGATAGAGCCGCAAGGTATTTGCGCGATATTCGTCGCCGTTCTTGTCCAAAATGGCGATTCCGGCTCTGAACTCGCGAGAGGCCTCTCCCCACTCTCCCAAAAAAAGAAGGCTAGAGGGCGACCAGATCTGATGTACCCAAGAAATGAGGCTCAGATTTAAATAATCATCGGAGGTCTGGAGCAAGTAAGAAACGGCCTCGGACAAGTTGCGGCTAGCCTCGCGGTATTCGGAAGAAGCCCACTGAATCATGCTGTATACCGCCAAATAGAACGACAGTGTGACGGGTTCGCCGCCCTCGCGAATTTCATTCAGCATATTGCGACTCTCCTCGGCATCCCGAGCATTCCAGCCGCCCGCCCAAATTCGATAGTGGGAGGAGTGCATTCGGGTTGTCGCCCGCAGCAGGCGATCAGTCTGGCTATCGCTAAGGAGGAAAGCCCGCTTTAGAACTTCGAGGCACCGCTCGGAACTGAACCATGCCAGGGGATATGCCAAATTAACGAGGGCGCGCGCCTCGACATCAATCAGGCCAAGGTGAGCTGCCCGCGACGCCATAGCTTCATAATTTTCGATTGCGCGAGGGTCGTATTCCGAAGCGTAGATCATCCCGAGCTTCTCGAGAATTTCGATCTCGCCGACTCCACGCGCGGCCTCGGGCAGTTTCCTCGACAAATCGAGCGCATGTTGCAGAAGAGTGGTCGCTTCGCGATTGGCGTAACGGCGCCTGGCGTTTTCAGCTGCAAGGCGAAGATACTTCACCGAGCGCTGCCAATCCGAAGCGTGTTCGAAATGCTGCGCCAATTCAGGGGCTGCCAGGCTCAGACGATCCGAGAAGAGTGTTTCCAGCTGCTCTCCGATCTGCTGATGCAGCTTAGCCCTGCGCCCGGCCGCCAGCCTGCGATAGAGCACCTCGCGGTAAAGCGCATGCACAAATTCGTAACGCACGGAGGCGGTCCCGTCCGGTAAGTGCTCAGAGCCAAAAGAACGTACCATGTGATGCCGGCGCGAGATCTCTTCGCAGAGGTCTTCAAACTCTTCGGGTCTAATATCGGCTGCCGCAGCGCAGACCCTTGCTGAGAAGGCAACCCCCGCCACGCCTGCGACTTCCAGCGCGTGCCGCTGTTTCGCGGAAAGTCGGTCAATTTGGGCTTCGATCATACGACGCAGCTTCTCCGGCGCCCCGAGTGCGATCTTCTCCAACGGAACCCGTAACCTCCAGCCTCCGCCCTCCCGGGACACCTGGCCCCGCTCGATCATATGGTCGAGCACCGCCACCATGAACAACGGATTGCCCTCGGAGTGATGATGGACCAACTTCGCCAAGCCCTCCGGCAGGCTGCCTCCCGACGACTCGGCGGCGAGATATTCGGCTACTTCCGGTTCTCCCAGCGGCTCCAAAGTGATCTCGCGACATAACTGATGCAACAGCAGGTCCTGCTTGAGCGCTTTCAACGGATGTTCGGGAATCACCATATCGACCGGACGTTTAGTCGCGATCAGCATGAGTTTGTCCGGCGCCCGCCGACGCGCCAGCGCCGAGATTAGATCGACCGTAGAGTGATCCGCCCACTGCAAATCCTCGAACACCAGCAGCAACGGCCTCGCCGCAGCGATCGTCTCCAGCGCGTCGCCGATCTCGCGCAGCATGCGCTCGCGCGTCGCGCCCAATAGCTCTCGCTGCAGCGTCTCGCGATGTTCGCGTTTTACCAACGCTGGAAACTGTACCAACCAGGTAGGCGCCTCAGCGGCGAGGGTCTCAATTACTGACTCTCCTACAGGGCCGCGGCACAACTCGCGCAGCGCTTCCAGCATCGGGTAATAGGGTTCCTTGCCGCCATAGCCCTCGACGCATTGCCCGCGCGCGATGCGGAGGCCCGATACGTCGGCTGCCGCCCGAGACTCGAACTCGTCCACCAGCGCGGTTTTCCCGATGCCCGGCTCGCCCGTAATAAAAACGATCTGGCGCTGGCCTCGCAGTGTTTTCCCAAGGCAATCGCGCAACTCACCTAACGCGCGCGCTCTTCCCACGAGCCGTTCGTGCCTCGGTTGCGCTTGAGCAATAGAACGAGACCCTTCGCTAACATCAACGTTGAACGGTACCGGCGCTGGACGCAGACCTTGACCTGCAGCAGCTTCTAAACCTCCTGGATCGAACGGTGACGCTGCTGACGTGGGTATGGTCGCAGCAAACTGCCACTCAAGTTGAAACTTGGGGTCCTGAATGTAGGAGCAATAGATCCCGGTCCTGACGCAGCGAGAGAACATTCGTCCCAGCTCAGGATCGTGCTTGGTAATTCTTCGGATCGCGGTCTGGATGTTTTTCTTGGCCCGCTGCCGCGCTCGTTCCGTGGCCGAACCGGCCCGCCGGTGGCGTCCGCCAAGGCCGATCGCGCGCGACAATTCAGCACCCAGTGCGTCGATCTCTTCCTCCACCCTGGCCGCGCGCTCGACGTTGCCAAACTCCTTGGTCTCCTCCAACTCTTCCCGCAATTCGCGCAGCCGCGCCTTGTATGCCGCCTTGGCCTGCTCGTCCAAAACTTCGCCGGCATCACCCAGACCGCCAATGTGAATTCCCGAGGTCTCAAGTTCCTCCGGATTCATCGGTAAGGAACCGGACAACTGCTTCGCCGGGTCGCGCTCTAGTTCGCGATCGGGAGCTCGCTCCCCTAACTCGAGCACATGAAATTCAGTCTCTGGATGACGCAGTAGATAGGAGATGAAGGAGAGCCCCAGACAGTCTTTCAACCGAAAGACTCTCTCACCATAGCCGACTGCCCAGTAGTCCCCCTCCTGGCGAAAAAGCCCTCTCTGGACGCAACTAGCATCGGCTTCGCGGCTCATTTTGCCTGGCACCCCGGTGACGGTGGTTTGGTTCCGGTTGGTTCCTTGCTGTCGTTTCTTTGCTGGCACGATAGGGAACTTAAGGCAATCCAAGTTTGGAGTCGTTCCCAAGAAGTTCTCATTCGGTGTAGAAGGGGTTCTTGTTCGGTCTGCAGGGTCGATGCGGCTCGTAAGCAGAGACGGCCTTCAGCGCGAAATGTGAAGGATTTCCCGCCATTCCCACTTTGGCGCACGAAGCAATGTCTCTGGCTCGAGGTGAACGTATGTCATGTGAATCGTTTCTTGGGCGGCTGGATTTGTAAATGTGGCGAGTGGATGAATGCCGACCGGGTGACCCTCTACAAGGTTGAAGGCTAACGACATGCCCATCTGGGCGCGTGCGGTCAGGAGATTGTGCATACGCCTCTCTGCTCTAGGACTTCGGTCCGGTTACCTTTTCCCTGTCGATCCATATGCGGATGTAGGCTGGGCAATTCAGGAGTTGAATGCCCTGCGACTCGGATGTGGCCAGGAAGCGAACGACTTCCAAATTTGTTAGTGACACCTCGCCGAGATCCAGAAGTACATTGGAGCAAACCGCATCTAGCTGCGCGCTTAACTCGGCGAGGTGCTCCGTGCGAATGCGGCCTATCAGCCTGATTGTCGTGCATCGCTGGCCCGAAGTAGTCTCAATCCTCAACGTCACGCGCTTTGCTAGTGCAAAGCACAGGCCGCTTCAAAGCTCTGGAATAACTTGGAATCGGATCGAGAAATCTGCCCTAGCCTGGGAAATTGCTCAGATCCGGGCGAGAAATCCGTTGCTTTGCTTCGGCAACTGATTCCATTCTAAGGATCCGAAACCTGTTGGACGAGGGCGGACCCGACTCGCGCTAACCGCAGGCGATCGTGCAGAACCGACTGGCTAGTGGCTTTTGAATTGATTCTTGTCGATGCCGAGACTCAGGAGTTTTCTGTCCAGCGTCTGGCGGGGAATTCCCAGCTTGGCAGCTGCTCCCGTTGGGCCCGAGATTCTGCCCCTGCTTTGCGCGAGCGCCGCTTCGATCATATCGCGCTCGCGATCTGCGAGCGTTGGCACCAGTTGGACGATCGGGCCCGACGCTGGACTTGATTCCTGTCTCAGCCAGCTCTCGTCAACCGAGAACGTTGCACCATCGCAGAGGATCACTGCACGTTCGATGACATTCTGAAGCTCGCGGATGTTGCCCGGCCAATGATATGCCTGAAATAGTTCAAGAGTCTTCCTTGTGATGTTCTCGAACCGCTTCCCGGCTTTTTTGGTGTAGCGACTGACCAGGTACTCAACTAATAGCGAAATGTCGTCTGCGCGCTCACGCAGCGGCGGCAGGCGGATCGGAAACACATTAAGACGGTAGAACAGATCTTCACGGAACTTGCCCGCCTCGACACTAGATCTCAGGTCGCGGTTGGTTGCGGCCAGTACCCGCACATCGACTTCGACGGGTTTGCTGCTACCAACTCGCTGAAGCTCCCGTTCCTGGAGCACGCGCAGAAGAGAGCTCTGCGTGTCCAAGGGAAGATCGCCGATCTCGTCCAGAAAAATAGTTCCGCCGTCGGCGGCTTCGAAGTGTCCGATTCGCCTTTCAAATGCTCCGGTGAACGCGCCTTTCTCATGTCCGAAGAGTTCGGAGGCGATGAGCGACGAGGCGATTGCTCCGCAGTTGACGCGGATAAAGGCTCGCATAGAACGATTCGATCGCTTGTGAATTGCACGAGCGATTAGCTCCTTGCCGGTTCCGGTCTCTCCAGAAATGAGAACGGTGGAGTCCGTAGGAGCGACTTTTGCCACCTGCCCCAGCACGTGACGTATGGCATCGGACGAGCCGACGATTTCCTCGAACATCGAGGCATGGTCAATTTCCTCTCGCAGCGCGACGTTTTCATTTCTGGTGCGATCTTCAGCACGCTTGCGATCTTCGATGTCGGTTCCGGTTCCATACCATCGCGTCAAGCGTCCCTGATCGTCGTGGTACGGGTTGTAACGATTGAGGAACCAGCGATATTGGCCGTCGTTCCTCCGTCCCCGCAATTCAATTTCGAAGGGAAGGCCACGCAAGAGTCCCGCGTGCCGTTCGTCATTGAACCGCTCGAGATCTTCCGGATGAATGGTCCCCGAACGAAAGTCCGGGTGGGGCACATCATCTAGGGTCATCCCGGTATAGTCGAGCACTGCCTTGTTCGCGTAAATCGGGGTTCCGTGCGGGTCGTGGACAAGAATCATATCGGGTATCGCATCCATGATCCGGCGGAGCTCGCGCTCGTCCTGACGCAGCTTCTCCTCTGCTCGCTTGCGATCTTCGATGTCGGTTCCGGTTACATACCAGCGAACCAAGCGCCCCTGTTCGTCACGGAAGGGATTATAACGAGCCAAGAACCAGCGATATTGGCCATCCTTGCTCCGCCCACGTACTTCAATTTCGAATGGAAGGCCACTCAACAGCGCGGCTTGCCGTATATCGCGAAGCCGCTCGAAATCCTCCGGATGAGCGATCCGCGCACGAAAGTCCGGGCGGCTCACATCCTCGATTGTCAGCCCCGCATAGTCAAGCAATGCCTTGTTAGCGTAAATCGGTATTCCGTCCGGGTCCTGAACAATGATGGTCTGGGGTATCGCATCCGTGATCTGGCGTAGCTCGCACTCGTCCTGACGCAGCTTCTCCTCTGCTTGCTTACGGTCCTCGATGTCAGTGCTGCTGGCGTACCACTTTACGACGTTGCCTGTGTCGTCACGCAGCGGTTCCGCGCGGACGAAAAACCAGCGAAACACCCCATCGTGCCGACGAAGGCGCGTCTCGATCTCACCCGGTTCTCCTATGGCGCGAGCATGGCGAAACCTCTCCACTAAGGGCGGCAAGTCATCGGGATGAACGGCTTGTTGCCATCCCCCACGTTGCGACTCTTCGGGAGAGAGACCGGTATAGTCATGCCATCGCTGGTTCATGAATTCGTTCGAACCGTCTGGCAAAAAGCCCGAAACAAGCGCCGGAATCGTGTCGATGGTCCGGCGGAGATTAGCCTCTGAACCGCGGATTTCCTCGATCATCCTTTCAGCAGCGCGTAGCGAGTCCGTTTGCCCTAGCTCTTCAATGTCCGTGCTGGTCCCGTACCACTTGACAATCTCGCCCCGATTGTTCCTGGCCGGTCCTAGGCGAATAAGAAACCAACGATATTCGCCGCTGCCGCGACGGAGCCGCGCCTCCATCTGACCCGACTCCCCTGAAGCGACTAACGCACGCCACTTGTCTCTCAACTGATTCAGGTCATCCGGATGAATCGCGTCGGTCCATCCCCACCCAAGCGAATTATCAAGAGACAAACCGGTGTATTCGAGCCATCGCCTGTTAAAAAATTCAACGAATCCGTCGGGCCTACACCTCCACGCCATGGCTGGCATGGAGTCGATCATGATTCGCTCGTTATCTTCCGGCGGCTTCATTGCCGAAAAGGAGGGCACGCTGATGAGCCCTCGGCCATGGGCCGACTCCTCCTTGGCGCGCTTGCCCCCATTATCATGAGTTGACGCCCTCGGTCGAGCGCGGCGGGTCCGCGCCACTGCTTGATTTCGATTGTACCGGCAACGCCTCGGGTCCCGCCCAGCATTTCGTGCTGACGGCAGTAGAATCCTTTATCCGTCCACGCTCAGTGCGGTGGCCCGGACGTCGAATCTCGAATGCGTATCGTGGGAATCTTCTTCGGCGCAGGAAACGGCGTATCGCAAAGATGGCGCGACGCGGTTCACACAGATAGCCGGCCGCGGCTCCGCTCTCGGTTCCAGCGGATACGGCCCAGGCGATTCGCACGCTTGATGAAGGCGAAAAAGCTGCCTTGTGTCCGCGTCCCTGTCCACACTGGTCAGACTCGAGCGATTCCTGTCATCGAATGGCTTAGTGGGACGCGCCGCCGGGAAAATTGTGTGCGGCATGCCATTGCGAAATGGCCCTCGCCCGTGCCTAGTCGGGCTTTGAGCGCGCACCATTGGGAGGCTCGGGGTTCCCGAGCACTCTACGAACAGAGGGCGCTGACAGGAAAGTTTTCCTAAGCTGCTCTTCTGCCGCCAGCGAATCGGCCAATTTGAGAATCGTTGCACGACTGAGTTCGCGGTGGTGTTCGGCCGCGCGGGCGTCTTCGCCAGCGCCGTAAACTTCGGCGGCGATCGCATGAACTCGCCAGCCGGCGAGCGGTACTTCGAAACCCTCCATCGTTGAGAGGGCATTGGTAATGCAATCGCGGGCGTGCGCAAAATCGCGTTGCGTCATGGCGATTCGAGCATTGACCTCCCAAGCCAGCGCCTGCCAGGTGCGTTCCGCGGTGGTCTGCGTGACGCTCAGGAACCTTTCTGCCTCGGCCCGCGCTCGCACCAGCTCCCCCTTCGCAAGCCATAGTTCCGTTAGAGCCGACTGTAGCATCATGCGAAAGTACCAGTCAAAGATCAGCGTCTGCCGCTGCATTTCATCAGCGGCCGTCGATAAGTACTTGTGGGCGGACCCATAATTCCCTCGCGAGGCTTCCGCCGAACCAGCAAATATCAGAGTAAATCTTCGCCAAGGGCCCCGCCCGGGAGTTCCGAGCTCGGGGAGCACCGACTCGCAGATTCTTACGACGCCGACAAAGTCCATCGCGTTGAGATGCACCCATTCCTGATAGAGGCGCAGTGTCTGACCCCGATAGTGGTCTCCATTCTTCTCCGCCATCGAGATTCCGGCT
>Ga0185299_10004865_pt1 | contig 15756 bp, 11 predicted proteins | sample PaiPotPPA55metaG_FD_128002 | JGI IMG/M metagenome (GOLD analysis project Ga0185299, IMG submission 128002) | Iron sulfur acid spring bacterial and archeal communities from Banff, Canada, to study Microbial Dark Matter (Phase II) - Paint Pots PPA... ...
TCTTCTTCCGCAACATAGTCCAGGATTCGTGTTTCGGCGACTTGAGCACCGCTATCTAGGCCGACCATCGTCCGCCCGGCTGGGTTGACGATATACACCGAGCCGTCGAGAGAAGCCGAACCGATAAAGTCCGGGCTGTTCTCCACGAGCGCTGCGAGCTTCCGCTGCTCTTTTTCTGCGCGCTTGCGTTCCGTGATGTCTTGCACCAAGGCGACGAAATAATCCACGGATCCATTGGAGCGCCGCACGCACTTGGCAGCCATAATGCTGTCGATAATCCCGCCGTCTTTGCGGATCCACCGTTTGTCCATCGAATAACCGTCGATCTCGCCCGCAAGGACCCGATTGAAGTTGGCCACATCAGCGGCTAGATCCTCCGGATGCGTCATCTCCGCCCAAGTCATACGCAGTAGCTCTTCTCGCCGGTAACCTAGGATCCGGCACAGCTCGTCATTAACTTCCAGGCAGCCTTTGCTTGGCGATGTAATCGCCATGCCGACGAGCCCTAGGTCGAAATAACGCCGGAACCGTTCCCCACTTTCATGCAAGGCTTCGGTGCTCTTTTGCTCGAGCTCTGCTGCGGCCCGCTGTGGTTCGCCCAGTCGCAGAGATTCGTGCAAGTCAATGGCGGCCTGATTCACAGCCACGCGCAACAGAATCATCTCGATTTTCGTAGGGAAATCGGCGCGTGCGGAGCCAACCACCAGGATTTCGGTGTCATCCTCCAATCCCAGCCGCAAGCACGCGATGGTCACGGTGCCGTCTCCGACAGGATTGGGCACGACCAAAGGTGATAAAGGCAGATCGCGCGTCAACCACGCATCGAGCGTGTGGCCGATGTCCGCCGCTTGAAGACTTGGGCCCGGACGCTGTGCCAGGCGAACCATTTCGCTGGGCGAACCGTCAGGCCCTCCAGCAAGGCGCGCATAGGTAAAGTCCAGATGCAATGTACGGAGGAGGGCGTCCAGGAGAATGCCGACGATTTGCGATGATTCGGACCCGCTCCAGGTGGCGGGACGCGCAAGGATCGTCGTCAGGTCATTGATGCAACCATTCAGTCGTCGGATTTCATCCGCTGCTGCGTCAATTTGTCGTTCACTGTTGTCCGCGGACGTATTCACGGGCTTCTCCTTCCGGATCGCCCTGCCTGCCTTATGTCCTCTCCCATGATGTGCTGTAATGATAATTGTGATTTTAGAGAAAGAAGCAGCAACTCGCGGCTTCAGTGCACTGCGATCCTACCAGCGCTCATCTTTATGGCTACGCGCCTTCTATGAGTGCTTCCGTTTACCAATCCTGGCGTCTGACGTTAGCTTGCGAAAAGAAACGAACTCAGCCGGAGAACGACGTGGAGTGCTGAATTCATTGGGCAACTTCAGGCTACAGTACCAGTGGACCCCTTCGTATGCGACTAGACCTTGGTATTGGGGGCCTAATGCCTGGGCCCAATCAGCAACTGGCAGCCCGGCTCTAGTGTTATGGTCCGGTATCCGCTACCTGGCCGCGTACGTCCACCGTCAGGGCGGGCACTGCGCTGGGGAGGATCGATGACGAGCAAAGACTCACCCTCGCATCTGAGTTTTCCCGGGCGACTTCGTCGGTCTTGACCGCTTAAGTATGCTTCGGCCGGATTCCGATAGCAGACTGTTAGCAGAATTCACCTGCACAACGCGGCATGGTCGCCATTTTGTGAGGCAGGGGTTGGCGACGCTTCCGCAACGAGACAGCTCTCAAAGAAGCAGGAACCGTCAGACGCAATCCGGCGGCGTCCACTCCTCTCCTGAAACCCTTAGGGGCGACGCACTGATGCCAAATTTTGCATCGTGATCCTCCTGCGCCACGGTCTGGCGCAAGAGAATCGTCGTGCATCGGAAGTTAGAACAATCGGGCGGGTGCCGCCGGCGTCGCTCGGGCCTTCCACTTTTGCTCGGCGCCCCCGACGCATAATTTCGCATATCGAATCCCTGCACTTCTTGCGGCCCTCTTTGGTCCACGACCCGCAAACCGAAGTTTAGTCATCTTAACGCGGCAGTCAATACCAATTACGCCGTATCTTGCGTTAGGAGTTCAGTCACAAACAGCCGAAACTAGTCCTTCCGGCATCGCTCGAGGCGTCGTGGTTGTTGATTTCCTTCTGAATTGCGGCGAGTAAGGCGGATTTTTGCATGGGTGTCCTCGCGGAATTAAGAGGAACGTGAGAGCGGGATAGCACACGTACAATGAACTAATGCGTCTGGCAATCGCAAAGTGCTAGAAACCTGAGAGGTCGGAACTGAAGAGAGGATTTTGGCCTCGACTACAGGGCCGGGTTCTGCCTCGCGGCATGTAAAGCGGATTTCTGCACGGTGTCCTCCCTGAGTGATTTAAGAGGAACGCGAGGGCTAGGGATAACAAGCGACTCATTGTTTCGTGCGGCGGCCACCGCCGCGTTTGAGTTAGTGGCGTTGTTGCGGGTCGGTATTCGGGTCGTGATAGTGCCTCCCGTCACGATCTCGCCCGCGGTGCGGGACGGCTACGTCGAGTGGACGTTGCACGCGGAAGGTCAGTACAGGATCCCTCGGAATGCGGATGGCACGGCCGCGGGTCTCTCCCTCTGCAAGGCACCTACTACAGCGCCCACGAGGCTATCGTAGCGGTTTTGATTCCTGTCGATTTGGATCTGTTTTTATGGCGTATCGTTGCCCGTTCACTGTCACCGATTCTAGATCGATTATCAGATCGTTGTCTTGGGCAACTCTTGCGATTAACTCCACGGTCGAACCTCTGCCGGTCGCCAATCGACCATTTTACCGGCGCACATGCTCGTCCACGATGCCAGAGTAGACTCGGTAGTCCCTTCTGCCGGAGTCCATACTTTCGTTAGTGCGCATGGCCAAGAGCGTGCCAGGCTCAATTCTCGTAAGATCGCGGTCCCGATCCACGGACCCACTACAGCACCCAAAATGCAGGCCCCAAACCCACCCCGCCGCGCCGCAAAGCCCCCGACCCAAGGGGTAGCACACCACCCCAATCGGCAAATGGCCTCCCAGCGCGTCGCGTGTACAAGCCGGGATCCCGGAAAGACGCGGATCGCGGCTCAACGGTGTCAGCATCGCAATCCCGGAGACGTTTCCCGGGAAAGTTTACACTGCCGCATCGATCAGCCTGTCCAGACAATTGCCCCGCGCAGGTAACAGTTTCTAAACTGGACCCGCTACAGCTTTTGGCCTATGGATTGCCTCCAGTCGAGGCATAGCGTAGGTGAGGTTGCGACAAGTCGCCCGATGCTTGAAAGGAGATCGTACCCCATGATCGGCGGATGGAGAAAAAACTAAACTATACGGCAATCTCTCAGGTTCCTAGGAGTGACGTTTCTCGCCGCGCTGTGCATGCTACGGGCAGCCTATGCACAGATCGAGACCGTGATCCTGACTCGGACCCGCGATTGAGACGCGGGATGCGCGTCCTTTCAGCGCCGAATTGCCCGCGCGTGGCCGGGTCCGGGCCGCGATCCCGTCCGTCGAAAGCGTAGTCAGGCTGGCTCTGGATCTGTGGCGCTTTCCGCCGCGGCCTGACGAGTTTTCAGATAGACCAGTTGGGCAGTGAGAATGGTTATTTGATGCGCGAGCTTTGGCGTTCTGGGGGCGGCTTCCACTTCCTCGCACAAATCTCGCCAGTTCAGCATGATGTGTGTCTTCATGGGCGTCGTTCCCCCTGAACTAGAAGTTAATTCCCGCACTGATCTTACCGTTTGAGTGGGACGGTTTTTCGTCGTGCGCAAGGGTACTCAGAGCATCCACAGGTTATCCGCCTAGGAGTCCGCAAAAAGAGGTGGAACTGTGGACAGAGTCCGGGAAAAGGCGTCGGCAACCGCAGGAGCTGATTATATTGGATACCGACTGCGTGCCGATTTCTACTATGATTCCCCTATTGCGCCGTGAGGGTATACTTAACTCGCCCCGCCACTGCTCTACGGCTGAGAATGTCCAAAAAAAGAGTTCTTGTCACCGACGATCATGCCTCTATCCGGGTTGTACTTCGGGGTCTCGTAGAAACCGAGGAGTTCACGGTTTGCGGAGAAGCGGCGAGCGGCGACGAGGCGATTGCAAAGGCCAAGGAGCTCGCTCCTGACCTAATACTTCTCGATTTCTCAATGCCTGGTATGAACGGCGCAGAGACCGCCAAGATTTTGAGGAAGTCGGTGCCCCTGGTGCGAATCATTCTTTTCACGATGGGCGAGGAATTCGCGAACGAGGCCTTGGCAGCGGCAACGGGTGTGGACAGGGTTGTCGCGAAGCCAGGCGCGGCCTATGAGCTATTGGACTGTATGCGCAGCGTGATGGGCCTCAGCGTTTAAAGCCAACTTAGTACCAAAACTTCCTGTTCAGGTCGTTGAGGTATTCACGGTGAGACACCACTTCAACCCGATTAGTGTCCTTGCGAAGCGCGGCGATCTCGTCGTGTCGAATGGGTCCAGCTAGTTCCAGATATCGCTTCTTCATTCTGCTCTGCGTGTCTTCAAAGGCGGCGTAGGCTTCTTGCGAATTGAGGATCAGTTCCCGGAGGGCGTTGGCGGCTTCCGCCGATATGTCGATGCCTTTCAGTCTCATGATAATCTTCCTCGTAGTACTTAAATCATACATCAATTCGTGTACGCAATGAGCGTGGAAGCTAGGTGTCGAGCGCACGCCTCCGCGAACTTACTTCGGAAGCCCAGCGGATAAAAGGGATGGCAGATCAGAAGTTGGCTTCTGAATCGCGACGATAAGTCGCGTTGGCACCGTTCGTGAGAGGCTGCCTGTTGTTCGAATCAGATCGGTCTTTGCGCAGACCTAAACTTAATCTCCATAAAGTGCTTCGGAACTCCATTTTCGGCGGGCGACTTTTTCAGAAACGCCTTCGCAGAAACGTCGTGTTTCAGGTAGGCGTCCAGAAAGTTCAGAGTATAGAGTGCGACCTAGGCATAACTCGCGTTGGCGTCCTCACGCCCGTAGTCAGCCACCTGATTCTCCGCAAAGCGCTGCGCATTCTCCCTGCGTTGGAACATCGAACTGAACTCTGGGTGAGCCATGCCGAGCATATTCGCGGTGTGAAGATCACCATGTATCCAATCGTTGAGGACGTTTGGACCATCTTTGTCCGCGGCAGGAACTCCGTCGATGTCCAGATCCTCAAGGCTCACATTTCGCGTAAAGCAAATGAGCGGAATAGTCATTCGTTCGGGATGAACGTCCCCGGCTTTTTTCACGAGGCCGGGGTAACATGCTGCCGTCCAGCTCTATGCCAGTGCCAGCGGTCAGTCACGAGGACAGATCGTCGATGCCGTCTCGCGAGGAACCGACCTGTCCGTTCATTCGCAAGCGCAACTCGACCAGGTCGCGCTGCGCTTGAATCAACGCCCCAGAAAAACCTTAGGCTTCGAAACTCCCGCGAGTAAACTGCAAACCAGTGTTGCGTCGACCATCTGAGCCGGCAGCGCTTACCGGAGATGTATGGTCCGCCGCAGAGTTGCAAGCGAAAAATGAGCGATGACAGTTGGTCTGCGCCAATGTATTCGGCCTTGAGTGGAGTCGTTGACCCCGGGCCATGATGGATATCCGCTCGCTCTCGTCCTCATAAAGTGGACGGCCTCGAATCGACCTTCTCCGGTATCGGTTTTCGGGAGCGTGGGAGAGACCCATTTGCCATCTCTATTTTCCGCCAGCAGACCTGGCAGGAACTCTTTTTCCTTAAAGCGAGATTTTATACAGACACAGCAAGAACGGGGGTGCGATAGCGTTCGTTCTTGCATAAGACCGCCCAGGCCATGCGAACCAACTTGTTGGCCAAAGCCACGACGACAACATTCTGATGAGTGCGCCCCAACAGTTGTGCTAACCAACTACTCAGACGGGCCGCTTGTTTGTGTCGCTGTTGCAGTACGCTGCGTGCGCCTTGAACAAAGAGTCTTCGTAAGTACTTATTGCCGCGTTTGCTGATGCCCAGTAACTTCTGTTTGCCTCCGGTGGAATACTCTCCCGGAACGATCCCCATCCAGGCCGCTAGATTTCGTCCCTTTTGAAAAGTGCTGCCATTGCCAACCGCACTGATCAGGGCTGTCGCGGTAACCGGACCGACTCCGGGAATCTCCGTGAGTCGTTGGCAGGCTTCATTCTCTTTCGCTATTTTCTGGATGACCCGATCCATCTCCTCAATGCGTGTCGCGAGTTGCTTTAGCTCTAATTGGAGCTGCGCCAGCAGAACACGGAATGAGCCAGACAGATTCAACTCCGCGTCTTCCAGGATCCGCGGCAGTTGCTCATCCAGGTGACCTCGGCCCTTAGGCAGAGTCAGCCCGCGTTCTAGAAGAAGACTGCGAATCTGGTTCACCACCGCGGTGCGCCGCATCACCCAACGCTCGCGCACGCGATGCAGCGCTTGCAAATCGAGCTGCTCCTCCGTCTTGATCGGCACAAATCGCATTCTCGGCCGCTGCACCGCTTCCGCAATGGCTTCGGCATCCAGGTAATCGCTCTTATTGGTCTGCACGTAGGGCTTCACGTATTGCGCCGGCATAAATCGCACTTCATGACCCTGTTCGCGCAGCGCCCGCCCCAGAAAGTGCGCTCCACTACAGGCCTCCATCCCAATCAACTGCACTTCCAAGTTCGCGGTGAATGCCAACAGTTGCTTGCGAGAACATCGCTTACGGATCACCGCCCTGCCAGTTGAATCCAGCCCAACCAAATGAAAGACCGTCTTACCCAAATCGATTCCGAGCACGTGTAGTTTCATGAACCGCCTCCTTACCCTGCACTCTACAACTTCTAGAGATCTGCGGCGGACCATCCCATTAAGTGGAAATCGGGCCAAAAACCACTGGTACGGTTACGCGACGCAATCAGGACTTAGTCGTTCCTCGCGCCGTGTGACTCTTATCGTCGGAATGTCCGGGCAACACTCGGACTCGCGAACCCGGGGCACTTTCGGTGTAAACTTCAATAGCTGTGCCCGTGTCCGTCTTTTTCAACGCTGACTTTACCGGCGAAGGAGCGGTAGACAAAAATGAAGTAGCCGGCGGCGAGCATCATGCCGACGACCCACCAGATCAGGCCGACCTTGAGGCCGTAGTCGGAGGCTTTCGCACCGTTGACCGTCAGCGAGTAGACGGGATTGCGTGCGGGGAGAACCATCGGGAACACGCCAAACACGACGCTGGTGAGCATTCCGGTGATATACAGGCAAGAGGCGAAGAAAGCTTTCCGTTCGTCGCGCTTAACCAGTTCGAATTGCACGCCGGCAAGGCCCGCAACGGCGAGCAGTGGCAAAATCAACGCGACCGGCCACGTCGTGAAATTTTCTTTCACCTGAGGCTGCACTTTGAAGGTGACCGCGGTAACGATAGCGGTAAGCGCGAATACCGCCCACCAGACTTGGCGCGCCAGCGATGTTGCTCGCTCGGTTACCGGGCCACTGGTCTTCATGCGAACCCACAGAGACCCATGCATCACGAGCGCGGCCAGCGCGAGTACGCCGACGAGAATGGTGTACCAGTCGAGAATGCCAACATCGTCGCCAAGTTGAAAATTCGTCCACAGCGGCTCAAAGAAATAACCGCTGGCGTCCAGGGGAACGCCGCGAACGACGTTGGCTAGGGCCGCGCCAAAGAATACCGCCAACAATAGGCTCGAAGCGGAAAACACAAAATCCCAAAGCGGATCCCACACCTTGCTCTTGATGTGATTACGAAACTCGATCGAAGTGCCGCGCAAAATCAGCAGCCACAGCACCATCATGAGCGGCAGATAGAAACCACTGAACCCGCTCGCGTACAGGGCGGGAAAGGCAAAATAGAGCGTGCCGCCTGCGGCGATCAGCCAGACCTCGTTGCCATCCCAGACCGGGCCAATGCTGGCGAGAACTTGCCGCCGTTCTTCATCGGTCTTCGCGACGATTAGATGGATGGCGCCCACGCCTAGATCGAAGCCATCCAGCAAGACGTACACTGTGATCATTATGGCTACTAAGCAGAACCAGATGATTCCCATCAGACCTCCTGCAAGTCAATCGGCGGCCAGGCTCGCGGCGGTTTCGGCGTCCAAGGGCGTGCTGGGCTCGGGTCCCAGCTCGATTTCGCGACAGACAAGAAACAGCCACAGGAACGCCAGCACCGTATACATGCCCATGAAGCCGATCAACGTGAACCAAGCATTGCCGGCGCCAACTTTTGGCGAGCTGCCTTGCGCGGTGCGCATCAGCCCATAAATCAGCCAGGGCTGGCGGCCGAGTTCAGCGGTCATCCAGCCGGCGGTGTTCGCGATGTATGGAAACGGGACGGCGAGCATTAGAATCCAGAGCATCCAGCGCGAATGATAGAGAGCTTCGCGCCAAAGCAGAAACGCCGATACCACCATCACCGCGATGAAGATTGTGCCCAGGCCCACCATCACGTGATAGCTGTAATACAGAAGAGCGATCGTGTCGGGCCACTGATCTTCGGGAAACACGTCGAGGCCGCGAACGTTGGCCGTCCATTTGCGGTAAGTGAGAAAGCTCAACATGTTGGGAATTTCCAGGGGATTGTCGAGCTTGCGGTGTTGAACGTCGGGTTGGCCGAGAATTGCGAGCGGCGCGCCCTTTTGCGTATCGAAAAGTCCTTCCATGGCGGCGAGCGTCACGGGTTGATTTTGCGAAATGAGTTTGCCTTGCATGTCGCCTGTGGGAGTGAGTTGTAGTAGCGCGGCAACCACGCCGACTAGCACGCCGGCCTTCACGAAGGTCCGGCCGTACGCTTCATCGCGGTGGGTGAGCAGATAAAACGCGCCGACACCGGCCATCACGAAGCAGCCAGTCTGCACCGCGCCAAGCATGGTATGCGCGTATTGCCAGAGCGCCCACTTGTTGAGCAGCAATTCCCAAAAATTGGAAAGTTGGATTTCGCCGTGCTGGCCGAGCGTGTAACCTACGGGGTATTGCATCCAGGCATCGGTCGCGACGATGAAGTAGCCGGAAAGCCAGGAGCCGAGGAAAACGAGAAAGGCAGAGATCCAATGTCCAATGCGGCCAAGCCTTCTCTCGCCGAATAAAAACAGGCCCAGGAAGCTGGATTCCAGGAAGAAAGAAAACACGCCTTCCATCGCGAGCGTTTGTCCGATGACACCGCCGGCGGCTTTGGAAAATGCCGCCCAGTTTGTCCCGAACTGAAACTCCATGGGTATTCCGGTGACGACGCCGAGTGCGAAATTAATTCCGAAGATGCGAGCCCAGAAACGGGCGGCACGGTTGTAGTGTTCATTCCCAGTGCGGAGAAATTTGGTTTTGAGGTAAACCAGGAGCAACGCGAGGCCCATGGTGAGTTGCGGGAAAATGTAATGAAACGTGATCGTGAATGCGAAGTGGAGCCGATGGATCCCGAGCGCTTGTTCCATTCCTCACCCTCCCGTTCGCAGAGAATGAACCGACCGATCTGACTGAACAGAACTGTAGCTAAAATACCTTCGTGATTGTGTGCCACGTGCTTCTTTGCTCCGGCAGTGGGGATTCGGAGACCGCCTTTTTTTGCAGAGAATGGAGTCCCTCGCGCGAACGCACTGCCTACTTCTACCATGTATCGGTACTATGAGGAACCTTTCCGATTACCCGACTCTCTAGGAACTTGTTGAATAAATCCTTTAAAATCAACAAATCTGCGTAGACGAGTTCCTGGCACTAGCGACGCGTCGAAGACGCAGTCAGCGCTTACCAGGACCTCCCGGATTAGGGACGCGCTCTGAGTCGGTCGGAAGCTACGACAGGTTGTGATAGTCCTCCGTATCTGGTCATGACGCGTTCCGCAAGCCGGACGACCCATCCGTGCTCCCGAGGGCCTACTACGACTTCTGCAACTAGTTTCTTAACGTCGACCGCGACGGCTATACCGGATTTTTGCGTATTCCGCCATGCGGGTGAATCGCGCATGATTATTGCCCGAACCTCAGACTCGTGTTCATAGCTCGAGTCTTTCCGGCTACATGCCACAAGCACGTTATCCAAGCCGTGAGCGTCATTCCAGTCCACATACCTTATCTTTGAGATGTAAACGGGTTTGTCGTACGCCGCAATGGCATTCCGGAGCTTCTCGACCGTAGATTTAATCGCAATGATTCCGCTCCTTCGACCGTACAGGTCCCACATCGCGAGCGACTCATTCGGTCCGGAACGCCAGCAATTCACATATGTTTCTTTCCGGGCAGACCGGAAAATTTTAATGAGTTGCTTGGCGCCTTGTTCCTCAAGATGTTTTCGGAGCCCCTTCAACTCAGCATCAGTATGCGTTCCTTCGAGCGGGTCATCGAGCTGGTCAAGGCGGGCAAACCAAAGTGTTTGATTTTCAAGCGTCTCGACGAATTTTGCGAAATCCATATAGCGCCAAAGAATCGTGGTGCCTGGCGGAGTTCTCAAATCGGGATGGAAGTCGTAGGGCATGAGCAATTCGAAAGAGTGCCACGACTGTCCCATTGCTGGCCAGCACCTTATCAAAAATTGGAGTCTGTAATGAGAGGTTCATAAGCCCCTATTAACGCTAGAGCTTTATCGGACGTGCGTTCTGGAGGAAGTGTGAACGGAAGCGAGAGTTTCTGCGCACGTTCGATAAAGCCGTTTGGAGGTAGCCGCCGGTGCTTGCGGCGGACGCGGGCCCTATGGGAATTCAATGATGGAAAGGAACGGCGTAAAGGTGTACCGGGGCTGAGCCGCGCAGCACAGCCGATGGTACTTTGTGCTGGGGAGAGGATTGCTGCAGAAACGTGGAGTGAACAGAAAAGCGGGAGAAGCGATCTGTCCGGCAGCAAGACGAGGAAATGCACGGCGCACCAAAGCACGCGGAGTTCCCGAATTGGAGAAAGTGGTTCATGCCGCAGCAGTGATAATCGGGACTTGCGCGGTAAAGCTCGTTTACTTCGCCGCTTCCGCCAAGACTTCCTGAAGTCGCCGCGCTACAATTTGGTCCTCACCTGGCTGCAACATCCAAACCCCCACAACGATTACGTTGCTGCCTCCCGGTAAACCTGCGCTTGCCGGACCTCCGCCCGTGGCCGGGTTCAGTTCAATGCGCGGGTTTCCTTCACGCATCTTTTGCATCACGTCGCCTGCGGACAGCTTCACTCGATTCATGTCATAGCTAATCAGCAGGTGTGGGACATGGTTCGCGACCGCTGGAATGAAAACTCGTGCTTGCACGCTGGGGAAGCTTTGAACTCGCTCCGCGATTGTGCCGGCCCGCTTGCGAAATTCCGCTTCCATGGCGGCGTCGTCCTGCTTGAGAAACCAATCCACTGCCGCAACGAGGCCGATGATCTCTTCCTTCGCTACTTTCATTCCCCGACCCACTGTGTCCGAATAGGGCGAATTGTTGAGCGCCGCCGCGTCGATCAAATCCTTCTTCCCCAACAACAACCCGGTGCATTGCGGTCCCCGAATACCCTTGCCACCCGAAAACGCCACGAGATCGAAGCCCATTTCCGTGTAATTCCAAAGGTTGGAAATGGGCGGGACATCGGCAGCAGCGTCGTTGAAGCACGGAACTCCATGGTTGTGAGCCACGCGCACCCAATCCTCCCGGCTGATGTGTCCTCCCTCGGCCGCATTAAAGAACTGCGTCATAACGGTGCGGTCTGTGAAGGCCCGTTCGTATTCCTCAAGCGTCTCGACGTCGACAAAGCGTGCGCCGCAATCGCGGATGGCGTGGTCGTAGTCGTAGTGATGCGACTTTTGCACGATAACCTCGGTTTTCACGCCGCGCATGTCGGTGGGAATATTTACAATTGCGGATTGGTTGCCGCGAGTGATGCACGCCGCTGTGGCCAACTTGATTCCAGCGGCGGCGCCCGAAGTGACCAGTGCAGCCTCACAACGCAGGCGCTTGGCAAGGTACTCGCCGGCGGCTTTGTGTAGCTCCATCAGATGAACTGGCTTTTGCGCCGCCAGCGCGACGGCTGCTTGCACTTCCTCTGGCAGCGTTGAGGCCGACAGGATCGTGTAGGTGCCGGCAGCGTTGATAAACGGCCGTACACCAAGTTTTTCGTAGTAGTCCACGCCGATGACGGGCGACGGAGCGGTCTTTGCTGAAGCGTTCACTGGTATTACGCTGCCGACGCAAACGCCGCCCGCAATCGCTTGACTCCCGTTTCGCAACAGTTTTCGACGGCTGATAGATTCCACGCTTCCTCCTTTAGTTCCTCGGGTAGCTGTCTGCGATCGCTGGAAGCGAACCTTGTAATATGGGGATGTTGAAATATTGCGGGCGGGCCTTTTCCCACTGGACCATGCTGAGGCCCGATGGATCGTAGAGGATTCGCCCAGCCCGAATCGTCATTCGCGCCACGATCTGCGATGTTCCTTCCATCTTGGCGTAACCACAGTCAACGTAGCCGAAGTGGCCATGCAGTTCTTCGAGGACTGCGATATCGGCCTCCTTGCCCACCGACAAAGTCCCAAGCTCCGGTCGGTGAATTTCCCGCGCCGGATTCACGGTGGAACGCCGGATCAAATCATTCAGCGGAACTCCCATACTCAAGAACTTGGACATTACATTGCTCATGCTCAGAATCGTCAAGTCCCCCGTGTGCAAGTCCGTGGACATGGAGTCGGGAATGAATCCCTGATTGACCGCTGGCACTGCATTGCGGAACCAAAAACTTCCCGCGCCGTGGCCCACGTCGAAAATCACGCCGCGGTTTCGCGCTTGTTGCAGGATGGGATTGACCCTCCCTTCCACAACGATGGGAAATTGCTGCGCGAACACATGAGTATGGATGTCACCTGGCCGCGCTTTCTGCAGGCCTAGGTCCGCGAAACTTCTCTCCGGACGCGGCCAAAAATCGAACATCACCGGAACCTTCGCGGCTTCTCCGCAGGCGATTGCACGATCCACGGCGGCCCACGTTGGATGCACGTCGTCCAAAGGTTTCTGCGTCCAATAGTGAGCGCTTTTTACGCCCACAATGATGTCGGAATACCTCCGAATCGTATCGGCGCACCGCTTCACGTCCATTTGATCTACGCTTTGTTCCAACCCCCCTTTCATTCCATCCGACACAATGTTGAGAAACGCCAGCACGCGCACCTTTGCGTGGTCGATCACTTCTTCCTTCTCCTGCAAAAACGTGTCGGCGCCCGCACTCCCAGCGTCAACGATCGTCGTAACTCCGGACTGCAACGCTAGGTCCGCTGGAATTCCGTACGGAACAAGCTGTGCGCGAGGATCGGTTGATGCGAGCGCAGCTGGGGACAGAACTTCGTGATTTGCTGATTCAGGCGCGAACCAATTGAGCGGCGCTCCTCCGTGCCCGACGTGGTAATGAATATCGATCAGCCCTGGCGTGACATAGAGGCCTGAGACATCCACAACTTTCCCCGCTTGACTCGCGGGAATGTCCTTCTCCACTGCCGCGATCCGCCCCAACGAAACGCCGACATCCATCTTCGCGTCAAGCCCGTTCGCAGGATCGATGACATGTCCACCCTTCAGCAGCAGATCGTAGCGCGGCGCCTGCAGGTCAGGAGCCTGCGCCTTCGCCACCAACGCCCATAGGAATAGTCCCGTGAGTAAATTGACTCCCACCGTCTTACGCATTTTTGTAGTCCTCAGTTTGTTAGAAAACCAGCTTCGCACCGAACTGAATATCACGATTGTCGGTGGTCGTCTGCGTTAGATTGCCGAACGATGCCCGTTTTCCACCCTTAATCGATTGGGCTTGTCGAAACTCCTGGTAAAAGCGTTTACCGTACGAGTGGATTCCGCTAACTGCCCAAGTGACTCGTGCCGGGTTTCGAGGGACTTGCTGCCTCGGGTCAAATCTCGCAACTCAGTCTCTTTTGTGCGAACACACAGCGAACCAGGCTACGGAGCAATTATTCGTGACGGAGCGCGTCCAATGGAGATACGCGAGTGGCACGCAGCGCGGGAATGAACATGGCCGCTAGCGAGACGACGATCAGCCCGATCGAAACCGCGCCGAAGATCAGGGGGTCCGTTGCGCTGACTTCATACAGCAGGCTTTTCAGCAGGCGCGTCAATCCCAGTGCGCCCGCAATCCCTGCGATCAGCCCAGCGGCCACGGGGACCAATCCCTGCCGCAAGACAAATGCGAAAACATCGGCGGAACGGGCGCCGAGAGCGATACGAATTCCGAATTCGCGCCGCCGCTGATCGACCAAATAGGCCAGCACACCGTAGATGCCGATGGCGGCGACGAGTCCCGCGAGTGCGGCGAATACAGTCATCAACTGAATCGAGAATCGTTGCCGGGCGAGCGAATCAGCCAGGACCTGATCCATGGTAAGCAGCTCCACCGGCAGATTGGAATCGAGTGCCGCGACTTCGTGACGGACCGCGGAGACGAGCGCGAGCGGATCACGCGCGGTCTTCGCCACGATTGCCAACGAGCCGAATGGGACCTGCGGGCCGAAATAGTAGATGCGCGGCTCGGGGGGAGCAGACAAGCTGCGAGATTTCGTGGCGGCAACTACGCCCACGACAGTGAATGTGCTTCCGGTTAGCGGGACAAAGATTTGCGTGCCGATCGGGTCGGCGTTTGGGAACAATTTCTCAGCGGTGATCTCATCGATGACGACAGCGCCGGGCGAGCCCTGCTCGTCGGAAGCGGCGATGTCGCGGCCTCGTAAGAGCGGGATTCCCAGAGTCTCGAAGAAACCGGGCGAAGCGCGCGTTTGCCAGATGATCTGCTGCGGTTCATTTAGATTTCGGGGATGGCCTGCGATCTCGACTCCGCCGCTGCCCGGGCCGCCATTGTAAGGAAGGAAATCGATCGTTGCGGCGGAGCGCACACCTGGAAGCGAGCGTACACGTTCGAGCACCGAGCGCGCGAAGGCGGCTCTTTGCGAGGGTTCCCGGTATTGTGCGACCGGCAAGGATACAAACGCGGTCAGCACCTTTTCGGATTGGAATCCGGGACTGGTGTGTTCCAAGAGAACGAAGCTTCTCACCAAGAGACCGGCGCCAATCAAAAGCACCAGAGAAGCGCAGACTTCGAAGGCGACCATCGACTCGCGCAACAGCCTCCGTCCTACCGTCGATCCGCGCGATCCTTCTTTGAGTGCTTCCGTGAGATCGATTCGCGAAGTTTCGAGAGCGGGCGCGATGCCGAAGAGCATGCTCGCGGCGATCGAGACGAAAAGGGAAAAGCCCATAACCCAGGCGTTGATGGAAGGGCGGGCTCCGTGAATCAAATCCGAGGGGCCGAACTGCGCGTAAAGACGAAGTCCGTAAAGCGCGAGCAGCGTTCCCGCACCGCCGGCGATGGAGGCAAGCAGCAGACTTTCGGTCAACAGCTGCCGGACTAGTCGGAGGCGAGACGCGCCCAGCGCCGAGCGGATGCCGATCTCCCTGCGACGCTTCATCGCACGGACAAGCAGAAGGTTGGAGACGTTGGCGCAGGCGATCAGCATCAACGCGCCCACCGCCACGATCAGTACCAGTAACGGCGTCTTCAAATCGCCCGCCTGCTTTTCCGCGAGCGGCTTCAGGTCGAGAGAAAATCCGCGATCCATCGAAGCCTGATTGGGAAACTCTTCGACGATGAAAGCAGCGATGCGGCGAAATTCATCGCGCGCCTCTTGGATACTCCCGCCGGCCTTGAGCCGCCCGATCACGTCGATATTGTGCGGACTACGCGTGCCTGGCGCAGTTTCGGAGGGAGCGAAGGCGAGCGGCATCCAGATGGCGGCGGCAACGCGATAATCCAAAATCGGCCGGATTACGCCGGCCACGCGATAGCTTTCGAGATTGATTTGAATGTT
>Ga0185299_10004866_pt1 | contig 15755 bp, 16 predicted proteins | sample PaiPotPPA55metaG_FD_128002 | JGI IMG/M metagenome (GOLD analysis project Ga0185299, IMG submission 128002) | Iron sulfur acid spring bacterial and archeal communities from Banff, Canada, to study Microbial Dark Matter (Phase II) - Paint Pots PPA... ...
AGTGGTCGGGAACGCATCAGGATGGCGGGCAGTGGTGGTCGAAAACCGTGTTGGGGATAGCAATAGACGCAAACGGCAATACCCTCAACGATCCCTCCGGCAAATCCTACTCCTGGGACTTTGAGAATCGGTTGGTGCAGGCAATAGTGCCAGGCACCAACGGCGGTACGACGACCTTCAAGTACGATCCCTTCGGGAGAAGAATCCAGAAATCAGGTCCGCTTGGAACGACTAACTACCTCTATGATGGGGACAGCCTGATCAATGAAGTGAACGCCGGTGGAAGCGTAATTGCCCAGTACGTACACTCGCAGGGCATTGATGATCCGATGTCGCTCGCGAGGGCTGGGATCGCCAGCTACTTCCAAGCAGACGCTCAGGGAAGCGTTACTTCATTGAGCAGTGCTTCGGGCTCGCTCACAAATACTTACTCGTATGACGCGTACGGTAAGACAGTAGGCTCCACTGGAACGATCACTAACCCCTTCCAATACACTGCTCGAGAATTTGATTCTGAAACACAGCTTTATTATTACAGGGCCCGTTACTATGATCCGAAGTTTGGCAGGCTGATCAGTGAGGATCCGTCTCTGTTCGTCGGGGGCCAAAATTTCTATGATTATGTCGCGAATGATCCTGTAAATCTGCAGGATCCCTTTGGCTTGCAAGCACTGCCGAAGCCGATTGGGCCAGTACCGGCCCCGCCCCTTGGTCCGGTTTTAGTTCCACCACCACCTGCCCCGTCTACTATCGAAACTATTCTTGGATGGCTGGGGGACGTTGTGTCCACAGCTGGTGGAGTTGGAAGCATTGTTCTGTTAAACCCAACTCCACTCAACCAAGCGGAGCTGGACTGGCAGCGGCAAAGGGATCACGATCGCTACAAGGATGTCTGTAGCGGTGAGGTCCCCGCGGGGGGCAGCCCCTGCGCAAACCTTGCAAGAGAAATCGCGCGAGCTATCAAATGTATTCAGCTTATGCGAGCGTTCGACGCAAAATGGGCTCCGGGGAGGCACAGCGGCAATGCGATAGATCAGTGGGAAAACGGTTTGGAGAATCTAAAGAAAGAGTACGACAGGGATTGCACACCTCAAAAACCACAGAATTGCCCCAAGAAATGAAAATGAACCCAGATGTGATGAAAGAAAAACTAGCATCGCTGATAAAGCGGTATGGTAGAAGTCCCGAGTTCCTATTCGCCAACTTAACCGGCCCGAATCAGCCGGGTCTAACTGGAGACACTTTGTTGCATGCTGCTGTCATTCGTGCGGCGTTAGAGGATGTGGATACGTTAGTTGAATTGGGCGCTGAAGTGAACATGAAAGGCGATCTAGGAAATACCCCCCTACATCACGCGGCCAGCCGGGGCAATGTGGAAATCGTGAGCAAACTACTTGGCTATGGTGCTGACGCCAGTGTGAAGAACGAATTTGGTCAAACACCAGGTGACCTCGCAACTCTCATGAAGCATAGCGATGTCGCGATCCTGCTTAAGAAGAGAATCAAGAAAAGTGCTAAGTGAACACGGATTCAGTGTGAACACGATCTCATTTTTGGGGACGGACTGGGTGGCCCCGCCGGCTGTTTTGCTCTCCTAGTCCGTTCCCCTGATTCGGGGTGTAGCAGACACCGGTCCGCGCCCTGATCCCCGCCCGATTAGCTGCCCGATGCGTTCCGATTGTGGGGCCGATCTCTGATCCGCGCCATGGTGTTGACCTCGGCTAGGAGGTGTTCTGGGGTGCTGGCGTGGTCAGGTTCGGTGGGTTACCGTGCGGTATCGGGTGAGGTCAAAACCCGTCCGTGCTGCGCACGGGGAGTAAGGGGGACACGTCACCCCCAAACGGGAGCTGCAGGGATACCTGAAGCTCCCCGAGCTTTCAGGTGCGCCAACGCTTTCTGAATCAGCGACTTAGTTGTTCTTGTGAATTTCCACGTTTACGTTCGTAAACAAAATGTCGTTCTCAGCCCATGATCGTGTAAACACACTGATTCGATTGTGGTTGTTAACTTCCGTCGAAGCCGCTGCGCTCGATGCGTGAAGTGCGTGAATACCGGCCCTTTTCGACGTAGGCTTACTATGAGCACTTCCCGCATTCCGTCATCTGCAACCGATACAGCGCGACCGGGTATGCGGGCCAAAACGGTTGCCACCCGGCTTAGTCCCGAAGAGCTGCAGGAGGTCGAAAATGCCGCCGAGCGCGACGGGAAATCCCTCGCGGAGTGGTTGCGCGAGCTGGCCCTTCGGTCGGCTCGTGAGCGGCCAGCGGACCCGATCGAGCTGTTGTTTGCCGAGCTGATGGCGGCTCGTTATGCCCTCCTGAGTCTGTTCCACGCAACCGCTCTGGCGGGAGGGGAAGGGAAGCAGTTGTTAGCCGATTCCGTGCTGAAGATTCGCGACACCCTGGAGTTAGATTGGCTCAGTAACGACAATCGAGCGAGCCTTTCCGATGGAAAGGACGAGTGCACCCCAGCCATCCGCAACCGCGGAGCCGACGGCTACCCAGAGCGAGTGCACGTGGCGGCACTCGAGTACCATTGGCAGAAACGCTGGGGGGCACGGCGAAGCCGGGATGGAGTCCGAGGAAGGGACGGCGTTTTCAGACTATTACGAAACACTAACTTAACTAAGAAGTAAGAGTTCAATTAAGAGCGCAGTGGTAAGGAGAGATCATGCGTAGACTCATTTTGTATTTTCTGGCACTACTGTTGCCCACGGCGTTTGCTCAGATGCCTTCACCGGCGGCACCGCCTGTTGCCAGCCCTCAGAAGTACACGTTGAAGGCGACACCCAAGACCGTGGCTTGGGGATACTATGATGCGTCGGCCGCGCCGGTGCTGCGCATACAGTCGGGCGATAGCGTTGAATTTGAAACCTTGCTCACCAACAGTCCCACCGGACTGGAAAAAGCGGGGCTCCCGCCCGAGCAGGTGCAGCAAAATCTGCGCGACATTTATAAGGAAGTCACAGACAAGGGCCCCGGCGGCCACATTCTGAACGGGCCAGTCTACATTGAAGAGGCTGAGCCCGGCGACACGCTGGAGGTTCGCATCCAGAAAATCGATCTCGCGATTCCGTATGCCTATAACGCCTTCGGAATCAATCGCGGTTTTCTGCCGGAGGATTTCCCTTATCGCAAAATGAGGATCATTCCACTGGACCGGGATCGGATGATGGCGAAGTTCGCTCCCGGAATCGAGATTCCGCTGCATCCGTTTTTCGGGAGTATGGGAGTAGCGCCTCCGGAGGCATACGGCCGCATTGACAGCGCCCCGCCGGGCATCCATGCCGGCAACATGGACAACAAGGAACTGGTGGCGGGAACTACGCTGTACTTGCCGGTGCATGCCCGGGGTGCGCTGTTTGAGATCGGCGACGGCCACGCCGGGCAGGGCAATGGAGAGGTAGACATCACGGCGCTCGAGACCTCCTTAACCGGCACCGTGCAATTTCTAGTACATAAAGGGACGCAGCAGAATATCCGCGGGCCGAAACTCCCACTCACTACATCAGCATGGGTTTTCATCAGGAACTATACGAAGCGACCCGCATCGCGGTGCGGGAGATGATCGATTTCCTGGCCACGGAGAAGAAGATGAGCCGCGAAGATGCCTACATGTTAATCAGCGTGGCCGGCGACGTGGACATCACCGAACTGGTGGATAGCAACAAGGGAGTGCATGTGATGTTGCCGAAGGCGGTGTTCAAGAACTAGATCGCAGGCGATTAGGGCCGAAGAGGGGGTCATAGCTGGAAGAAAACTGCGGATGTAACTACGAGCCTCGTTGCAACCATCCGACCGATGGCGATTAGCCAGCACCGAACACAAACCGCTCGCCGCACGCTGGACATTCGATGCGCTCGACGTCGATCGTTCTCGGGTCCCCACCCCTCAAAGAGGCAATCTGGGACTGAAAAATCTCAGGGGCAGGATAAACTCTTCGCAACCAAGCTCCCGTTTGCGCGATCAGAAATCTCGGCGAACTCCGGTATCCGCATTGGGTCTGATTGTTGGGTCCGTTTTGGGTCCAATATTCCCGGCCAAAATGAGGGTACGAATGACGATAAGGGTAAGGATTGCATCTACTTAGGTTCAGGAGACTACAGCCCTGAAAAGGCTGGCGTCGGCGGTTCAACTCCGTCCCTGGCCACCATGTTTTCAATCACTTGCAAGTGCATCATACTGCCTCTGGTTCCACTATGGTTCCAATAAATCATTGGACCCGGCCCAAACCATTCAACTTTGCTACGACCTTTTGTTGTCTCTCAGGAACGAACTGCTGGTAAATGTCCATTGTCGTGCTCGCTCTTGAGTGCCTCATTTGTGCCTGCGCGTCCTTCACGTCTGCCCCGGCCATCTTGAGCCCGAGGCCCAACGGTTTGGATCGAGGGCGCGATTGCGCAAACGGCGATAGACTGCGGTTCTTGTCAAAGGACACCGGAGCGGAGCAAGGAGTCAAGAAAGTCGTCCACAAGTTTCAGAGATGGATCCGACTTTCTGCGAACGATCGCCCCAAACCAGCACGTTGTTAAGAGTAATGCTAGTTTGGCGGAGTCTTCCGCAACGGAGGTTCCTTTCTCAATGTGAGCGAGTGAGATTAGGTCGCCCAACTGCCTATCCCAGACGTGTATGCCATCGGCAATTCTTTGCCCGATGTCGGGCGGGATTGCCGGAGCCTCGGCAGCGAAAATCGAAAGCAATTGGAGTGGAGCTATTTCGATCATCGGCGGTTCCATGGCTAAGAACTGGAAATGCTGCTTCAATTGATCGTTTGCGCTCTCTCCCGGCGCTAGAGAAAAAGATTGATAGATAGCAGCAAATTGGCGATCGACGAGTATTGAGGCGAGTTCTTCTTTGCTCGCGAAATAGTTGTAAAAAGTGCCCTTAGGCGCATTCGCGCCGGCAGCGATGCGGTGAATGCTCGCACGCACGTAGCCAACTTCCTGAAACAGTTTGCCTGCTGAGAGAAGGAGGATCTCGCGGGTATTGGTTGCTCGATGCGCGACCTGATGCTGAGCACGAGACATTACCCCGATATGGCGACGAACCATTCGTTCATGGCTTGTCGAAACGAACTGAATTTGTGATTTCTGATCACAATCATGTTTCTTCTCAGGCTCACCAAGAAAATGCACGCAGTAGGTGGTATTCTTGGGTCCATTCAAGATGACCGGTCGTCTTCTGTTGGAGATCGCCGTGAACAAAACTCACACCTGCGAACAGAATCGGAATTCCGCCCCCTCGCCTGAAATTCAAGCAAACGCCTATGGCACGCAAATGGCGAAGTATTTCACCATGAACCAACCGCCCCATGTTGCCATCGATTCTGCGGTGTCCGTCGTCCGGCCGCAAATGGCGATCACCCGACTGATTGCACGCAGCGGCATCCCGGAGCGAACTGCTTCCATCCCTTCTGAAAGAGCCTACGTTGTTTCGGTTCATCTCAATCATGCGAATTCCGGGGAATGGGAACTTTGGACCGATGAAAAGTACACAAAGACGGGGGCATGGCCAGTGGGCGGGGTCGCAATGTGCGACTTGGAATCAAATTCGAGTATTCGAAACCCAGGTCCGATCGACTGGATCCACTACCATGTTCCGCGTGCAACCTTGGACTCCCTCACCGACGATGCCGGAATGCGTAGAGTTAAGCGTCTCCACTGCGTTTACGGAACTCCCGACCCGGCCGTCTATCAGTCAACGCAACTGATCCTGCCGTGCCTAAATAGGCCGGAGACGTTCTCGCAATTGTTCATGGATTCTTTCAGCTTGATGATTTGTTCGCACCTCGTCGGTCAGTATGGTCAGAGTCGTGAAGCAATCCCGCAGTTCAAAGGCGGTCTGGCACCTTGGCAAAGGCGCCGTGTTGTGGAATTGATCCAGGAGCACTTGGACGGCGAGGTAAGATTGGCAACACTTGCCCAGGAATGTAGGCTTTCAGTCAGCCATTTCGCCCGATCATTCAGGAAATCGTTTGGGACCTCCGCACATCGTTACCTGATTCTGCAGCGCGTTGAGATCGCGAAGGGCCTTTTATCGGAAACCAATAACTCGTTGGTGGAAATTTCCGCGCAGGCTGGATTTTCCGATCAAGCTGCCCTTACCCGGACGTTTGCAACCCTCGTTGGTGCGACTCCGGCAAAATGGAGGCGCGAACACTCAGGCCGCAGGATTTGTGTCGAAATATCCAAAGGTAAATCCCTTCGATCACAGGAATAGATCCCACGCTCAAGTCCACTCCGGTGACGGTATTGAGCCTAGTTTTCTTGTAGATGTGGTATCGTCGCCGATTGATACTCCGCTAGAATCTTCGCATTCAACTCAGGCCGGAAGTGGTCTTTTCGCCCGCCTTCACTCCACATTTAAAGCAGAAATCCACAAAAGTGGTTCATATTTTCAATAGTGTCTTGCTCGTTTCCGGATATGGTCCATTGCAAGTTTGCGGCTCAATGCACGATTCGCTGAAGCTCAAACCAGAGAGGACAATGATCATGAAGAAGACTTACTGGGTTGCAATCGTTGCTATGCTCATGGGCGCGGCTCTGATCGCTGACGCGGCAGGTCCCGCGTCGCCGACTGGCATCAAAAACGTGGTTCTGGTGCATGGGGCATTCGCCGATGGCTCCGGCTGGGACGCCGTCGCAAAGATCCTTGAGAAGGATGGTTACACGGTATCGGTTGCTCAACCCCCAGAGACTTCGTACGCCGACGATCAAAAGTACACGAAGGCCGCCATCGACGCCATGGGTGGCCCGGTTGTCCTGGTCGGCCATAGCTATGGCGGCTCCATCATCAGTGAAGCCGGCAACGATCCAAACGTTGCGGCACTGGTATACATCGCCGCATTTGCGCTCGATGAAGGTGAGAGCTGTGGGTCAATCGAAACTGCGGTGCCGCAAGCCTCCAAGGCATTCAAACCGGATAGCAATGGAAATTGGTGGATCGAACAGAACCATTTCGCTGCCGACTTCGCAGCGGATATTCCCCCGGCCCAGGCTCACTTCATGGCTATATCGCAGGTGCCGATTTCCACCGATTCATTCACCCACAAGGTCACAAATCCCGCCTGGAAAACCAAACCGACCTTTTACATGGTGGCCAGCTCAGACCGGTCGATCAATCCTCAGCAGGAACGCATGATGGCAAAGCGCGCGAATGCCAAGACGGTCGAAGTGAATGCGAGCCATGTGGCCTACATGTCTCACCCGAAGGAAGCAGCCAAGCTCATCGAAGAGGCTGCTGCCTCCGCACACGTCAACTAGGAGTCAACAGATCTTTGTTGCAAATGAGTTGTACATCTCACTGAAACAATAGCGAAGGCGTTCGACATCGAAACTCAATTGATCCGAGTGGATCTTTACCGCAAAGGAGAAATGGTCATGAGTCAGCAGATTAAGAATGTAGTTCTGGTGCATGGAGCTTTCGCGGATGGCTCTGGCTGGAAGAGGGTTGCCGATATCCTCAAGAATGATGGCTACAAAGTGTCGGTGGCACAGCCTCCCGAGACTTCGTACGCCGACGATCAAAAATACACAAAGGCCGCAATCGACGCCATGGGCGGCCCGGTGGTTCTGGTTGGCCATAGCTATGGCGGGTCCATCATCACCGAGGCCGGCAATCATCCAAACGTTGCGGCGCTTGTCTATATTGCCGCCTTCGCTCTCGATGAAGGTGAGAGCTGTGCGTCGATCGAACAGGTCTTGCCGCAAGCGTCCAAGGCGTTCACACCGGACAGCAACGGGCTTTGGTGGATAGACCAGGCGCATTTCGCGGCCGACTTCGCAGCGGACATCCCACGGGATGAGGCGGAGTTCATGGCAATAGCGCAGGTGCCGATTTCTACTGACTCGTTCACCCACAAGGTCACGAATCCCGCCTGGAAGCACAAGCCGACTTTTTACATGGTGGCAACCGAAGACCGATCGATTAACCCGGATCAGGAGCGCATGATGGCGAAGCGCGCCAAGGCCAAGACGGTCGAAGTGAAGGCGAGCCATGTGGCCTACATGTCTTACCCGAAGGAAACAGCCAACCTCATCGAAGATGCTGCCACCTCCGCACAGATCAACGTCGCCGCCTGATAGGAAAACAATGAAGGATCACATCAACGTAAATGGACACGGCGGCACGTTCTCTGCCTATATCGCAGGACCGAAGACCTCGCCGGCTTCGGCTGTTGTCGTTCTGCAGGAACTGTTCGGTGTGAACGCCGACATTCGCAAGCACTGCGATGAATTGGCGGAACAGGGTTACCTCGCGGTCGCTCCAGACCTGTACTGGCGGCAGGAGCCGGGCGTCGACCTGAACGTCGCCTCCGAAGCCGACTGGCAACACGGCCTTCGCCTCTATTCGGCTTATAACAGAGATGCCGGCGTAAGGGACATCAAGGACACCATCGACGCAGTACGCACTCACCGGGAATGCAACGGCAAGGTTGCCTTGCTCGGCTATTGCCTCGGCGCGCTGATGGTTTTTATGACAGCCGTGCGCAACGACGGCATCGACGCCGCGGTCTGGTATCACGGTGCCGATACTGAGAAATATCTGGGAGAGGTCGATGGGCTTCATGCGCCCCTTCTCATGCATGTAGCCGAGGAAGATGAGTTCATTTCCAAGGCTGCACAAGCGGAGATTAAAGCGGCACTTGCTAAGAAACTGAACGCAACGATCTACAGCTATCCGGGTCAGAATCATGCCTTCTCTCGGCATAATGGGACACACTACAACGCCGCCGCGGCAGCGCTTGCCAACGGACGGACAAGCGAATTTCTACATCAACAACTGCGGTGACCTCCGTTTCGGACGACTGGAGCGCCTTCGCCTTCAGCCAGGACGGTGTTGTTCGCGACGAGCGAAACCTCGTCATGAGATTGTGCGTTTCCGACCAGGCGCGCGCGCGCATGCGCTCTTACGAAGACAAGAAGATCACAGACCCGTCCCGCTCGCTTGAACCTTAAAGGAGGATGAATCGTGGCAAAACCGAATGCGTCACCTATGCGCGTGATCGAGGAAACACCTGGGTACTGGAGAGCGGTGTTCGACTATCCGCCCTTCAATGTCGTCGACGGGGATGTCTTCCAGGCCCTCCAGGACCTTCTTGTCCGCATGGAGACGACTGAGAGTCTGCGTGTCGTTGTTTTCGAAAGCGCGCTTCCGGACTTCTACCTGTCGCACTTCGATCTGACGGGCAGGCTCGGAAACGTAATGAGCGGTATCGGCCCCACGGGCCTGCCCATTCTGATGGACACGTTTGTGCGCCTAACGAAGGTGCCGGTCGTCAGCCTCGCAAGAATCCGGGGCTGCGTGCGCGGCGTGAGCAGCGAGTTCGTTCTTGCCTGTGACATGCGCTTCGCCTCGCGTGAGAACACGAAGCTCGGCCACCCCGAACTCGGGGTTGGGCTGCATCCCGGCGGCGGAGGCACAGAGCGCCTTCCCCATCTCGTAGGGCGCGGGCGGGCGCTCGAAATCGTTCTGAGCGCCAACGACTTCGACGGCGACACAGCGGAACGATACGGCTATGTGAACCGATCACTTCCGGACGCCGAACTGGACGGCTTCGTCGATGCCCTCGCACGCCGGATCAGCTCCTTCGATCGGCGCCCTCTCGTTGCGGCAAAACATCTCGTCAACGAGGTCTCGTTGCCGCCGTTCGATCGTCTCCTCGACGCCTTTACTTCGTTTGGAACAGCACTCGGGTGGCCCGAAACCCAGAACCGTGTAAGAACCGTGCTGGAGCTCGGACTGCAACGCGACGCCGCCTTCGAGAAGAATTGGCCCGAAATCCTCGGCTCGCTCGTTGAGGTCGGCAAGAAAGGCGGTCGGGATGATAGCCAAAGTTGAGGTCGAGCGATTCAACCTGATCTCGTCCCGGCCGTTCGACATGATATTAGCCGCGATTATTGGCGCTATAGGCCATCCGGACAATGGTTGCGTTCGCGAAAAGGACAACGGCTGCTCCGACATTTTCAGAGTTCGAAAGTATAGTTCGCGAAGGGTTGGGAAAGACGGGCCTAATGCTCTTCATGGAACTGGACCACGGCGCCGTTATAAGGAAAGCGACGGATCGCGATAACCCCCGAATGGTGCGGCTCATCATGGGCAACCCGCTCATCATGCAGCAAATGGCAAGGAACGTTCCGGACGCCGGCTGTTATGCCCCGGTCACGGTGCTCGTCGACGAACGCTCTGAAGGCGTTCACATTTCCTATGACAGGATGGCCAGTCTTCTGGCTCCCTATCGGAATTCCGAGGCACTCGCGGTCGCGAGGGTTCTCGACAAGAAAGTCGAGACCCTTTTGTCTGAAGCGGCAGGCTGAGCCAACATCGCTGCGCCGTGGAAGCAGAACCGGCAAATTGAGGAGGAGTGATGACCAATCGATTGCAGTGGGAAGTTTTCGTCAGTGCCCCGATTCCGGTGGTCACAAGCGACCTTCCGCCCGGCGCAAGCGAAATGAAATGGTCGCCCATTTCTTCGACGCTTATTTCGGGCAAGCGCGATGCCGTGCTGGTGGACACGGCGATTACGGTCGATCAAAACCAGAAACTTGTCGACTGGATCGCGCACAGCGGCAAGAATTTGACGGCAATCTACGCAACCCACGGCCACGGCGATCATTTCTTTGGCGTAAACACAATCCAGAAGAAATTTCCGAAGGCGCGGTTCGTCGCGACGAGCGAAGTCATCGCGGTTATGCGAAAGCAGGCGTCGGTTCCTGTGGTTGAGTCATATTGGAAACCACGCTTTCCCGGACAAATCGATTCGACGCTCTTGATTGCCGACGAACTCAAGGACGGTGTTCTCGACCTGGGAGGAGAACAACTCATAAGTGTTCCTCTCGGGCATACCGATACCGATAGCACAACCTGTCTCCACGTCCCTTCCATCGGACTGGCCGTCTGCGGCGATGCGCTCTACAATGATGTTCATCTTCATCTGGGCGAGTCGAATGCGGAACGCCGCAAGGAGTGGATCGCGGCGCTCGACAAGATCGAGTCGCTCAAGCCGGTTGCGGCTATTGCCGGGCACAAAAGGCCGGGCGCGCCCGATACGCCAAGTAACATCGAGGCTACACGAAAATACATTCGCGATTTCGACCGGATTGCTTACCATACCAAGACCGCGCTCGATCTATATAACGATATGCTTACGATTTATCCCGAACGCGTAAACCCGGCGGTCTTGTGGTATTCGGCACAGGCGGTGAAGCCGGGCAACTGAATCCGACGACGTTCAGCCTCTCGTAGGAGGGCGAGTCGTGGAGGCACAATCGCTGAATAAGACGAATGAAGACGATTTCCTGGCGACAATCACAACAATGGACAGCACAAGGATCTTCGACAAAAGGCTTTCGCACGGCTGCGGGAAATAGAATGGTAAGTATGGCGGAACGGATCACTCCACTACCACTAACGTCCTCGCGTGCCGACCAGATCTTCCCGACAATGACTTCACTGCAAATCGAACGTGTTGCTACACACGGCCGCAGGCGTGCAGTTCGCAGCGGCGAGGCCTTGGTCGAACAAGGGGATCGAGCCATTCCATTTTTCGTGGTTATTTCAGGCGAACTAGAGGCGGTGCGGCCGACATGTGCAACCGAAACGCTTATTACGATCGTCAGACCCGGTCAGTTCACCGGGGAAATCAACACGCTTACCGGCCGGCGCGCTCTGGCGCGGATTCGCGCCCGGCAAGATGGGGAAGTTATCCAGCTTAGTCGGGAAAACGTCCTCACTGTGGTGCAAACAGATGCCGAACTCAGCGAGATCCTGATGCGCGCATTCATCCTTCGACGTGTGGAGTTGCTGGCGCAAGGCATTGGCGCTGCAACCCTGGTGGGTTCAAGCCATTGCCCCGATACGCTCCCTGCACCCTCATCCCGCTGCCAGCCCGGCTCGCCGGCCCTTCGCGGCAGGAGTCGAGTCCCCCTTCCTGCACCTTTCCCCTTCACTGCCTGCGGCGCTTCGATGACGAGAAGCGCGTTTTTCAGGACTAATGTCCAATGTCGGCTCAAAACCCTTGCTCGACGAGTGCATTGGCCTGTTAACCGGCCAATCGGTGCCCATTCTGATTGTGTCTGGAAAAGTGTGCTTTCAGGCTTTCAGGTGCCGATCTTGCCTACCTTCGCCGAGGCCGACGCTATGCTGTGCAATTGGAGTTGCTGCTTGTCGTTCGCAACATCAACACACCATGGATTCCAGCTATTCCGAGGGGCGTTGCGAACCCGACTTGGCTACTCACAAGGCTCATGGTTCCAGCACTCACCAATCTGCACCTCAGTCACGACTGGAGTTGCTCTGTCCGAAGATAAGAAATCCGGCTGAAAGATAATACATCTTCTCTCCCACCCGCGCCACATCGAGCTATTTCGGAATTTAGCGTCTCAGAAACATTGGCCGGTTATCTTACTGATATCGCCATTCGAGAATCCATATCCGATTTGGCAACTATGCAGCCAAGTGGAATTGGATCATCGAACGCTCCGTGGGGCATTTGTGCCAGTGCGCCAGACTTTGAGCCGTCACTTGCGTACAGGTCGTCCTATGGGAAGGATCTTAAGGTGCGGGCGGGGGGACATTAGCGGAGGATTGGTCTGGACTCTCGAGTTGAGCCAGTTCTTCACGCAGGCGCGCCGCCTGCTCGCGACGGTTTGCGGCATCAAGACGGGGGTTGACGCTAAGGGCCGTTCCAACCCCATCCATAACCTTAGTGATGCTTTTAGTGATGCCGTTCTTCTTCTTGCCTTTACCATTCTTGCCCATATTGGCGAGATCGTCGGCGCTAATGTCGTCCTGCAGAGCGTCGGTCTCCAGTCCGATAATTTGAGCGCGGAGATCCCGAATGTTCGCGCGGCGCTGGATCATCTCGATAGCAGGGTGGCTCACAGTAGCGTTGCCCGAGTCACACAGCTTACTACCGCTTTGGTACAGGTCGACGCAGAGATCCCGGAGATTGTCGTCACCGCTGGTGTTGCCTTGATCGGCAGAAAGGCGGTACAGCGTAACAGCGATAGCATTGTCGGCCGGCACACCTTCCCCGTACTGATACATCCAACCGAGCTGATTCTCCGCGGTGGCGCTTCCCAACGCCGCGGCTTTATAAAGCCAGGACCAGGCCTTGGCATAATCGATCGCCACACCAACGCCATTCTGAAAGTTATAGCCGATGTTTTCCATGGCCTCAGCGTTGCCATGTTCTGCAGCTTTGTAATACCAGGAGAAAGCCTGGTCGTAACTTTGAGGTTGACCCCATCCTTTCTCCGCCATGAAGCCGAGATTGGTTTCTGCGTTGGAGCTGCCGTGGCTGGCGGCGCGGCGGTACCAGTCCAGAGCCTGAGCATAGTCGCGCTTGACCCCCCATCCGCATCGATAAAAATAGCCGACTTCATTCTCGGCATCCGCGAGATTCTGGTCCGCCGCCCTGCGGTACCACTCAAAGGCCTGCTTATAGTCACGCCGGACCTGGAGCCCACTCTGGTACATGGCCCCCAGGTGGTACTCCGCGAGCGCATTGCCCTTATTCGTGGCCAAACGGTAGTAATACAGGGCCCGCTTGTAATCTCGCGGCAAGCCAATTTTGTTTTCCTGCATGTAGCCCAGTTGATTCAGCGCGGGAGCATAACCCTGGGCGGCAGACTTGCGATACCAGATCACTGCCTGGCCGTAGTCCTGGGCTACTCCGGGGCCATCGATATAGTCGTTCCCGAGTGCGAATTGCGCCTGCGCGTCTCCTGCGGCGGCAGGCCCGAGAAGAGCGTTGAAATCGTTGTCCGCCGGTAGTGCTTGCGCCTGAGTCGACAATTGTACTGGGGCTTGCGCGTGCCCCTGCGTCGTGGAAACCAGAGCGAATACGAAGAAAGCCGCTGCGGTGACCCGGGTCGGAATGGACATGAATAACTCGCCTCATCTCGCAGAAATAACTGGTAAGGATGCAGAAGCAAATAGGGCTCGGTAATCCATGCATTTGACCCTTGCCATGACAGCATCCCACCGCGATCCACTTGCCATCTTCCAGCAGTCTTGCTGACATGGGAATAAATAACAATAGGGTGATGGTTACCAAAGGGGCGAAATGTGCTCAAAGTTATATTCGCGGGGCGCCGGATCGCTCAACGGCAGCATAGCTTTCATGTGATGCACAGACGGGAAAGAAGAAATGTCCGTAATTCGGCCCAGTTGCCCCGTAACGGCATAGTTCAAACGCTCTTCGCGGAAGCAATGCATCTGGATTGATGCCAAATCGTCAATGCGCTCACCGACACCGGATTAGTACTGATATGTCGGCTAGGCTGGAGACAAAATCCTGGATGCTTGCGCGTTTACCGGGACTGATCTTGGTCTGCTTCGGTTGGTTCGGCTGCGTGGTCTCCTGTTCCCAGATGCGAGGCGTTTGGAGCACCCATCTCATTGGAAGAACACACTTCCATGATGCCCAGACCCGCCGCCGAAGTCAGAATCCTCCGCTTCAAAAATCTTCCCCATTCCGGCATTATCCGTAGCCTTCAAAACCACGTTTGAGGTATCCACCAGGGCTGGCCCCGACAACTCGCTTGAACGCTTTACTGAACGCAGCGTCGGACTCGTAACCGACCGACCGAGCGACGTCTATGAGCTTCTTGTCACGCTGTTGTAGTAACTGCATCGCCTTCTGCATCCGCCACTCTGTTACATATCCCAGTGGCGTTTGTCCGAGCAGTTCTTTAAAACGCGCTGCGAATGCGGAGCGAGACATGCCCGCCGCTTCGGCTAGGGATTCGACCGTCCAAGGTGTATTCACTCTGTCGTGAATGGCACGCAGGGCAGTGCCCATTTGAGGATCGAAAATCGCACGAAGCCATCCTTTGTTGCGTTCCGGTCCCGACGCGATATGCGCCCGGAGTATTTGGATAAACAGCACCTCAGCTAGCCGATTCGCGACTATTTCAGATCCCGGCACCTGTTCTGCCATTTCTGACGCCAGCGCCTGCATTGTGCCGTGAAGAGCAAGCGTGTGTGCCTGCTCGGCCTTAATCAGAATGAAGCTCGGCAATAACTGAGTGATCGGCTTTAGGCTGGCGCGATCGAAACTGAGGGACCCACAGACGATTGTCGTCGGCGCGCCACCCCCTCCATGATGAGCGACATTACCGTTGGCTTTGGCCCCGATCTCGCGGAAACTCCACCTCGGACGTGTTCGTGGGCTGTCGCGCAAAATAATCGATGTCCCCCGGGCCAGCAAAAAGCAATCACCACCGGTGAGGGGAATCGGCTCCGGAATCCCTTCCACACTTAGCCAGCAGTTGCCGCGCGAGAGCATGGCGAAGTGCGCCAAATCTGTGGGTGAGTTTTTTTTGCCGGAAGGCGTGACTTTTTCTTCGGTCTGTTTCTCCTGTATCAAGCCCCACGGGGCTGTAGCTTCGAGCCTGTGCTGACCGAAAGCGGTTACGTGCATCGTTCTGAAGATGTCGGTTATCGGATCCAATGTGGCCTCTTAGTTTGGACGAATAGACAAAACATTAGGACTCGCGAGCAGTTCTCGTCCACCACCAAAGAACTCTACTCTACTGTACTGAATGCTACACATCTACCGAAGGGAGTAATTATGGGAAAGCTTAAAGGTAAGGTTGCAGTCATCACAGGTGGATCGAGCGGCTTGGCGCTGGAGAGCGCCAAGCGATTCGTCGAAGAAGGCGCCTACGTTTTCATCGTGGGCAGGAGGCAGGAGGCGCTCGATGAGGCCGTCAAGCTGATTGGCCGGAACGTGACCGGCGTGCGCGGCGA
>Ga0185299_10004867_pt1 | contig 15752 bp, 13 predicted proteins | sample PaiPotPPA55metaG_FD_128002 | JGI IMG/M metagenome (GOLD analysis project Ga0185299, IMG submission 128002) | Iron sulfur acid spring bacterial and archeal communities from Banff, Canada, to study Microbial Dark Matter (Phase II) - Paint Pots PPA... ...
GGTTCAGCGGAGGCAATCCGGCATTCCCTGCGCAATGGTTTTACGGCTTATTTCGCGCTCCCCGGTGACCGGGCTTTCTTGCCACCGTCGCCAGCGGAATCGCTTCCGCCAACTTGACGCCAGCGTCGGGGCGTCAGGACCACACGACTTCACCGTCCGCGTTGGCGCCGCTCGTCTTGTGTCGCCAAAGCGTCCACCGCATCCCGCACCAACGTTCGTGACGACGCGTACGCCCCTCTTATCGGGACGGGATGCGCGAAAGATGCCGGTGATTTGGGGGTGAGATCAACGGCGTCGGGTTGCGGCAGATTGGCACGACGGGCAAGCGACGGCGTTGGTTACTTCCGCGTTCGAGCGATAGCGGACTTCGCGGGACCAGTTGCGGCTTACGCTGCGGCCATCGTCTCCCACCGCGCGTGGGCGTATCGGGCGTCTTGCGGTGGCTGGTCATGGCCTGGCATACCCGGCACAAAATAGGATTCGAGCGTGGTCAAAGCGAGATTTTCCCATTCGCTGGCCTGGTCGAGCAGCGAGCATCTTTGCAGCGGGCGGAAGGCCGCGGTTTGACGGTACAAGGAAGCGATCGCGCGATATCGGCGCACGTTTTCCAAGACGATTTCCCTGTTCGCATCCATGAGCGCTCTCCCCAATTTCCCCTTGCTCCTGGCGACTTTGGCCGGCAACAATTTTCAATTGGTTAGCGCGGCCGGCAGAAAGCCCGAATGGTTTCCGAACTCTTGACCGCCGCGCCATGAGGTCAGTGACATCTTTGAACCAGGCAGGGTTTCCGCCTCGGCACTTTTCGGATGCGACAGATCGCGCCTGAGTCCGTAAGATGGATGGAGCGCAGCGATACCCATCGCATCGCTGCACGTCTTCAGGCCCGTTCTCCGAAAGCCGCTGGCGCGGCTCAGGATGAGGATCACACCCCGCCCATCTTGCAGACCATCTTCCACTCTTCCGCCGTCACCGGCTGCACCGACAGCCGCGAATATTTCACCAGCGCCATGTCGGCCAATTTCTTGTCGGCCTTGATCGCGGCCATTGTCACCGCCGTCTTCAGCGGCTTGTCGGCCTTGATGTCGACGCAGACGAATTTTCCCGTTTTGTCGGTGGGATCGGGATAGGCCTCCTTGATGATCTCCGCGATACCGACGATCTCCTTGCCCTCGTTGGAGTGATAGAAGAAGGCGCGGTCGCCTTTCTTCATTTTCACGAGGTTTTGCCGGGCGGTGAAATTGCGCACGCCGGTCCAGGCTTCGCCCTTGGCGCCTTTTGCCACCTGCTGATCCCACGACCAGGCGGAAGGTTCGGATTTCACCAGCCAATAGTTCATGAGGATTCTCTCTCCAAGAACGGCGTCGCTTCCGCTCGCCTATGCCATCGCTTGCTTGTGACACCGCGCAATACCAAGACGGAGATATAAGCGGCGTCAAGGGCGAAGCCGCGCGCCGCATCGCAAACGGGGAAACCAGCATGTTCGTGAACCGCCGGGATTTTGTGCGGCTTGCTGCCGGCGGCGTGGCCGCCGCGACCGCCGATCGTGGGCTCGCGGCCGACGGTCACACAAATATCAGGGCAGTCGCCTTCGACGGTTTTCCGATCATCGATCCGCGCCCGGTCTTCGCCAAAGTGGAAGAAATGTTTCCGGGCAAGGGGCAGGAATTGAGCAACGCCTGGCGCACGCGGCAATTCGAGTACACCTGGCTCCGGACCCTCGGCGGTCATTACGCGGATTTCTGGCAGGTGACCGAGGAGTCGCTGGTGTTTGCAGCCAAGACGCTCGCGATCGATCTGTCCGCGGATCAGCGCGATCAATTGATGCAGGCCTGGCTCACCCTGAAGGCCTGGCCGGATGTCGCGCCGGCATTGCAAGCGCTCAAGGCCGCCGGCATCCGCACGGCCTTCCTCTCCAACCTCACCGGCGCGATGATGGATGCCGCCGTGAAGAATTCGGGGCTCGAGGGTTTTTTCGAACCCCATCTCTCTACCGACAAGGTCAGGGCCTTCAAGCCCGATCCGCGCGCCTATCAGATGGGCGTCGATGCTTTCGGACTGAAGAAAGAGGAAATCGCCTTTGCCGCCTTCGCGGGCTGGGACGCGGCCGGCGCCAAATGGTTCGGATACCCGACCTTCTGGGTCAATCGCTTGAATGCGCCGGTTGAGGAATTGAGCGTCACGCCGGACGGAATGGGATCGGGTCTTGGCGATCTCGTGAAATTTGTGCTGGCGTAAATTCCGTCTGCCACCTCGCACGGGGGTTATCCATCTTCAAGGCGCCGGTTCAGGCCTCGCCCGCGGCGCCTTTGGCGACCCCCTGATCCCACGACCAGCTCGACGGCTCGGATTTCATCAGCCGGTCCATCCAATTTTTTATCAAGACCTGAGGCTTCAACAATTGCTTATACAACCGGATATTGTACGCTTCGAGGCAACCATTGTAGCGCAAATTTAGGGTTGGGCCCCAAAATGAGTGATGTGGGTGACATTGTAGTCAAGCTGATCGGCTTCCTGGCTGAAAAATATGCCGCCGCAAGCAAATATATTGTCGCTGGGATCTTTAGCGCGGCTCTGATTGCGGGCGTTCTTGTTTATTTTTTTGGCGGCTCGCTCATCGAACCTCGGATCGACTATTATTTAATGACCAAGATGAATGCGTATTTTGAGGGTGACGAGGGGTCGTTCGCTGCCGCCGCCAGAAACGTGGACCCCAAGATCAAGAATCTGGCGGTTGCCCAGCTTGAGAGCATCAAAACAGCTTATACGAAGAAGTCGATGCGGTTTATCCAATCACCTATAGCTTCACGAAAGCGGAGATTGCCAAGTTAGATCCCAATTCTCCGCTGACCTTTCCTTTATATCTATACGCGGACTTGTCTAAACACCGCGTGTCGATTTTCCTGAACCGTCGCAACAATACTTTTTCAGTCCTGATGTGTTTCAACCACGATCAAAAGTCATGCAGGCAGAGAACCAGCAATTTATCGAATGAAGACATAACGGAAACTCTGAGAAGCCATCCACTTAAGCCAGGATCCGGCGGCATCGAGTCTGAAACTCTAACCTATCCTCCGAACATCCAACTAATCGAGATATCACCTCAGCATCTGAATTGGGATGAGGGAGCAGACGCCAGTGTCGAAGGCTATGTGATGGTGAGAAGAGCAATTCAGGGGCAGCCAAAATGAAGGCATCGCGCCTCTTCGTTCTCTTTCTTCTCTTCTCAAGCTCGGATTGTGTCGCCGCAGGATTGGATGGCAGCGTAGTCTGGTCCAAAATCGGTCCACACCTCGAGGTCGCAAACGATCAAGTCTGGAATGTCAAAGCACTTCCCGCCGGTCGTGGGGAGCCTAGGAGCTTTCGGTTTTACGCGCTGCGGTTTCACCTCGGATACTATCAACTTAAGCTTGTCGATGTTGGCGAATTTGCCCGTTCGAAAGCCGAATCGATTGCGCGCGATCAGAATGTCGACAAGACGCTTCCAGCGGTGTTCGAACTCGGGCTCCGGACCATCTTCAAGATCAATCCCTTTAGCGAAAAAATCGTCGCTGCTGCCCCGGCCGGATTCCCGACCTCAAGTCGAAACCCGACAAATCTTGGCCTTCTTAAGATAGACGGAGTGGAGCGATTTAAGCTCGTTAGCAAGGGACCAAGCGCGGTATTCTGTTTGGACAATCCGCCACAAGGTAGCTCTGGATACGAATACCAAATACCAACATTTTTTCGAACCAATGTTCAGTCGAACCTGATCGACGGCTGTCGTGACGAAGTGCAGACTGGCCCGCGCATTCTGGAAGATCCGTCCCGCTTCAGAGTGCAGCAGTTCGATGCCGACAGCACGACGGTCGAGACCTACCGCAGAAAAATAGATGGGAGAGAGGAGGCTGTTCCGGTCTATCTCGGCATACCGGACACACCCCCGAACTATGTCAAGTATTTACGCGCGGCCTTTGCGGTCGATGATCCTGGTCGAATAAGCGACCAGAACAAGGAGCGTGATGTCGCCCGCAATGCATACATTATCGTAACCACGACTCCTGCCGGATTTTGGGATTTACAGGATATGTTCAAAAGCTCCGAATTTTATGCCAATGAGCATTATGCGCCGCACTGGGCCATAAATCTGCCGGGCGATGACTATGCCGCACTCGTCCACGTGAAATCATTGCCGGGAGAAGGTGCGAATACGACCGAGATAGGCTCGGTAACGTTGCGCCAGGCAACTGTCTTGGCGGTGGTCGTTCGAAAATAGTCTGACCGCGGCCGCGCGAAGCACTATCCCTCCGCCTTGAACGGCCGCGTCAGCAGACTCTCGATCGCCTCGTCGATCGTCACAGCACCGCGCAAGATATCCGCCACCGCGGTCGAAACCGGCATGTCGACCTCTTGCGCCGCCGCCAATTCCATCAGCACGGGTGCGGTGAATTCGCCTTCGGCGAGTTTGTCGCGCGGCCGCGCTTCGCCGCGCCCGAGCGCGAGACCGAGCGCGAAATTGCGCGATTGCAGGCTTGAGCAGGTCAGGATCAGGTCGCCTAACCCTGAGAGCCCCGCCATGGTTTCGCTGCGCGCGCCGCAGGCCCGCCCGAGCCGTACCAGCTCGGAAAAGCCGCGCGTGGTCAGCGCGGCCAGCGCGGATGCGCCGAATTTCTTGCCGGCCACGATTCCGGCCGCGATCGCCAGCACGTTTTTCGCGGCGCCGCCGATCTCAACGCCGCGGACGTCGGAGGTGTGGTAGGGCCGGAAGGTCGCGGATCCCAGCGCCTGCACCAGGTGGCTTGCGAGTTCGGCATCGTTAGCCGCTAGGGTCACCGCGGTCGGCAGGCCGCGCGCCACGTCCTCGGCGAAACTCGGCCCCGACAGGATCGCCGGCCGCGCAGCTGGCGCGGCTTCCGCGATCACCTCGGTCATGAATTTGTGGGTGCCGCGCTCGATGCCCTTGGCGCAGGCGACGATCGGCGTTGCGTGGGCGAGATGCGGCGCCAGCGCGATAACCGCCGCGCGCAAATTCTGCGCCGGCGTCGCGATCAGGATCAGCCCGGCCCTGGCCGCGAGCCCGATATCGTCCGTCACCTTGACGTTCGCATCAAGTTTTGCGCCGGGCAATTTTGGATTGGTGCGTGTAGCGGCGATCCCGGCCGCGACAGCCGGGCTGCGCGCGCAGAGAGTGACCTCGCGACCCGCGCGCGCGGCGACACCGGCGAGCGCGGTTCCCCACGCGCCCGCGCCGACCACAGCGACTGAATTGTAAGCGCGCATCGGTGGGCCTCAGTGAACCCCCTCGCCCCGCGCTTGCGGGGAGAGGATTGGGGTGAGGGGCTGCTTCCGCGAATTCAGTGCGTGGAGAGTCCCCCTCACCCGGATTTTTCGCGTCGGAGAGGCTACGACGAACTCGCGGCGCGATTTTATTTCCATCGGACGCTCCCTAAAACCCCGCGCGCGTATTTGTAAAACCGGCCGGCGCCGTGGCGTTGCCGTCGAGCAGCCAGCGCGCGCGGGGGGCGGCGTCCATCGTGTCGGTCAATCCGATCGCCAGCCGCTCCGCACCCGCCCATGCGATCATCGCGCCATTATCGGTGCAGAGCGCGGGCGGTGGAATGATCAGGGTAGTCTGCGCTTTCGCGGCGACATCCTGCAACGCGCCGCGAATCGCCTGATTGGCGGCCACGCCGCCGGCGGCGACAAGCGCGCGCGGCGGACCGAACTGCTCGTGAAACAGCCGCAAGCCGACGCTCAACCGGTCGGCGGTCGATTCCAGCACCGCCGCCTGAAAGCTGGCGCAGAGATCGCGGATGTCCTGCGGCTCCAGCGGCGTCAGCCTGGAGGCCTCGTTACGCACCGCGGTCTTCAGTCCCGACAGCGAGAAATTGGCATCAGGGCGCCCGAGCATCGGCCGCGGAAATGCAAATCGCCCGGCGTCGCCGCCGGACGCGGCACGCTCGACCTCCGGTCCGCCCGGATACGGCAGCCCGAGCATCTTGGCCACCTTGTCGAAGGCCTCCCCCATGGCGTCATCGACGGTCGTGCCGAGGCGCACATATTTCCCGACCCCGATCACGGCGACGATCTGGGTGTGGCCGCCGGAGGCGAGAAACAGGCAGTACGGAAAGGCCAGGGCACACGTCAGCCGCGGCGTCAGCGCATGGGCCTCGAGATGGTTCACCGCGATCAGCGGCGTGTTGTGCACCATCGCGATCGCTTTCGCGGTCGTCAGCCCCACGATCACCCCGCCGATCAGGCCGGGGCCGGCGGCCGCGGCAACGCCGGCGAGCTGCGCAAAGCCGACACCTGCTTGCTTCATCGCGCTGTCGACGATCCCATCGAGCAGGTCGACATGGGCGCGGGCCGCGATCTCCGGCACCACGCCTCCGAAACGGGCGTGTTCCTCGGTCTGCGACCGCACAATATTGGACAGGATTCGCCCCGCGCCGTCGCCCTGGCGCTCGACCACGGCGGCTGCGGTTTCATCGCAGGTGGTCTCGATCCCCAGCACCAACATTGGCGTGTCGTTACCCAATCTGAGCCCTTGTACTTTCGAGCAAACCGGCGTTTCCCTTACTGCGGTAGCATTGCGAGGTCGCAAAGTGCAATCGTCCGTCGCCGCGGAATCCACCCGTTTTCAGAGTTTGACACATGGCCATTCTCCTCACACGCCCGCATCCGGAGATTGAGACCACCGCCGCCGGGCTGCGGGCGAGGGGCTTTGAGGTGTTGCTGGCGCCGATGCTGCGGTTTGAACCCGCCGCCTTTCATGATGATTCCGATGCGCGTTACGGCGCGGTCATCGTCACCAGCGCCAATGCGTTGCGCGGCATCGAATCGCAACTCAACGGCAGCCAATGGCTCAAGCTGCCGCTGTTCGCGGTCGGAGAGCACACCGCCGCCGCCGCCCGCAGCCTCGGATTCCAGCAGGTGATCTCGGCCAAGGGCGACGCGGCGAGCCTGCGCGAGCTCGTGACGGCCAGCGTCAAGGCGAAAGCGCTGAAGAAAGCCAGCCCGCTGCTTTATCTGGCGGGGGCCGACCTTGCCCGCGATCTTGCCGGCGAACTCGGCGAACGCGGGTTCACCGTGGTCACGCAGACGACCTACCGGATGATTCCACTATCCAGCCTGCCACGCGAGACCTGCGATGCCTTCGCCGCCAGCCGGATCGAGGCGGTGCTGCACTATTCAAGACGCAGCGCGCGCGCGTTCCTGGAGTCGATTCGCGCCGCCGGCGTCGAAATATCGGCGCTTTCGGTCCCCCAATACTGCATTTCCACAGGCGTCGCCTCGGTCGTCCGTGATGCCGGGGCTACCCAGGTGATGGCGGCGGCGTCGCCGGATGAAAATGCGTTGCTCGCCCTGCTGGACCGTGCGTTGCGCCCCTGATTGGCGTAAGAGAGCGAGCCGATTCCGGTGGATTTCGGCCGAAGTCAAAGAGGAATCGCTGTGATGGACGAAGAAAGGCCCGAAGACGCATCTCCGCCGCCAGATCCGGGCCGGGCCAAGCGCGCCCCGCCGACCATCGACCTCGAGGCGTCGGAGGTATCGGGCGAAACCAAGGGAACCGACGGCGCAACCGAAGCCGCAACCGACGCCGGCGCTCAGCCCAGGCGATCCTTTACACAATCCTTTCCTTGGCCGTCGGCGATTTCCGCGACGCTCACGGCCGCCGTCACCAGTGTGATCACGGCGGCGTTGGTGGTCGGCGTCGCCTGGGTGCTGGGATGGCCGGGCGAGACATCTCCGCCGCCGACGTCTCCGCAGGCCAATGCGGGTGCCATCGACACGCTCGCCTCCCGGGTCGACGATCTCGAAGCGAGGTCGGGCAAGTCTGCCGCCGCCGCGCCCGACCCGGCCGTGGCCGCGCGATTAGACGCGCTGGAAAAATCACTTGCATCGCTGCGCGCCGAGACCGCCGGCGCCCGCGCGCAGTCGGAAAAACTGGCGGCCGAACTCAATGCGGTGAAATCGGCGCCGCGCGAAGCCGCCGCGCCGCCGGAACTTGCCGCGATCAACGAGCGCCTCAGCCAAATCGAGCGCGCCAGCCGCGCCGAGAGCGCCGAGATCGCCCTGCAGGACAACAAGCCCGCGGACGATACCGCGCTTCGGCGCGTCGTCGTGGCATCGATGCTCGACGGTTCGGTTCGCCAAAGTGAGCCGTTCGCCGCCCAACTGGCCGCGGCGAAAGCGCTCGCGCCCGATCCGGAAGCGTTAAAGCCGCTCGATGCGTTCGCGGCCTCGGGCGTGCCGAGCGCGGCCAGTCTCAGCCGCGAGCTCTTGACGCTGGTGCCGAAACTGTCGCCGCCGGCGCCGGAGACTGCCACCACCGGCACCGGCATCGTCGACCGCCTGCAGGCCGGCGCTGCCAAACTGGTTCGCATCGAGCGCGCCGATGCCGTCGGCACCGGCCGCGGCGCGGTCGTCGCGCGGATCACGGCGGCGGCACTGCGCAACGATTACACCGACGCGCGGCGCGAGCTGGATACGCTTGCGCCCGGCGATCGCACGGCGGCTCAAGCATGGCTCGACAAAGCCAATGCGCGCGATGCGGCGCTTTCCGCCTCGCATCATTTCGCGGCCGAGGCCATGGCGGCGCTCGCCAAACCGGCGCAATAGGATCTCGATGTACCGGATCATTCTGTTTCTGGGCTTGATCGCGCTCGCTGCCAGCGGCGCGGCTTGGGTGGCCGACCAGAGCGGCGACGTCGTGCTGTCATGGGACGGCTGGCGCGTTCAGACCACGCTGCCGGTGTTCGCGCTGGCGCTCGGCGCCGCGATTGTCGCGGCGATGCTGGCATGGAGCATGCTGCGCGCGCTGTGGCGCCTGCCGCAACGGATCCGCCACAACGCGCGCGAGCGGCGTCATGCGCGCGGCCGGCACGCCATCACCCATGGGCTGCTTGCAATCGGCCACGGCGATTCCATCGCCGCGCGCATGCATGCCGATGTCGCGCGCCGCCATGCCGCGAATGATCCGCTGGCGCTATTGCTGCACGCGCAGTCGGCGCAGCTCGAAGGCGATCGCGGAGCCGCGCGCGCCGCGTTTCACGCCATGGCCGAGCGCCAGGATACCAGGCTGTTGGGCCTGCGCGGGCTGTTCATCGAGGCCCAGCGCGCCGACGATCCGGTTGCCGCGGTAGGCCTCGCGGAGGAAGCGCTGAAACTTTCGCCGGGCTCGACCTGGGCGTCGCATGCGGTGCTCGGCTTTCGCTGCGCCAAAGGCGACTGGAGCGGCGCGCTTAAAATCCTCGACAATAATCTGGCTTCGGGCCTGATCGACAAGCCGGCCTATCGGCGGCAACGCGGCGTGCTGCTGACGGCGCGCGCGCTGGAACTGGAAACGGTCGATCGCGATCTGTCGCGCGACAGCGTGATGGAGGCGGTCAAACTCGCGCCGACCCTGGTGCCGGCCGCGGTGCTCGCCGCCAAATATCAAAGCGAGGCGCATCAGATCCGCCGCGCGATGCGGATCGTGGAAGCGGCGTGGCTGAAGCATCCGCATCCCGATCTCGCCGATGCCTATGCCCATGTGAAACTCGGCGATTCCGCGCGCCAGCGGCTGGTGCGGGTCGAGACCTTGGCTGCAAAAGCGCCGGGTCATCTCGAAGGCGCGCTCGTGGTGGCGCGCGCGGCCATCGACGCCTCGGAATTTGCGCGGGCGCGCGAAGCCCTGGCGCCGTTCACATCGGCGCCGACGCAACGCGTCGCGATGCTGATGGCGGAAATCGAACGCACCGAACATGGCGACACCGGCAAGGCGCGGGCCTGGACCTTGCGCGCGGTGCGCGCGCTGCACGATCCGGTCTGGACCGCGGATGGTTATGTTTCGGAGCGCTGGCGGCCGGTATCGCCGGTGTCCGGCCGGCTCGATGCGTTCCAGTGGCAGATGCCGCTTGCGGCGTTGCCCTCCGACCGGAGCGGCGCGATCGAGGCCTCCCGGTTTGACGAGGCGATGCTCGCCCCACCATCGCCGCGGCGCGGCGAAATATCGGGAAAGAATTCGCTCCAGCCGCCGCGGGCAGGGGAAGCGGCAGGAGAATTGGCAGGGGAATTGGCAGGAGAATTGGAACCGCCGCCGGCGGCGCAAGATAATTCTCCGGCAAAGCCGGCCGCCGCGGAAGGGACCCCCGCGCCGTCGCCGCCGCCAACCGAAGCCGTTCCCGCCGCCGCGCCGCCCTTGTTCCGCGCGCGCCAGGATATCCCAACGCAAGACCTGCTGAACCAAGGCTTGCCAAAACAAGACCTGCCAAAACAAGACTTGCCAAAACAAGATCTGCCAAAAGCGGCCGGCAAGCCCGCCCTGGCCATCCCCGCGGTGATTCCGATTGTGCGGGCGCCCGACGATCCCGGGATCGACGACGAACCCGAAAGCGCCGAATTCGCCGAACAAATAGCCCCGGCGCAGGGCCAGGCCGGCGGCTGGCGCGGCTTTTTGTCCCGCTGGGGCGGGTAGCCAGCGCGGTTTCGAGCGAAGGCCTGCCCCTGACTTGATCCGGGGTGGGTGTCGGTTCGCGCCGGAAAACGCGTCGAAAAACCGTCTCGGCCACCGCGCGCGGACCAGCGTTTTTCTTGCAAAACCGGGCATTGCCCGATATCAGGTGGCACGCGTTTTCAGGCCGTCGCCCCTCGCGTGTGCGTATGGTTCGCCGCAATAGCTCAGTTGGTAGAGCACGTCATTCGTAATGACGGGGTCACAGGTTCGAGTCCTGTTTGCGGCACCAGCTTTCTTCAATCCTGGATCGATAAAAGGCGCCGCGAAGCGACGCTTGGCATGCACCAAAGCCTTTGATCCCCGGCTCGGTCCCGAAGCCGAAATTTATCTTGCGATGTGTGAAGCGGTTCACAGCGGGATTTCGCGGTCGCGCTAGAACACGGGGCGAACTTGCCGGAGGGAGCCATGGCATCATCAGCCCATCAAAGCCCAGTTGATCACCGCAGTTTTTGGCCGGCGATCGTTCGAACCTTCCTGGTTGAGGTTTTCGTTCTGCTCGCATTGGCGGCCGCGATCGTCGGTTATTTGAACTGGTCGTCCGAAGTCACCTGGGCCGAATTCAAGGCCGCCAACAAACTGTCGGCGCCCGAGTCAACGAGCCCGGTCCAGACCGTCAAAGCCCATGCGCACTGCGATCGGAAAGTGTGAGCGTTTTCGAGCGAAGCATGCCCTCGGACTTGATCCGGGGGTGGATACCGGTTCGCGTAAAGAAAACGCGTCAAAACTAAGAGTGTGAGCGCGCAGGCACGAATCGGATCGCAGTGACGGTCTCAACTGCCTTCGCGGTCGGATGCTACTGCGAAACCGTCTGAACCACGCTGCCCACCGGGCGGCGGCTCGCGACCGGCAGTTTCATCTCCTTGATCAGGGCCTCGTCATATTCGGGCAAGGTCTGCACCGGCGCCTTGGCCTTCATCTGCACGACCTTGTAGCCGCCGGCCTTCAGGCGGCGAAGCAAAACGGGCAAGGCTTCGGCCGTATGCTTCTGGAAATCGTGCATCAGGATGATGCCCTTGCCCTGCTTGTCGAGCTTGGTCATGACGGTATTGATGATCTGCTCGGCATTCTTCGCCCGGAAGTCGAAGGAGTCGAGGTCGCAGGAAAAAATCGCGATGTCGCGCGTGCCGAGATAGGCCATCGCCGCGGGGCTGTGCTGCAGTTCCGGAAAGCGAAAGAACGGCGAGGGGGCAGCGCCCAGCGCCAGCTTGACCGCGCTGTAGCCCTTTTCGATCTCGTCCTTGGCGAGCTGCTCGGTCATCTTCTTGGAATTCAGGTTGGCATGCGACCAGGTATGCGCGCCAACGGTGTGGCCGGCCGCGGCCACCTGTTTGAGAATTTCCGGATGATAGGTGGCATGCTTGCCGATCGGGAAGAACACCGCCTTGGTACATTCGTCGGCAAGCGCCTTGAGCACGGCGGGCGTGTTGGCGGGCCACGGGCCGTCATCGAAGGTCAGCACGACTTCCTTGTCGGCCAGAAAATCGAACTGCTTGAAATGCTCGAAGCCAAAGCCCGGTCCGCCCGTGGTGTCGATTTCCACCACGCGGGCAACGCCGAGCGCATCGGGATTGGCGCAGGCGGCCTTCGGCGGCGGAGCGGCCATGGCGGGGGCCTGGTCCGGTATGGTGCCAGTGGTCTCGACCTCGTCGCGGGGAGCCGCCGATTTGGCCGCCGGAAGCGGCGCGGCTGGCGCGGCCGGCGCGGCGCTGGCGGTCCGGGGAGCGGCCAAATCGCCGCGCGGGGACGATATCCAAAACCACACGCCGGCGATGACAACCGCGGCCACCACGCTTGCCAACATCAAACCTACTGCATGACGCATGGTTACTCTTTCCTAAACACTGAAGCTAAAATCGTGGTCAGATTATTTATGGGAAATAGTTATTAACGCCGCACCAACGCGGCGCGGGTTCCCGGACCTAATTGACGCCCCGTCACGGGGCCGCCGAAGGTCACATTCCGCCCGCCCTGTCGTTCCGGGTTCACCGCGGCCCGGATGACAGGCGATTTCCCTGGTCGCATAAAGGCGTTGCGGCGCCGGTTTGAGCGCATTAGAACGCGCTGACATCATGACCAGTGGGCATAACCCGATGTTCAGATTTCTTTTCGTTATTCCTTTTGCCTTGCCGTTTTTCTTGATCGCCTCCGGCGCGTCGGCGCAGCGGCAGGGGCACGATGCCTGCGCGCGCGATGTTTCGCGCTTCTGCCGTGCGGTGATGAATGACGGCGATTCGGTGGTGCTGGCCTGCCTGAAGCAGCACCGAGGCCGGCTCAGCAGGGCCTGCGACAGGGTGCTGACCGAAAACGGGCAGTGACGCGCCGCGCGAATTCGCCCGCATGCGTCACTCCGGGCGCGGGCGCTTTGCGAGCGAACTACGATGCGCAATTGCACATCGGAGAATCTCGAGGTTCCCCGATGTGCAATTGCGCATCTGAGGTTCGACCCTTCGGGTCGCCCCGCAACGACGGTTCCCCAAGATCATGTGCTGCCGCCGGCCGCGGAAGAGGTCACCGGCAACACTTCGCTGGCGGCGCGGTCGGGGCTGTCTTCCTTCCAGCGCACCGATCCGAACGGCCGCTCCAGCATGCGGCGGACACGCACCGGATCAGGCCCGAGATGAAAATCCATCGCGCGCTGATGCAGCGCGCGTTCGGATTGCGTCGAGCGGTTGCGCTGGCGCAGATAATCGAGCCAAGTCGGGCAATGATAGCGTTCGGTCCACAGTTCGGGGTCGGCGATGTCGCGCGCGATCGACCAGCCATAGGCGCCGTTGCGCTGCCGGCTGAGCTGCACCTCCTGCATGACATTGTGGAAGGCGCGGGCATTGTCCTGTGCGACGCGATATTCGATCTCCACCACCAGCGGCCCGCTGCGCGCGGTCAGCTGCAGCTGCACCTCGGGATCGGCGAGCACTTCCGCATCCTCGTTGCGCGCGCCGATCCGCGGCATCCGCAGCCACAGGCCGAGCAGCGGCGAGGCCAGCATCATGGCGGCCGAAACCAGTAGCGCGGCTTCCACGCCGACCGCGTCGGTCAGACGTCCCCAGCCCCAGCTGCCGATCGCGATGCCGCCGGCAATCGACGCCTGAAACGCCGCCAGCGAGCGGCCCGCCACCCAGCGCGGCGCCGACAGCTGCACGCCGATGTTGAACAAGGCAACCGCCAGCATCCACACCGCGCCCGCAACCACCAGCGCCGCCGCCGTCAGTACCGGCTCACGGCTCAGCGCCACCGCCGCGATGGCGCCTCCCATCGACAGCGCACAGGTGCGGATCGCGGCTTCGCCGCTCATGCGCTGGCGCACCTCGGCAATGTTGAGCGCGCCGATCACCGCGCCCATGCCGAAGGCGCCGAGCATGATGCCATAGGTCTGCGCGCCGCCATGCAGGAGGTCGCGGGCGACCAGCGGCATCAGCGCCGATACCGAACCGCCGATCAGGCCGGTCACCAAAGTGCGCACCAGCACGATCCGGATCGAGGGCGAGTTGGCGATGTAGCGCACGCCCGAGACGATGGCGCGGCTGAGACGCTCGCGCGGCAGCCGCAACGGCTCGCTGGTGCGGCGCCAGAGGAACAGCACGACCAGCAGCGGAATATAGAGCACGGCGTTGGCCGCGAACGCCGCCACCGCGCCGGCGGCGGCGACGACGATGCCGCCGATCGCCGGACCAAAGCTGCGCGCGATATTGAAGCTGATGCCGTTGAGCGCGACCGCGGAGGGCAGGGTTTCCGCCGGCACCTGTTCGATGACCGAGGATTGCCAGGCGGGGCCGAACAGCGCCATGCCGCTGCCGACGACGAAACAGAGCGACAGCAGGGTTTCCGGCGTGACCAGACCGAGCCACGCCAGCACGGTCAGGGCGGTTGCGCCCGACAGCGCGATTCCCAGCGAAACCATCGCCACGATGCGGCGGTCGTACATGTCGGCGATGGCGCCGGCCGGCATCGAGATCAGCATGACCGGCAGCATCAGTGCGGTCTGCACCAGCGCGACCTTGTCGGCGGACGACGTCATCTGGGTCATGGCCCAGGCGGCGCCGACTGCCTGGATCAACAGGCCGAGATTGGAAAGCAGGCTCGCCAGCCAGATTCGCCGGAACGTGGCATGCTGCAGCGGAGCCGCGACGCCATCGCCGGCGAACATCGAGCGTTGGGGCCGTCGGGTCATAGCCTGTTCCGTTGATGCCGGTGGTAGCCAGCGTGATTCCTTGGGCGATTTGCAGTGATGCCCGCGAAAGTCCTTGGCTGTCCAGTGGTTGGGCCGCGGTCGGCGGCGCCTCTCCCTCGGCAAAAAAGTGAAAATCGCCCGGGTTCCACAACTGCGCCGGTCCCGGTTCCTGTTTGGACGGCCGGCAGCCGGTTCGGCGCGCCTTCATGGCGCCCGGCTTGCCGGCCTGATATGATCAGGTGCTGCCGATCCCGTGATCGATTTTGCGAGGACACTCGTGAGCATAGCCGAAGCCTGGGACATTCCGGCCACGCCTCAACCGCTGGTCCCCCCTCATCCGCCGCGCGCGCCCGAAACCATGACCGCGCTGGGGCGATTGGCGGCGATGCGCGAGAACGCGATCGGAACCTGGGGCCAGCGCGCCTATGAAGAGGACATCATCCCCGGCCGCTTCTTCTGGCGCTCCAGCTTTATTCTCAACACGCCCGATGCGATCCGGCATGTGCTGGTCGACAATTACGAGAACTATACGCGCACGCCCGCCGGCATCCGGGTGCTGCGTCCGGTGCTTGGCGAGGGCCTGCTGATCGCCGAGGGCCGCGCCTGGAAGTATCAGCGGCGAACGCTGGCGCCTGCCTTCACCCCGCGCGCGGTGGAGGGGCTCGTTCCGCACATGATCGCGGTGACGGATGAAACGATTGCCAAGCTGCAAGCGGTCAGCGGCGCGCCGGTAGACCTGCGCCAGGCGATGCAGCGGATGACGCTCGAAATTGCCGGGCGCACCATGTTCTCGTTCGGGATGGACCGTCATGGTCCGACGTTGCGCGACTTCGTGATGGAATATAGCCAGCGGCTGGCGCACCCGCATTTGCTCGATATGGTGTTGCCGCTCGGCTGGCCGAGCCCGCAGGATCTTTCCCGCGCGCGTTTCCGCAAGCGATGGACGCGGTTCGTCGGCATGCTGATGGCGGAGCGCCGCGCCGCCGGCAAGAAACACGACGCGCCGGCGCGCGATCTGTTCGACCTGATGAATGCCGCCCGCGATCCCGAGACCGGCGAAGCCTTCACCGACGAGCAGCTCGGCGATCAGGTCGCGACCATGATTCTCGC
>Ga0185299_10004869_pt1 | contig 15736 bp, 12 predicted proteins | sample PaiPotPPA55metaG_FD_128002 | JGI IMG/M metagenome (GOLD analysis project Ga0185299, IMG submission 128002) | Iron sulfur acid spring bacterial and archeal communities from Banff, Canada, to study Microbial Dark Matter (Phase II) - Paint Pots PPA... ...
ACACCGATCACCACATCTTCGCCCCGGGTGTGGCGCCGGATCGCCTCGGTCAGCATGGTGTGAGTCTTGCCCACGCCGGGAGCATATCCAAGGAAAAGCTTGAACCTGCCTGTCTTTTTCGCCGGCGCACATTCCTCCAGCCACTGCTCGGGAGTCTTGGGCATCGCGATTATTGTCGTTGAGACATCTGACTTTGTCGATGTCAGTAACGATGTCAGTTACAATCGCCTCGTGAACGCCGCGGCCAGATCCGGATCCGGATACCTGCTCGCGGCGCTGTCAGTGGCCGGTATTACTCTCGTCGGCCACCGCTGGCTCCATCTGAATCCGACCACGATTGCGCTTGCTTTCCTTCTCGGCGTTCTCGGGATCTCCGCTTCCTGGGGCTTACGCCAAGCGGTCTTCATGTCGGCGATCGCCACTCTCGCATTCAATTATTTTTTTCTGCCTCCCATCGGCACCTTCAACATCTCTGACCCGCAGAACTGGATCGCGCTCTTCGCCTTCCTGGTCACCGCGGTAACTGCCAGTGAACTATCAGAGCGCGCACGGAGGGGGGCGCGCTCTGCCATCGAACGCCGGCAGGAACTGGAACGCCTCTACGCCTTCAGCCAGTTGCTGCTTTCGAGCGACAACCCCGCCGAGTTGTTGAACCTGATTCCCCGCTACATCGTCGAGTCCTTCGGCATCCGCTCGGCGGCGCTTTCTTTGTCCAGCCGCAGCGACGTGTATCGCTCTGGCCCCAACATTGACGGACTGGAATCGCGTGATCTCCAGTTGATCGGCCTGCGCGGTGAACCGCGAATCGATGCTGCCCGTCAACTGGCCTTCATGCCGCTGCGCATGGGCATGCGCGTCGTGGGCTGCATGGGCGTCGCTGGTTCGGTACCTTCACGGCAAACCCTGGAGGCCATCGGCAGCCTGGTGGCCATCGCTATCGAGCGCGCAGGCGCCGTCGAAAAACTCAGCCGCGCTGAGGCCGCCCGCGAAAGTGAGCAGTTGCGGTCCGTCCTGCTCGATTCGGTCACGCATGAGTTTCGCACTCCACTGACCGCCATCAAAGCGTCGGTGAGCTCCCTTCTAGGCAGCCGCAGTCATTTACAGGAAGGTCACTCTCCGGAAGAGACACGCGAACTGCTGACCATCATCAACGAGGAGAGCGATCGGTTGAACCGTCTGATCGGAGAGGCCGCAGAAATGGCTCAGTTGGATGCGAACAAAGTGGAATTTCGTTTCGACTCCGCGCCCATCGGCAACGCGGTCGAGGAAGCGTTTGCCGAACTGAAGCAACTCCTGATCCAGCATCCCGTGGAAGTCAGAATTCCTGCCGGCCTTCCCAACGCGCGCATGGACTCCGCTCACATCAAGGAGGTTCTGGTGCACCTGCTCGAGAATGCCGCCAAATACTCGCCTGCGGGTGCTCCGGTCCGCATCACCGCGGAAGCCAAAGACCAGACACTCATCATCAGCATTGCCGATCGTGGTCCCGGCATCGACGATTTCGAGCAATCCCTCGTCTTCGAAAAATTCTATCGCGGACGGAACCAGCGCGTGCAAGTCCACGGCACCGGCATGGGACTGGCCATCTGCAAAGCCATAGTAGAAGCCCACGGCGGGCGTCTCGGACTTACCAGTCAGCTGGGACATGGGTCGGTTTTTTACTTCAGCTTGCCGCTGGGGTGATGGCTGAGGGTTTGGTCACGTGGCATGCCTACATCAAGAGGGTGCCAAAGCTCTCTCATGCATAAGTTCGAAGAAAAGCTAGCATCGGCTCGCCTTCAGTAGAGTTTGTTGCTGTAAACAGGAATACTTGCAGCGCTTGCGTTGGCAGCGTTGCCTCTACTTGGGCACGACGATCCGGACCGTCCCAAATCCATTGCAGAACCGGCAGCGCTCTCCCTCCATGAGCTTTCCCGAACCAGAGCACTCCAGGCATTTGGCTGCGATTTGGAATTCGGTGTTGGTGGTGTCAGGCACGCTCCCAGGAGTGACCTTTACCACCACGGCATGGTGATGCTTTCGCAGCCAGGATGCCAGTTTGGCCTCAATCCGTTCTCGGTCCGCCACGCTGAGGCGCGTCGACATCGAAGACCACCAATCTGGAATACAGTCGTAGCACACGATCTGGTCGCACTCGAAGAGCGCGCCCGGGTCGGCGGAGCGGAAGAATTGCTTGCACTGCGAACAACGCTTCACACCGAGCAAAGCCAATCCGCCGATCAAGCCATTCAGATCGTGCTCGATACGTGCCAAGGTCGCAAACAAAGGGTTTTCCGCTCCATCATGCGTTCCTGCCCGTGAATGCCCATTCGCGAGTTCTGGTTCCATTTTGTATCTCCTTCCCGTGTCTCTCATCAGTTATGTTGCTTCGTGCTTCTGACACCTTACTGACCCGCAACGACGTTCCATGGGCCAGGCCCAGTCGAAGTCAGTTTCAGAGTCCGCCGTCTTCCATCGGTTCGCCCATAGCACGCATCCGGTTATCTGGCGCTGCTGACAAATCCGGTAAACCTGCGCGCCAACTCAGCGATCCGCTCTGGTTGCCGCCTCCGGATCGCTTCCCTTGGAATAAGCTCGGCACCGATTCCCAGGGCAACGGCGCCCGCCAAAATAAATCCGGACGCAGTCTGTTGATTTACTCCGCCTGCGGCGATGATCGGCGCACTTGGAAACATAGTCTTCAAAGCCCTGATATAGCTGTCGCCACCGACGGGTGCACAGGGGACAACCTTGACAAAGTCGGGACCCATCTTCCACGCCCTCAGTACCTCGCTCGGGGTAAGAGTCCCTGGGATCACGACGACACTTTCCCTCAGCGCGAACTCGACGATCTCAGGATCAAGTCCGTCGCTCGCCAGAAACTTGGCCCCGTCATCCAAACAGCGGCGCGCTGTTTCTACATCCAAGATGCCACCCGCACCGACAATCACTTCAGGAACCTCCCGTACGAGGAGGGAGATTACTTTGTGTGCTTCGGGCACTGTTAAGGTGATCTCCACGATGGGAATCCCGCCCCGGGACACGGCCTCTGCGGCAAAAACAGCGTCCTCGCTGGAGGACACACGAACAGCCGGGATGATTCCAATTTCTTCGATCCGGCGTCTTACCTCTTGTTTGTTCAATGATCCAGCTCCTGGGAAGAGTTTGGGGATGCACGTTTCTGTGGGACGATCATGGGATTACCTCCTGACCCACTGCCTGATTTAATTGGGCTGCTGCCGTCAGGTAGGAGCCGACCAGGTTGACGTAAGCCACTTGGACGCTGCGGTACTCACTCTCTGCGTCCAAAAACTCAAGGAGCGAAGCCGCGCCTTTCTGATAGGCGTAGTAGACGGTGTCTCGTACGTCCACCGATGTTTGCAGGTACTCACGCTTGTACGGCTGCAGCAAAATTATGTTGCTGTTTAGCGTGGTATAAGCGGAGTCGATGTCGTTGAACACCTGGGCTTGGGCGGCATCACGCAGTTTTTCGTTGCGCGAGATATCGATTTCCGTGCGCAGTTTCTCTCCTTGGTTCCGATCGAAGATGCGCAGGGGTATGCTTACACTTACGCCCAATGTTTCCCGGCCAAACACATTCCCCGGCGAAAAGTTGAACGATGGATTATTCGACCACCAGACGCCGAACACCGGATCGGTTGAGCCGTTGGATATCGCCAGCTGATGGTCCGTCTTCGATTTGTCCAGGGATTGCACGGCTGCCCGCAGGTCAGGTCTTGTATCCAGGGCGATTTGCCGGAGGTGGTCGAGCGGCAGGAGCCGGTCGCTGAAGTCGAACGTTCCACTTAGGTCGAATTGTTCAATCGGAGTGCGGTCGTTCAGAAGCATGAGCAGCGCTATCTTCGCGGTTCGCAGGTTGACCTCGGCGGTTTGCACGTCGGACTCATACTGCACGCGTTGTAGTTTGAGCCGGTTGAAATCGATTTTGGCGATCGCGCCGTCCTGAAAGCGAATTCTATTAATGTCGAGCACATGGTCCCAGTAGGCCAGATCGTCTTTTGCGAGCTGGAGCACCGCCTTGCCTTGCAGCACCGAGACAAACGCACTGCGCAGGCCGAAAAGCAGGTTCCTCTTCAGATCGGCCTGACTGGAGACGGCGACCGCCGTGCCCTTGCGGGCGCTCTCCCGACGCAACTCGCGCTTGTGCGCACGCTCGTGCAGATAGGCAAAACTGAACTGCTCATAAGTGCTAACGAACGGTTGCCAGGGGTTTCCTCCTCCTGTAGGAAGAACCTGGGTCCCGTCCGACGACACCGTAAACTGCGGGTTCGGGCGAAGAAACGCAGTGATCTCCTGCGCCTTGGACTCATCAATATTCAACTCGCCGGCCAGTAAGGTCGGATTGTTCTGATCAAAGCGCTGGCGCACCTGATCCCACGTCATCGATGTCTGACCTGCTGCGCCGACGCTGGCCAACAGAACAAGTGTGCAGTACAGGCACTTAGCTCTCAAGCGACGCCTCCGGTTCCGGAAGCTCATCGCGTTCGCTCGCAAACCAAACATAGAGCGTAGGCAATAGAACAATACTCATGACCAGATCAGAAATGAGGCCTCCGACGATGACGATGGCGAATGGACGCTGCGAATCGGAGCCAATGGCGTGCGACAGGGCTGCCGGCAGCAGTCCGAGAGTTGCCACGAGCATGGTCATCATGATGGGGCGAAGCCTCAGGACGGCGCCTTCGATTGCTGCATCGACGATGGTGTAGCCTCGTGCGCGGAGTTGATTGATGTATTCGAGCATGATGACGCCCGTTTGCACCGAAACGCCGAACAACGCCAGAAAGCCAACGCCAGATGACACGCTGAAATGCGTACCGGTAACCAGCAGAGCCACCAGCCCGCCGATCCTGGCCATGGCCACGTTAGTGAGGATGAGAAGCGCCCACTTCGCGGATTTGAACATCGTGTACAGGATGATGTAGATCACGAGGATGGTTAGGGGCACGACGATCAGCAGCCGTGCCTCCGCGCGCTTTTCGCTCTCGTATTCGCCCGACGAACCGACGGTATAGCCCGGGGGCATCTTAACTTTTTCGCTGATCTTTTTGATCGCTTCTTCGACCGTCGTTCCCAGGTCCCTGCCTCGGACGTTGAAGGTGATTGCCAGGTAACGGCCGTTGCCTTCCCGGAAGATGTCGTAGGCACCGTCCTTGACCTCGACTTTCGCCAACTGCGCCAGCGAGACTCGTTCTCCGGTGGGGGAGAGCAGCCGGATCCTCGCGATGGCGTCCTGGGTCTTACGGTAGGGCTCCTGATAGCGCACCACCACGTCGTAGCGCGCTTCCCCCTGGAGCACTTGGCTGACAGCGTTCCCGCCCACGGCCGTCTGTACCGCGTCTTGTATGTCGGCCACATTGATTCCAAAACGCGCCGCCTGCTTGCGATCGATGACTATGTCTAGATTTGGCTGCCCGAAATCGCGCAGCAGCTTGACGTCATGCATGCCTGAGATGCCCGCCATGACCGCCGTGACTTCTTCGCCCTTTTCCTCCAGAGTTTTCAGGTCGTCGCCGAAAATCTTGAACGCGAGCGAACCCTTGGTGCCCGTAAGGGTTTCTCCGACGTTGTCTTCGATAGGCTGGGAGAAGTTCCAGATCGCCCCCGGACATCTTTTCTCCAGCTCGCGGTCGATGGCGGCGATTAATTCCTCTTTTTCCTTGCGAAATACTGGCCGCCATTCATCGTGCGGCTTCAGGTCAACGAAGTATTCCGTGTTGCCGAATCCGCCGGTGTCGGTTCCGTCATCCGGCCGCCCAACCTGCGATACGACGGTTTTCACTTCTGGGAACGACGCGAAAACATAGCGGGCGCTGGTTGTGAACCTCTCGCCTTCTGTAAGATTCGTGCTGTTCGCCAAAGTGCCACGCACCCAGATTGCGCCCTCGTCCAGATGAGGCAAAAACTCCGACCCGATAATTCCGCTGAACCACAGGAATAGGCTGGCCGCCAGCGTCGCCAAACCGGCGCCGACGGTAAGCACACGATGCCCGAGGCACCAGCGCAGCCGACTGCGATATTGCTCCGTCAGGTAGGTCATGACTGGGTTGTGCCATTCGCGAACTCCGCTGCGGAACAAAACGCTGGCCAGGACCGGCGCGATCAGAATCGAGAACGTGAGGGCGCCGAGCAGCGCAAAAGCGACGGTCAAGGCCATGGGCCTGAATAGCCTGCCTTCCACTCGTTGCAGCGTGAAGATCGGCAAGTAAGCAGTGATGATGATGGCGATCGCGTAGAACACCGGCCGTTGCACTTCATGCGCCGCCTCACGGATGGCCTGAGCAGGAGTCTTGATGGTCATCGTGGTACGACGGGCGGCAGTGGTTCCGGATCCGCTTTGTAATCGGCCCATGTGTCGCACAATGTTCTCCACCATGACCACGGCGCCGTCCACGACCATGCCGAAATCCAGCGCTCCGAGCGACAGAAGATTTGCGGGAACCTTGCTCAGGTCAAGCCAGATCGATGCGAAAAGCAAAGAGAACGGAATGGTGAGCGCCACAATAAAGGCCGCCCGGGCATTGCCGAGAAAGAGGAACAGGATGATCGTCACCAGAATCATCCCTTCCGCCAGGTTGTCCATCACCGTGCGCGTCGTGTAATGAAGCAGATCGCTGCGGTCCAGCATGGAAACGACCTTCACGCCGGGAGGCAGAATGCCGTTATTGAGCTGGTCCACTTTCTTGTGAATGGCATCGAGCGTGGGTTGTTCTTCCGCGCCCTTACGCATGAGCACTGCGCCCTCAATGACATCGGGCTCATCGATAATGCGCCCGTCCTCCAGGTGGTTGGCTCTGGCCATGTGGCCCAGCCGGATTTTTGGGCCTTGGACCACATCCGCGATGTCCTTCACCCGAAGGGCGGTACCGGCCTGCGTTTTTAGGACGGTCTGCTCGATGTCATGTACACTGCTGAAAAGCCCGAGCGCGCGAACATTCATCTGCTGCAGGCCTTCTTCCACGAAGCTCCCGCCAGCATTAATGTTGTTGTTGGCTAACTGCTGTTCGACCTGTCCGATGCTGAGGCCGTACGACACAAGCTTGCTGGGGTCGACCCGCACCTGGTACTCACGTACGGTGCCCCCAAAGTCGGAAACATCCACCACGTTGGGAACGGATTTGAATTGCTTGAGGAGAACCCAGTCTTCGAGCGACCTCAATTCCATCAGGTCGTAGCGGGGATTTGTACTTCTCAGGGTGTACCAGTAAATCTGGCCGGTCGTGCTCCAGTCGGTACCGATTTGAGGTTGAAGGTTTTGTCCCGGAGGGAGATTGACCTGTGTGAGCCTTTCCAACACCTTCTGGCGGTTCCAGTCGTTAACCGAACTGTCGTCGAAGATCATGATCACGAACGACAGGCCAAAAATGGACTCAGACCGAAGAAAGGTCATATGCGGCATTCCGGACATTTGTATTTCAATCGGAATCGTGACCTGCTGCTCGACCTCTTCTGCGGAACGCCCCGGCCATTGCGTGATGACAGTTACATAGTTGTCGGCGATATCGGGATAGGCTTCCACCGGCAGGTTATGAAACGAGATGATTCCCCAAGCGAGCAATAAGACGGCCGCGGCCAACACGACAAACTTGTTGTTCAGGGCGAAATCTACGAGGGCGCGAATCATTTCCTATTTGCGGTTTTCCTTCCCACTTCCGCAGGTTCCTGAGGTTTTAGACACACCGCTAGATTGGCCAAAAATCACTGCGCGAGCACGTGGTCCAAAACCAGGGCGTTCGTAACTACCCGCTGCCCTGGTTTGAGCCCAGATTTGATCTCTTGCAGATTCGAGTTATCGGGCATGACATCTCCACCGACAACGTCCAAGCGGCGAAACTTCTTGTCGGGCGCGGGAACAAAGACAAAATCGCGATCGTGCATGTGCAGAACGGCGGATGCCGGGACAACCGTGTGCATCTCGGTGGTTTGACCGCGGAAGATCGCCTTTGCGAACATTCCCAGGCGCATGAATCCTGGATTCTGAACTTCGATCCGCACCTTGGCCGTGCGAATACCCGGATCAAGGATCGCGCCCAGGTTGCTGACCCTTCCCTTGAACGTGCGCTGGGGGTACGCATTCAGAGTGATCTCCGCAGTGTCTCCGAGCCGGACATTGGGTAGGTCATTCTCGTACACGTCGCACACGATCCAGACCGATGAGAGATCTGAAATCGTGAACGGGCTGGGCGATGAGTAGGCCTGCACGGTCGCTGCGTTCGTCACTTCCTGATCGGTGATGACGCCCGTGGTGGGCGCAACGATATCCACCATGCCCATGGGCTTGTCGGGATCGTTGCCCAGAAGCCGAAGATGCTCAGTCGCGGTTTCGAGTGTGATCTTGGCATCCTCGGCGGTGTCCTTTGCGACCTCGAGGTCTTGCTCTGCAATGGCGCCATGCGCGTAAAGATCCACGGCTCGATTTAACTGCTTGCGCGCGAGAAGTTCATCGGCGACTGCCTTGCGATAAGCATCGAAGCCGCCGGCCACATCGTCGCTTCGAATGGTCAGCAGCAACTGGCCTTTGTGCACCGTATCACCCAGTCGCGCGTGAATTGCCATCACACGGCCAGATGCAAGCGAAACTACCGGAACATTGCGCGAGACATCGGGAGTAACTGCTCCCGTAACGACTAGTTCGGAGGCAGTGGGATGCGCGGTCGCTGCCGCCAATGGGAATTGCTCCGGGCGGTCGACCGTAAACAGACTGACATCCACGCCGGGCACGACCTTGGCTGGAGGTGGAGCTTCGGCCGCCGCGTCAACATGCCCGTTGCAACCGGCAAACATCAACGGCAAGAGCATGGAGACGAGAAGAAGACCGGCTTTCGGACTTCGCCTTTTCATAAGGACCCCCTATCTGCCACGACAAACCATTGACGCCTTCCCTAAAAATTCGGACGGTGCGTCCCCGGCTCTTTCGGGCACAAGGCGCGCTGTGAGCACGCCGTAAACACATATCAAGTTAATCGACCGTGCACTTCTGTTGGGTATCTAGGGAACCTGCTGGTACGGCGTTCCAAAAGAATGGATGCCCCGCCTTCGCCGGGCATGACAAGGGGAGGGCAAGCGGAGCAGCTCCGCAGTCGAAACCAGATTCGAGATGCTGCCCCTTGCTTGCTTCACGGACATCGGCTGTCTCCGTCGCGAGAGAACCCATAGCCTCGTATGATCTAAAACTTCACCATGATGGCCATCCTGAGGCTGGGTTCATCCTTCCTCAGATCTGGTGTCCACAGGCCGCCGTGCGGAGCGGTCGTATTGCCGCCCCCAGTGCCATTGCAGAACGCTTGTGCATTGCCCAGGTTGGCGCCGTTTGCGTCGGTGGGGTTGGCGGGATTTACGGCCCACCCGAATCCAGTCGAACTATTGTCATTGCAAACATAGAATGCCGGAGATCCGTTGTTGCCGCCCGGAGGAGTAATTCCGCCTCGACCCGTAAAATACGGTTGATCCGCGTGCCGATAACCGAGCTCCCAGAGGAAAGTAATGTACTGTCTGGGCATGTAATCGAAGGTGACAGAAGTGTCCCAGGCTTTATAGACGAGACCCGGATTCCCCGGGAAGTATGGCGATCCGGAGACTGCGTCCGCTCCATTGATCGGTTGCAGAAGCGTCAAATAGCGCCCCGGATTGTCCAATACACCACCACCAATCGTTATGGCGTACTTATCCTTCTTGAACCAGGTGCGGTCGTACAACATCCACCCCGCGAAGACTTGCTTATAGGCAGTGATCTGCCCCCCGGACTTCTTATTTCCGAAGCATGCCGCTCCTCCACCGTATTCGCATCCCAGATCGCCGGTGAGCGAGAACGCCATCTTGTCAATGGTCTTCTCCGGACGGTCGTAGTATTTGATCTCGATGCTGTCATCCGTGTGTATGCGTGAGCGGGCGCCGTTAAGGCCAAGCGTATCTTCACCCATCCCGTAATTGTTGAATACCAGCGAGACCCACGGCTTCGGCCGATACAGAATCTGTCCTCCCAAACCAGGCCTGTTGCCAAACCTGCCATAGGATTGCCATCCGTTGATGAACCATGGCTCAATCTTCAGTTTGTCCGTGGGAAACCACTGGACCCGGACACCATTGAAAAACCAGGGCGTATTGGACGATACATAGGATGGCTGGTAAGCCCAGTTATCGAAATTGTAATAACTAAACAGGCCGATGTAGGACACGAAGATTCCTGCATCGACGTTGAGACCATGGTTCACATTGAAGTGGTATCCGCCGTAGGCTTCAGCGAAATATTTGTACGCGCCACGGAGGTCCCATTGACCGCGCCCGACGCTTGCATCGTTCCGGGGAGTCGTAACTGCAAACATACCGCCCATGGTCAGGACCCTGCCACGAACGTTCTGCCAGTGGAAGTCACCACCGAAACTGATCTGCTCCACCTGAACTTCATTCGACCGGAAAATCTCGGTCGATCCGCCCAGCGTGTCGTCCTTCGGATGGTTGAAGCTGCTTACAAAGTGAGTGTCAAATCTGATTTCCGGCGTAAAGAACTTCGAGTCCCAGACCGCGTCTTTGTTGCGTGCATTGCCGTTGAGCCATGTCCAGTCCGCAAACGCAAATGGCACTGAGGGCTCTGGCTTCTCGGGCGTTGCCGCCGAAGAGTCGCTCGACGTTTCCAACACGGCTGCCTCAGCCGGCGCTGCCACCGGCAAGGCTTCAGCTAGTCTTGTGGGACTTTCTGCGACCGGAGATGCCCCTGTCGCGACCGCACGGCCCTTTATTTCCGCAAGTTGCGCACTGATCTGCTCCATGCGCGCTTTCATAGTCGCAAGCTCTTTCTCGAGGACAAGCGCCACTCCCGGATCCGCCACCGGCGTCGATGGGCTAGCTGCAGTGCTCGCGGTCGGGCCCACATCGGCCACCGGTGCCGTGGACTCTGGCTGCGCAGGCTCGTGCAATTCGGCCACCTTGGTCTGAGTCTGAGCTTGAGGTTTCGTCGGAGCCTGAGCATAACAAAACGGACCGTGCGCCAATACAAGATTCAGCACAAGGACCAGAGGAATCGCCGCGACTGGCGGTGCTCTACGCACGAGGATTGTTTTGATTCTCACAACCCAATCTGTTGCTGTTTTGAAGTTGACGTCCATGACGCTCCTTATCTTTCGATTCGATTGCACCGGAAGCTCCGTAAAGATGGAATAAAGAAACCATAAAAGGTTCATAAATTAACCTCGGCGCCGTTGGTGCACGATGCTCAATCGCGTTCGCCCTGTGCTCCGGAGCTGGATGACGGAAGATAGAATGCGACGCATGAAAAAACCGTGAAGAGGCCTATCAAATGTTTGATTGCAGCTCATAAATGTTTCTGTTTCAGTGATCAAACTACCCACTAACTGCGCACACCATGGCGTACCCGATTTCCTTTTGAAGAGGCAGTTGCTCTTCATGACTTGTTCATCTTCTTCCGAGTAGGTTGGGATTGAAGTAAGTCGTGGGGCGGAAGCTCCAAGGGGAGAAGAAACATGAAGAATAACAACCGTCACAACGTCGGACGGCTCGTCACCTTAGCTGTTGTCTCTTTGGTTTTGTTGTCCTGCGCTCTTGTCGTCGGAGCGGACGCAGAGACTTCACCGGGCCTGAGCAAGAAGGAACTGAAAACGTTGCTGGCGTCAGCCAACACGCCCGCGGACCATCAACGGCTCGCGGCGTACTATCGGGACAAGGCGCAACGTCTGACGGAGAAGGCGCAGAAATTCTCGGTACAGGCAGACCAGCTTGCCACTCAACCCGCAACCATTGAGTCGAAACAAGGCATTTCCTGCAATTGCGCGAGTCACTATCGCTATTTCTCGAAACTGTATGCTAGGGAGGCTAAGGACTCCGAGATGCTGGCGGCGCAGCACGAGCAACTCACCCAGGGCGACCAGGGCAAAGCGGCACAGAAGTAGTTTGTCGGCTCTCGACTGTCTCCTGCAAATATCACTTGTCGGGTTCGAGGCTGGAGTGTTCTCCGTCAGAGGGATTGTGGAAACGGTAACCCACCCACGGTTCGGTCAGTAGGAATTTTGGCTGGGCGGGGTCCTCTTCGATTTTCTTTCTGAGGTTCTTCACGTACGATCTCAGATATTCGAGTTCCTTCCCATACTCAGGACCCCAAACTGTCCGTAACAGTTTGGCATGCGTTATTGGCATTCCCTGATTCCTCATCAGCAGCGCCAGCAGATCAAATTCCGTAGGGGTAAGATGGACCGATTCGCCCGCTCTGCGGAATATTCGCCGGTCGAAGTCGATTTCGAGATTTCCGGCTTGGAGTATCGTGGCTCCCGTATCTTCGCCACCGGTGCGCCGAAGTACGGCGTGAAGGCGGGCAACCAGCTCACCGAAGCGGATGGGTTTAGTGATGTAGTCATCCGCTCCAGCTTCGAGAGCCTGGACCATGTCGTGCTCGGCATCCCGCACCGTCACCATGACGATTCCGATATCAGGCATAAGTGAGCGAATTCGGCGACATGCTCCGATCCCTCCCATGCCAGGCATGTTGATATCGAGCAAGACCAAGTCGAACCCTCGCTGCGTCACGATGTCGATGGCTTGTTCTGCACTGCTCGTCTCTTCGACAGTGAACCCGCGAGCCGTTAAAGACGTTTGCAGCACCCGGCGTAGAGCTGGCTCGTCATCAACCACCAATACGTTGAATCTTCGCGTCATGATCCGACTCACCTTGTACATTTGCAATCGAAAATTGAAATGCAATGCCTTCTTCGCTGTCGTTGCGATCAAGAGCGACGGTGCCACCATGTGCGACCGCAATTTTTCGGGCAACATACAAGCCCAACCCTGAACCGGGAGCTAGTCTCTGCGCTTCGACGCCGCGGTAGAAACGCCCAAAAATCTTCGCTTGTTCGCTCGATGGAATAGAACTCCCGCTGTTCCGCACGTGCACTGTAGTCGTTTCGTCGGCTGATTCAACGGAAACTGCTATGTCGGACCCCGGTCGCGAGTACTTGCAAGCGTTGTCCAACAGTTGTGCGAGGCCGAGCCACAACAACTCCCGATCGCCTAGAACGTGGGCCTTGGCGCCCTTGAACACGAGATGGCGGTCCAGCCATCGTCGGGCATGCTGGTCGACTACGGACCTTGTCACCTCGCCGAGATCGACGAGTTCCATCTGCGGCTTGACTTCTTCTCGATCCAGCCGGGCTAATCGCAGTAGCCGCGTGGTTAGCTGTTCCAGACGGTATGCCTCTGATTCTACAGCTTCCGCCAGCGCCAATTGTTCGGTTCCCAGCCGGCCGGCTTCTCTAAGGCCACCCGCAGCCGTAAGGATGGTGGCGAGCGGGGTCTTGAACTCGTGCGCTAATGCATCAAGAACAGCGCCGCGAAATGCTTCTGCGTCGGCCGCGGCCGCAGCATGGCTAGCCTGCTGAAATGCAAGCAAGCGTTCGATCATAATCGTTGCCAGCGCTGTCAAGGGTCCAACCAGCTCAAGGTCTCGCAGACCTTCGAAGCCGATCGCGCCGGTCGTGCGACCTCGGGCCTGAAGGAGTCGAACCGCCACGCCAGAACCGCCATCCTGGAAATCACGCCCGCCGATGTATGCCGCCCGAGTCGTTTCTGCGAGCTCCAGTGATTCGCCTGTGATGTGATGCTCCGCTGTAGCTGCATCAAACAGGCAAACCGCTCGCAGTTCAAACTGAGACCTAAATGGCTCCAGCAGATGTGTACCAATCGTTACTTCCGGCTTGAGTTGCAGCAATTGCTGAGCAAGTTCGTACAGCCGCGTCATTTCTCTGCGCTGCAATTCCTCAGAGGCCGCGGCTTCGCGGGTTTGCGAAGTCAGGCGAGTGATGACCAATCCCGCGAGCAAGAAGGCAATTAACGCTACGGTGTCCGACGAATCGCTCACCCGGAAAGAAAAGATCGGTGGAACGAAAAAATAGTTGAGGCACAAGAAAGAAATCAGCGAGACAACCGCCGAGGAAAGAAAATCACCGATGAGCGACTGTAGTACAACAACGATCAAGCAGCAGAAGCTTACCGTTGAGAAGTTGAGCCCTAGTCCGTAGCAGATGAAAGTGATCAGCCCCACAACAACGCAGGCAGGGACGGTTCGCAGCAAGGATCGCAAGATTCTGCCTGGACCCGTGCGCTGCTTTTTCGAATTTGTTTGGTCCCTGCCATGCATGGTTTGGCGTTGGGGAACCCGCCCCGAGATGCTGCCCAGAGCCTAGCATCTGAAGCAGCGGTTTTCATGCGAGTTTTATGAACTCTTTATTGTTTTTTCACTACCTCTTCATCTTTCGACGCTTTTGACGCTGGAAGCCACGACAAGCGACTGCAAAAACGCGCTGTCACTGCACCTTTACGAACACTTTATGAACCCTTTATTCGAGATTTACGGGTTTGGGTATCCAATGATCTAGGTTGATTGATTCCAGGCGAGGTTTCAGGGGCTGGGAGCCGGCCGGGAGGTTGAAATGTTCGTGATGGCGGCAATGACGGTACTGTGCACGGCAGGTATCGCATTTTACGTACGATTCCTAGTTGCGCTTTGCAAGGAGTGCAAACCTCGGCGGATTGGTTTTTGGGTGCGTATGCGACTTGGTTCAGACGAAGATGCGATAGGTGAACTGCAGGAGCGGAAAGAACTATTTAATCGCGCGGCGTGAGGCCGGTTTGATCGTCGCCTGCTCTCGAATCGGAGCAAGCGTTAAACGCGACACTGATTCATCGAGAAAGGATGTCCGATGTCGATCCAAGAAGTACCCGCAGAACAATTGGCAGAACTCTTCCACCACTACCACCAAGCGCTCGGCCCGGATTTTGGCTGCACGAGCAAGCCAGACGCCGAAGCATGGGAGCAAATACCACACCAGGAAAAAAGTCGTCTGGTGGCTGCTGTCCGTCTGGCACTACTGGAATTGGCCTCAACGGCTCGAGAACGGGAAGAGTCAAGACGCTATTTCGCAAAGCCGGGTGAAGCTGAATGGGGTTGCTGATATGGAGGGAGTCGTCGCGCACTTCGATCTGCAAGTGGGTCATTGGAACTCCAGCACGGTTTCACTTACCGAAACTCGGCGACCGATGGCACGCCGTTTCAGGAGCGCTCCGATTCTCAGATCCGTACCGCGGCGATAATCAGCGATACACTGCAGGACGGCGCATAATCGGGGAGAACATCATTCATGACTTCCTCATCTATCGGCAAACATGCGGGCTCAGGGCCAGCGAGTGACCAGCCTGCGGTCCTGGAGCCTGCATTCGGTGAGCGTGCGCGTACCCTAATGTATGTGGGCCGCACAGGCAGCCTCTCGACACTTTCGCGGAGACAGTCGGGGTTCCCGTTCGGATCAGTAATGCCCTACGGTTTGGACGACCACGGGCGTCCCATCTTCCTTATCAGCACCATGGCCATGCACACCCAGAACTTGCAGGCTGACCCTCGCGCCAGCTTGCTTGTCACCCGGGATGACACTGACGGTGATCCTCTCGGAGCATCAAGAGTCACGCTAGTAGGAAATGTTCTGCCGATAACGCCGTCGGAGGTGGCCGAGGCTCGCCAGCTCTACTTGGCACGTTATGCCAACAGCAGGTATTGGGTAGATTTTGAAGATTTTTCTTTCTACCGGATGGACGTGGTGGACGTTTACTACGTCGGCGGCTTCGGAGTGATGGGCTGGGTGACTGCCTCCGAATATGACCGCAGCCAACCCGACCCTCTGGCTGACTCAATGGCCGAGATCATTCAGCACATGAACGCCGACCACAAGGATGCGCTCGT
>Ga0185299_10004872_pt1 | contig 15732 bp, 17 predicted proteins | sample PaiPotPPA55metaG_FD_128002 | JGI IMG/M metagenome (GOLD analysis project Ga0185299, IMG submission 128002) | Iron sulfur acid spring bacterial and archeal communities from Banff, Canada, to study Microbial Dark Matter (Phase II) - Paint Pots PPA... ...
CTTCAATTCGGCGCTTTCAAAGTTTCAGTCAGCCCAACTTCGCTACGGAAATGAGCTGCACCAGTATGGTGTTGCATTGGGCAGCCGTTGGGCGGAGGGAGCAAAGCGGGATAAATCGGGACTCGGCCGGGATTGAAGAGCTCGATATGATCAACCGCATTTGGAGCCTGTCAAAATTGTCCTCGAAAGGCACGTTCGCCTGGACGCAGAGACGCCAGTTCGAAGAATGGGCGCGTTCGTTTATGACGGCGGCCTCGCGATTTCCGGGACTCCAAGGGTCGAGTGTGTTTAATTTCAGTTCGACCGGCGATTATTTTCTTCCGCGTCGCTTCGCTAGCCAGCCGCATCTTGAAAACTGCAAGAGCGCACCGGAAGTTCTTGCTCTTTGCAAATCGGTCGATTCTATCGACCGGCTCCAGGTCGAGACGGGACTCGAAACCTGGTTTTCCGTGCCCAGCCGATCAGTAGCGACGGCAGTTCCGCCTCGCTGGAAGATGGCGCTCGTTACCTGGCTTGCACTGTTACCTCAAGTCATCATCCTTTCGCTTCTGATTCCGGCGGCACTTCCGATGCCCGTCCGTGCCGCTCTTTTGACGGCCGCTCCGGTGGCGATGCTTACTTGGCTTGTGATGCCGCACCTGTCGGAACTCTTCCACGAATGGCTACACGCTGCTCGAACTGTGTAAGTGACTCTGAAAGGACACCGCCATGATTCAAATTCGAAAAGGCAACGAACGAGGTCACGCTCAGCATGGTTGGCTTGAGAGCTACCACACGTTTTCCTTCGCCGACTACTACGACGCAACGTTTATGGGGTTCCACGCGCTACGCGTCATCAACGAGGATCGAGTTCAGCCTGGCTCAGGATTCCCGAGCCACAGTCATCGAGACATGGAGATCTTAAGTTATGTTTTGGAAGGAGCGCTCGAACACAAAGATAGCCTTGGTAACGGGTCGGTCATTCGTCCCGGCGAACTGCAGCGAATGACTGCCGGACGCGGCATAACGCACAGCGAGTTTAACCCTTCGCGTACGGAACTTGTCCATTTCCTTCAGATTTGGATTATGCCCGAGCAACCGGGCATCTCTCCCAGCTATGAGCAGGAGGCAGTCGACCTGTCAGCTGCGCGGGGGAAATTTCATCCGATTGCGTCCAGACAAGGAGGGCCGGGAAAGGTGAAGCTGCATCAGGACGCAATCATGTCGGTGGCTATTCTTGAGCCCGGTGAAACGTTGCTCCATCGCCTTGCTAGCGGAAGGCGCGCATGGCTTCAAGTGGCTCGCGGCGCGATTGCGCTTAAGGATTATGCCCTAAATGCTGGCGATGGCGCCGCGATTGATGCCGAGTCCGAGCTGACGATCGAAGCCGATCTCACGGCTGAGATCCTTGTCCTCGATCTCGCCTGAGGAACCAAGCTGCAAGCTGTCGTGGACGAGCCAATAGGCAAAACATGCGAGCTCGCGCAACAGACAATTCGGTGTACTCGGCTTACACCCAACGGGGTCGACGGCCTTCTCGATCATGGCATTCGGCTGTTGCTCTGCTGGTGCTGTTAAATTTTGCCCGGAGCCAGGCGGCCTCGTCCTGTCCTTCGGGTCCAAAGTATTCAAATGCCCGCTACGATGACGATTTCAGCTACCTGCGCGATCCCGCATGCCGTAATGATTTTTGGGATCCGCTCAAATACATACCACTCAACGCGCGAGGGGACTGGTATCTCTCTCTCGGCGGTGAAATCCGGGAACGCTATGAGCGCTTTCACAATCCTCTTTGGGGGCAGCAGCCCCAAAGTCCGGGCGGATTTCTGTTGCAACGCTATTTGCTGTTTGGCGACCTCCACCTGGGAGAAAACGTACGGATTTTCTCTGAATTGATGAGCGATTGGGAAAACGCCAGAGTCGGCGGACCGCGTCCAATGATCGATCAGGATCAGCTCGACTTCACGCAGTTCTTTGTCGATCTAAAACTGCACCCGTTCGGTTCCGACACTTCGTTAACACTTCGTGTCGGTCGCCAATGGTTGATCTATGGATCTCAGCGCTTGATATCCAATCGCTACGGACCCAACGTGCCTCTGCCGTTTGATGGTGCGCGCGTTATTTTGAATGCGGCGCCGTGGCGCGTCGATGCCTTCGCGACCAAGCCAGTCGAAACCAATCCGGGGGTTTTCGACGACCAGACGCATCTACCGACATGGTTTTGGGGAATCTATGCCGTGCGACCGCTCTCATTCATCGACGGTACCAACATCGACCTCTACTATTTGGGGATTCACAACAAATCGGCCACCTACGCGCAGGAGACGGGCACTGAGTCTCGGCACACCGTCGGCACCCGCCTTTGGGGACTCCGTGGTGCGTGGGACTCAAACACAGAATTCATCGGTCAGACGGGAACATTTGGCCACGGTTACATCCTGGCGTGGAATGCAGCCACGGACACCGGTTATACGTTAGAGCCCGTTCCACTTCAGCCTCGACTCGGGCTACGCGCGGGTATCACGAGCGGCGACCATGACAAAAATGGTCCAAACATTCAGACTTTCAGTCCATTATTTCCCACAGGATTCTATTTCAATCAGGCGATTCTTAACGGGCCGCTAAACGAGATGGGGGTTCATCCAAATCTCACATTGCACATGGGCGAAGCGATCGCGCTAAATGGCGAGTGGGGCTGGTTCTGGCGCCAGAGTTCGAGCGATGGGATCTACGGGCTCGGTTCAAATCTTTTACGCCCGGTCGGGACGACCAAGGATACTTACGAAGGCAGTCAGGCCCAGGTGACATTTGATTGGCAGCTGGATGCTCACGCACATTTTCAAATTAACTACTTGCACTTTTTCGTAGGCGGCTATCTCAAAGACACCTCACCAGCCGGAAAGGATGTGGACTTCGTGACAACGTCAATTCAATACCTCTTTTAGAAGGAACGCCCTGATGCGAATAACCAGAGCCCTTGTGGCGACAGTCACTGTTCTTCTCGTTATCGGATATGCTGGTCCCTTCTCGTTTCCTGGCGCACTGGCAGTCGCCCAGACCACGACTGCTACTTCAAACCTGGCCGTAGATCCTCAATACGACACGACCCACATTTATGTCGCGCCAACTGAATTCGATCGTTTTGTCGCTAGCGTTGTTGCCACTTTTGGCGGCACGACTTCAAAGAAAGGCGTCTTCACTGTAACCCCAACTCCGAGTAAGACGATGTCCCAATTGGTATTGACGCCAGTGGGAACCTTCTCCGTTTTTGGTTTCGAGACGCCGATCCCGTATCCATTTGGCTCAGAGCGGACGGGTTATCTTGTGATCGACATGGATTCGGCCATCCGCGTTGCCCGTGCGACGGGCGCGGACATCCTCGTCAGTCCGTTCAACGATCCGATCGGGCGAGACGCGATCATCCAATGGCCGGGTGGGGTGAACACACAGCTCTACTGGCACACGGTCGCTCCGTCCTATGCGCCTCTCCAGAGCATCCCAGAAAACCGTGTTTACGTGTCCGTATATGCGGTGAACGCTTTCATTACCAGCTTTCTGGCGTTCTCTCAAGGAGACGTCATATCAGATGATGCACATGCGCCCAGCGTCGAAATCGGGCGTCCGACTGATAGGTATCGCCGAATCCGCGTGCAGTCGAAATTTGGAAAGGTGACCGTGCTCGTCACGGATGGCCATCTGCCGTATCCATTTGGACGAGAGATAACCGGATACGAGGTCGCCAACCTCTCGAATACCCTCTCCAAAGCTAAAGTAGCCGGCGTAGCAGTCCTTGTCGGTCCCTACAAAGCCGACGACCGGAATGCAGCCATGGTGCGATTTCCCGGCGGCTATATCGCCGAGATCCACTCGCTGGTCAACAGATAGAATTGGAACAGGGCAGCTTGCCGCCTGCTCACGCAAACCAGCCATTGGAAGTTAAAAAGTCCTTGCTGACGCATCTCAAACACATTCGTTTCGCTGCAGCACCGATGATTGGTATCTCGCAATAAGATCGGAGCTCGAGCAGCGAGGGCCCCTTCCACAGCCGGCCGCGACTTACAGATGCTGACCTGAAGTAAGCACTGTGAAGCATGGCTTATCTAGCAACCTATCGCGGACCCGGATCGGAACATCGCTTCCACGCGTCTGCGGAGGTTTCCTTTTGCAGTCCGCTGCGTCAAACAGTCTTTTTAGGCGTGTTCGTCGCTGCATTCGCCTCGAATATTGGTACCTGGATACAGAATGTAGCGGCAGCGTGGCTGATGACGTTACTAGCGCCCAACGCCCTAATGGTCGGACCGGTCCAGACGCTCTCCGGGCTTCCTGTCTTTTTACCTATTATTCCGGCCGCGCGCTGGTTGATCTTGTCGATAGGCGGCGGCTTCTGCTCTTCGCCCAATGCTGGATTGACCATCATTGCTCGCCTAGCGCCCACGTCCTAATCAGATGATGGGCGATCGCGATTGGCGGTGGCAGGCGGACGCCATCCACGCGCTCCCCTGCGATTACTGCGCGCGCGACGCCGCGTTCCAGCCAGCGCACCTCCGCTAGTTCGTTCTCATCAACCTTGGCGTCGCGGCTCTCAGCCTTGGCAAAACATCCGATCATTAAAGACGACGGAAATGGCCATGGCTGCGTCGCATAATACGTAACCTCGCTTACCTTGACCGAGGCTTCTTCCATCAGTTCGCGCCGGACAGCTTCCTCGATGGTTTCGCCCGGCTCCATGAAGCCGGCCAGCGCGGAGAACATCCCGGCTGGAAACTGCCTGCCGCGTCCGATCAGGCACGCATCACCGTCGGTGGCGAGCATGATAACCACTGGGTCGACGCGCGGAAAATGCTCGGCGTTGCACTTGCCGCACAGCCGCCGGTAACCAGCATCCATGATCTTCGTTGGCGCGCCGCAGCGCGGGCAGAAGCCGTGCCGCTGATGCCAATCGATCAGAGCTTTCGCTTGCGCAATAATCGCAGCGTCTTTGATGGAAACGATTTGTGCAGCTGTGCGCGCATCGCAGAAGTAGCCGAGCCCGGCGAGCGGCCCTTCGTCGCCGGGATTACTCGCTGCGGAGATGTCGAGCGCAAATAGTGCCGTTTCACGATCGAGGCCCAGAAAAATGCACGGAGCTTCTCCGTCCGCTAGCGAATTTGCAATTCCAGGACGCAACAGGCCGAGTTCGGCCGGCGACGCCAGCTTTTGTGACCCGAGGAGAAACGGCTCCAAGCGCCACATCGGGAATACAAGTGACGACGGATCATGGAATTTGGATTCGATCCAGTCGGCATCGGTGCGCTTTTCACTGGCTCGATTAAGCGGATTACCGGCAAAGGGAATCATTCTGCTTCTCCGATCTAACGGCCTTCATCAAACATGCTGGTGCATGTGTCGTTTTCAAAGTAGCCCGATTTTGCGAAGGATTGCACGCGCCGCAGATTGCTGTCGAATCCATCGGCGAACTAGCTGGCGTGACAGGGTTAACGCCGAACTCGTCGGCAACGCGTGAGGTTGGGCGCTCAAGTTGCTGGGCGTTCGCCGCAGGCGCGGCGAACTGTGATAAGAGGCCGCTGGATGCCGAACGGCGCGGTCGGCGCCTCCGGGCCAAGCTATGCCGGCAACGTTGAGGTCGAATACGTCGTCGATTTCATTGCGTTGGGGCGCCGCCTAAGCAGCATTGTGGCATGCCTCGGCGGCAGAGGCGGGTGAAATTCTGCTTACGAAATGATTAGTCGAGCGAGAGCTAGAGCGTCTGGAAATTTACCAACGGTTGCGGCCTCGAGTTGCTCCGCCTCCATCTCGATCTCGGTTTCCGAAGTTCGCCTCGCGAGGTTTGGCCTCGTTCACTTTGATGTTCCGGCCCTTGAGTTCGCTATCGTTGAATCGCTGGATAGCATCAGCGACCTCTTGTGCAGTTGTCATCTCGACAAAGCCGAAACCCTTCGACTGCCCGGAGAATTTATCCGTGATTACGGTGGCGCTTTGCACCTGACCTGCCTGCGAGAACAACTCATGCAGATCGTCATTGGATACTGAGTAGGCCAGATTGCCTACGTACAATTTAGTGGGCACTGATTGCCCTCCGAAAGTTATGCGTGGGTGGCTCCGAACAGAAAATCCGGGCTCATCCCGGATTGGATGAAGGGAACGTCCAGGCGTTACAGACGAATCATATACCTTACGCGCCGGTAATGATAGCTCACGCGTCGAATAAGCTTCCGCAACGCGCGGTTAGCCGATGGTGCTTGCGGGTGGCCGGCAGAGATGTACTTACCCAGGGCCAAGGAATAAGATTGGATTAACTCGTCCGCAGATCTACCGATCCGAACCGTTGGCCATCTGCGCAGAGTCCGAATTGCTTGGAACAAAACCGGAGGCCTCTGATGCCCAAAGTGTATGTCGGCAATCTTGCCACCTCAGTGACCAGTCGCGACCTGCTGGTGCATTTCTCGCGCGCGGGGGAGACGGTCGGGGCGCTGGCCATTACCGACCGATCCACCGGGCTTTGCCGCGGATTCGGATTCGTGGAGATGGCCGATCTCGATGACGTCGCGGTCGCTTACAGTTTGCTCAACAACAGCATGCTGAACGGACAATCGATCCGGATCGAACCTGAACCATCGTTGAGGAACGGGAAAGCGCGGAACAAAGCTACAATACAGCGCTAACTTTCCCGCCCGTGTGGGCCATCTCCTGCATTACATCGGAGATACCGTTTGCCAGCACGCGCCGAGGTCATTAAGTCTCCTGACCGCCCTCGCTTGTGATCTTCGGATCGCATCAGTCGCCGCCGGTCTGGAAACGGCCCCCGCCCAGCAGCTATCCCCGACGGAAGAGGTAGCGGTACCCGCCGCCTCAATGGAACTGCCCCATCTTCAATCCGCTCGTCGTTGGAATGATCGACTGTCGCCGACTGCACAAATCATTAGTCGCATCTTCAGCAGGCACGAGAGCTGCTATGAAACCAAAAGCCGCGGCTATGCGTATCATGGCATTGTGGTAAGCTTTAGCAGCGTCTCGTGTCTCACCCGCGACAATTTGCAAAGGGACCGTGCTGGGTAAGCGGCAGGAGACTGAATTGGAGGGAGGAATTTATGCGTAGAACTTGGTTAGCTACGGCGGCCCTGGCGCTCGCGGCGGCCTTGTTGGTGGCAGGATGTTCCGGACAGCCGCTCAGCGAGCGCGAAAAAGGTACTGGCGTCGGCGCCCTGCTGGGTGCTGGCACCGGCGCGATAATTGGTGCCGCCGTAGGCCATCCTGGTGCAGGAGCTGCCATAGGCGGCGCGCTCGGGGCTGGCGGTGGATACGTAGTTGGCAATGAGTTGCAGAACCGGCAGGTAGAGAATCAGCAGACATCGGGCCAACTACAGCAACAGCAGCAGGAAATTGAAAACCAGCGCCAACAAATAGAACAAATGAAACAGCAGCAAGAAACCGAATAGGCTTGGATTATCCGCCATGCCGTTTCTGCTGCGCCCATCTTACGAATCTTGTCTCTATCCCACAGACACTCGGCCCAGTAGAATGCCGAGGGTGGTCGCGGATGACCGGTGCATGTATTTCAGTGACCCGCACATGTGGCACTGGGGGCGATTTCAGTCGCCGGTCTTGTGACGCGGTAGGTCGACTCGCCGGTCAGGCCGGATGGCACAATTTGCATGCGCGCATCCCGCACTGCCGCGCCCGTTCCGGATTGGCAAAAATCAGCCATCTACGCCGTTCCGTGCGGCGAACGGCAGAGCAGGTCGGGCGGCAGAAGATCCGCGACGCCCAATGGCCGTAGACCGCGTCCGGCGGCACCCGCCGCTGAAGATCCACACCAAATCCTTCGGCTCGCAGCAATTTGAGCTTACGCTCGGGACCGCCTCCGTAATTGCCGAGTGAACCGTCGGAACGGATCACTCGATGGCATGGTACATAGATCGGCACGGGATTCGACGCCACAGTGTTGCCGACGGCACGTTGCGCGGAGGGCATCCCGATCGCCGCAGCTAATCCCTGGTAGGAAATGACGGAGCCGGCCGGCACCCGGCGAAGCCGCGCCAACGCGCGTCGCTGGAAATCGCTTTCGACCAGACTGAGATCGACCGCCCGAGCGCTGATCGGGTCAGTATCCCCCTGCATCAAGCGCTCGATTTCGCCGCCGATTTCCGCCGCTACTGCATCGTCCTCGACAACGTCGAAACGCCGTTTGACCGCGGTCAACACCTCTGCTGTGTCATCGGACTCCATAAAGCGCAGGGCGACCAGGCCCCGAAGACTTTGCGCCGCCAAAAGACGGCCGATGCTGGATTCGATAACCGCCACGCGTGCAAGCGGCCGGCGGATGCGGTCAAGGGCGGGCGCGAGCCGTGGACGAGCTTTGCGCAACAATTGTTCAATCAACTCGTCCGGTATATCCGCACCGTCTTCGAGATAGTTTTCGAGTTTTCGCTCCATGAGTCACTCCGCCTTGAGTTTCTTCATTGCCAGATAAACGCCGGCCCGCGCCGCTTCCTCGGAACATCCGAGTGCCGCGGCGATTTCGCCATACTCAAGCCCACCGAGCTTGCGCATTACCACCGCTTCCCGCTGCTTGTTCGGCAGACGCCTCAGCATCGATTTAAGATGGAGCGCGGTATCGTGCATCGGCGAGACCGCGCCAGAATGCTCTTCGTCGAACTCGGTATCGGCGATGACGCGCGCGCGCCGTGCCCGATCGCGTTTGCGATTAAGACACAGGTTGCTCGCGATCCGAAAAAGCCACGGCCGCAGACCCTCAGCCGAATCCAGTTGCCGGTATGCGCGATAGGCACGCAGCCACGTTTCCTGGAAGAGATCGAGTGCGTCATCGCGATCGCCAGTCGCCCGCAGGATGAAGCGCATGATCTCGCGTTCATGACGGTGCACCGCCTCGTCAAACGGGGGCGGCAAATTAAGCTTCGGTTTGGCGTCCATCACCGAGCATATTAACCCTGCGTACCGGCTATTCGTGAAATCTGGGAGTGCATTTAGCCAGGCAGCGGCGGATGGTATTTTAAGCCCATTCAGAGGCTGCATGAGCGCCGAAGGAAAACCATGGAACCAGTTGCTGAGATTGCCCTCTGGACCAGTCTTTTCGTCGGGATGCATTTTCTGCTTTCATCGGAACCCGTCCGCGCGGCGCTGGTTGGGCTCGTCGGCGCACAAACATTTCGCGGCATCTATTCGCTGGTGGCCATCGGTGCATTCATCCCGATGGTAGTTGTCTTCGGGCACAATAAGCACGCAGGTGTGATGGTGTGGAACTTACGCAGCGATCCTGCGGCCAGGGGCCTGACGTGGTTTTTAATGTTCGCCGCGGTGATTTTGCTGGTCGCCGGGCTCATCAATCCCAATCCCGCTGCGATAGGTGCTGCGTCCAGGAATCGTCCCACCGGTATTCTGAAAATTACGCGGCATCCGAGTTTCGTCGCCTTCACGTGCTTTGGCCTCGGCCATCTGCTGATGAACGGATGGGCGGGTGACATAATTTTCTTCGGCGGTTTTATCGTGCTCGGGATTGTCGGCGGGATTCATCAGGACCGTCGCAAGGTCCGAGAAATTGGAGCGCCGTATCGCGAATTTCTTGCAGCTACTTCCTTCTTCCCAGGCGGTGCGCTGATCGGACGCCGTGTAAAATGGTCGCGTGGTGATGTGCCCTGGACCGCGGTGGGTGTAGGAATTGCCGCGTCAATTGTGCTCGTGGCCTTCCATCCGCTCATCTTCGGCGGCTCGCCGCTCGGGTAGATGGAGCACTCAGGCCGGCGCTCTGCATTAGGTCCCCCCGCAGAGCTTCGACGCATAAAGGTCGCGAAACCCGAAAGCTAATCGATGATCGGGGACGCTTAGATGATGCACTCGCAAGTCTTTCCATTGATCCGGCAACCATGATGTCCAACATTAATCGAATGAAAGCCTTAAAGCGCAAACTGACGGTCTTGTTGATGGGTGCGGCTGCTTGCTTGATGATGAACGGGTGCTTTTCCTGCAGCTACAGATCCCAACAGGCCAACCCCAATCCTTCATCCCCCGGTACGAGTTCGAGCAGTACCACGATGCAGGGTAGTGTCCCGTGATTCAGCGCGAACCGGTTAGATGCTGAGACCAAACAGGCGGCGGGCGTTCTCGGTCGTCGCCTGCGCCAAGACATCGGTATGCACCCCGCGAAGCCGGGCAAGAACTTCGAGCGTGCGCACCACGTAGGCCGGCTCGTTGCGCTGGCCACGATGGGGTTCAGGTGCGAGATACGGCGCGTCGGTCTCAACCATCACGCGCTCGGTGGGAACGATCAGCGCGGCCTCGCGCACCTGGGCGGCATTGCGGAACGTCAGTATTCCGGAAAAAGAGATATAAAAGCCGAGCGCCAAAAGCTCGCGTGCCGCTGAGGCGTTGCCGGTGAAACAGTGAATCACGCCTCCGCGCGGCGGCATCCCGGCTTCGCGGACAATCGTGGCCAGGCGCGCTTCGGCGTCGCGGCAATGAATTACGATAGGCTTGCCGAGTTCTGTCGCAAGCGCCACATGGCGTCGCAGGGAGTCCTCCTGCGCGTGCTGCGGCGAACGCATGTAATGGAAATCGAGGCCGCTTTCCCCGATCGCAACCACCTTGGGTGAAGCTGCCAGATCGCGCAGTTCTGTCACGCGCGCGTCGCTACAGGCTGCGGCATCATGCGGATGCACTCCCACCGCGGCATAGACATCGCGATTGCGCTCAGCGAGTTCGACCGTCAGCCGATCGGTTTCGATCGCGCCAATCGCGCCGACCGAAATGATCGTCGTCACACCGGCCAGCTGTGCCCGTGCGATTATTCCATCGGCGTCGTCGCGCAAACGAGCGTCTGCGAGATGACAGTGACTGTCGATGAGGGCCATCGGGCGGAAGGTTGACGAGTAGTCTGCGGCGTGAGATTGAGGATATAAATCACGCCTTCGCGTTTTGTTCAATTCGCGGGAATAGCGCGATCGGAGCTTTGACCGTGTGGCCTGGCTTGAGCCCCTCGCCGTACGGCGCACGCGCGGTAGCGTCTTCAACGTTAAGGAGCTCGAAAATCTTGCGCGAGGTTACCGGCATAAACGGTTCAAGAGTGTCCGCAATCACCCGGATCGCTTCGAGCAAATTCGCAAGAATCTGCGCAACTTCATCCAATCTGGCCGGATCTCTGGCTAGACTGAACGGAGCCGTTGTCACTATGTATTTATTGGCGGTATCGAGTGCCGCCCAAACCGCGTCAAGCGCGCGTTTGAAATCAAGCTCCTCGGTGACCCGGGTGATGACCGGCGAAAGGAGCTGGTCGATAGCCGCCCAATTGACTCCGCCATAAACTCCGGCCGGCACACGTTGCGGCGCCGCTCTTACCTGGCCATTGAAGTAACGCGCAGCCATCGACAGCACCCGGCTGACCAGATTGCCCAAGTCGTTGGCCAAATCCGCGTTGTAACGCTCGATCAGCCGCTCTTCAGAAAAGTCGCCGTCCAGCCCATAAACCATTTCCCGCATTACGAAGTAACGCAGAACATCGGCGCCGAAGGCGCGCTCATATGAAACCGGGTCGGCTACGTTGCCCGAGCTTTTGGACATCCGCGCCCCGCCGAAGTTCAACCATCCGTGAACATTCAAATGGCGAAAGAGCGGTAGACCGGCGGCGAGCAGAATTGGCGGCCAATAGACCGCGTGCGTCTTGAGGATGTCCTTACCGATAAAGTGCTCAGTATGAGGCCAGACGTCGTGAGCGAATGCCTCCAGCCCCTGACGGGTCGCCGGCTCGCTGACATAAGCCCAGAATGCATCGTACCAGACATAAGTCACGTAACCGGCATCGAACGGCAGCTCGATTCCCCAATCAAGCCGTGCCTTGGGCCGTGAGATACAGAGATCAGTCAGCGGCTCCGCCAGCATGTTGAGCGCCTCATTGCGATAACGCTCGGGGCGAATAAAATCCGGGGTGGCCTTGAGATGTGCGAGCACCTGCTCGCGATACTTTTCTATTTTGAGGAAGTAATTGCCCTCGCTAATCAATTCGACCGGCTTGTTGTGCGAGGGGCAAAGATTACCAGGCAGTAGCTCCTTGTCGGTGTAGAACCGCTCGCAGTCAACGCAGTAGAGACCTTCATAATCGCGGAAATAGATATCGCCGCGTTGATAAGTCCGCGTTAGCATCTCCTGCACGAATTTCTCGTGTACCGGATCAGTGGTTCGCACCCAGAAGTCGACCGCGGGAACCTGACGGGCGGCCGCGGTGACGTTCAGGCCCGCAAACGCTTCACGAAAAACCTCGCTCATCTGGTCGGTATAGACCTTGGGCTTCAGACCCTTGGCAAGCGCTGCCCGGCGAATTTTGTCGCCATGCTCGTCGGTGCCGCTGAGGAACGTGACCCGATCGTGGCCGAGCTTGCGCCGCAAGGCGCGTACGAACGTATCGGCAGCGAGTGCCTCGTAGGCGCTGCCGACGTGGGGAGCGCCGTTGCAGTAAAAAATTGCAGTAGTGATGTGAACTCGCTCACTCATGTGCAACTTTTAAGCTTCGGGGCCAGATTCTTCCCGCTGGTTGCGGCGCGGGTCGACCAGTTCCGCAAGCGTCACCTCGACCACGCCCCCATCTTCTTCGAGCTGGATCAGCACGGTCTGCTTGAGGATATTCTGGCGCAGCACTTTGCCATTACCCTTGACGGATTCGACCCGTTTGCCGGCATTCGGGAGCGCCCGCTTAAGTTCCAGGTAGGTTGCGTACTCATAGCGAAGGCAACATTTGAGGCGCCCGCACATCCCGGCTAGGCGTGACGGATTCAAGGCCAAACCCTGGTCCCGCGCCATTTTGACTGTGATCGAGTCGAAATCGCGCAGCCACGAAGAGCAGCAGAGTTCCCGGCCGCATGGTCCGACTGCTCCGATAACCTTGGTTTCGTCGCGATGGCCGATCTGTTTCATTTCGACGCGGACACGCAACGATTGAGCGAGATCGCGCACCAGTTCGCGAAAATCGATGCGATTGTCGGCGCTGAAGTAAAAGACTGCTTTGCGTCCCTCAAGGTTGTAATCGACCGTCACCAGCTTCATCGGCAACTCACGCTGGCGGATTCGTTCAGCACACAACCGTTCGGCATGCGCCTCGCGCGAAAGCGTGTCTTCCTCGACTCGCGAATCGCGCTCTTCGACGAGCCGAATCACCGGTTTGAGTTGGCTCAAATCGAGTGTCAGCGCCGGCTCGTGCGGTTCAATCTCGACCGTGCCGATACGGGTGCCTATCTCGCCCTCAACGACGACACGGTCGCCACGTCTCAGAGGGAGCCCGGCGCTCAGAAAACTATATAGATGCCCGGTGCGTTGCAGACTGATGGCGACAATCTTAGGTGACTCAGGTTGATTATCGAACGGATCAAAATCTGGCACTATTGGCCTCTCAGCGCCGCCCGCGCAGCCATCCACCAATTTTCGGCCTGTAGGCGCGGGTTAGCCATCTCGTCGACCGCTGCATGGGCGTCAAGTATGCGCTTCAGCAGCGCGCCTAACGTTGCGGTATCAACTGTTTGCGCGAATTGAGTCATCATGCGGGCTGCTTCGGGCGACGGCGCATTTAGTTCTGTCTGAAGCAATTTGCAGCATAGCATTTCCTCGAGCATCCGCGCGATTAGCTCGAAATTGGTAGTGGCATCGTCGCGCGTGCCAAAGAATTGCTGCGCGAGTGCTTGAGCCTCGACGAAGTCGATCGCGCTGGCACCAACCAAGGCCTTCAGGAGTTCTGTCATCGGCGGGTCAGCTCCCTCAGCCAGCGCGAATGCCCGCGCAAGATTGCCCCGCGCCAGACGCGCAAACCCGGCGGCCGGTTCTCGCGCCATTCCGGTTCGCGTTATCAGCACGGCCTCGATTTCTGCCGCTTCGAGCGGGCCGAACCGTACTGGGCGCATGCGCGAGCGCATCGTATCGAGCAACGCTCGCTCGCTTCTGGTCACCAGAAAGATCACCGTCTGAGCGGGCGGTTCCTCGATCGTCTTTAAGAGAGCATTCTGTGCCGGAATATTGAGAGTTTCAGCATCATCAATTATGGCGATGCGGCGAGTGCCGCGAGACGGGCGAACCCCGAGCCGTTGGATAAAGTCGCGCACCTGTTCGATCAGAACCTCGGTCCGCTTCGGGCTGCGAGCGACATAAATTAAGTCTGGATGCACGCCGGTAGCAATTTGCACACACGCGGCACAACAGTCGCATCGCAAGGACGTGCCCGCCCGCGCCCCGGCCGTACCAGCCGGCATGGTTCGTACTGCGCAATGCTCCGGTGTGCAGCAGAAGTTGACTCCCGGCGAACGTTCACACAAAACACTATGCGCTAATGACTGCGCCACCAACGCCTTGCCGATGCTCGCCGCTCCGATGAGGAGATAGGCATGGTACGGACGGTGTTCCAATTCAGCGGCCAGAGCTTCGATCAGCTCCTTGTTTCCGACGATTCCGCGAAAGCTCATCGTTGGCCAAAAAATCGTTCCACAACGAGGCGCAATATGTCAGCACTGACGTCGCCTGGTTCCCGGCTCGAGTCCAGCAGTACGACACGCGCAGGCTCGTCGCGCGCGATGACCTGGAAGCCATCACGCACACGGCGATGAAATTCGAGTTGCTCTGCTTCGAAACGGTCACGGATGCGGGCGGTGCTCTCGGCGCGCGCCTTGGTCCGCGCGAGGCCGATCTCGGGGGAGCAATCGAGCACGATTGTCAGGTCGGGAGTGACGCTGTCGCTGGCAACACGGTTCAGGCCGCGGACCAGCTTTAGATCGAGGCCGCGTCCGTAACCCTGGTAGGCGATGGTCGAATCGGAATAACGGTCAGAAATCACGATTTGACCAGTTTCCAGCGACGGCCGCAATTTCTCGCGTACATGTTGCGCACGATCAGCCAGCACCAGTAGTAATTCCGCTGTTTCCCCCAGCGCAATGCTGCGATCGAGGAAAATCGCACGAATAAATTCCCCGGCGTGAGTGCCGCCCGGTTCACGTGTAACCAACACCTGATGGCCGCGGGAGCGAAGTGCGTCGGCGAGAATCGCGGCTTGGGTCGTCTTGCCCGACCCTTCGATACCCTCCAGCGTGATGAACCGGCCGCGAGTCATCAGCTCACATACCAGTACGCCAGAGCCGGCTGAAACAGCGCGAAAATCCCCGCCGCCAATGCCAGAAAAGGACCGAACGGAATCTCAGTCTGCAAAAATCGAGGCGCACCCTCAGCCTCGGGAGTACCGGCCGTGACTTCAGCGGTGGCGCCGGGAAGAGGCTCGTGAGAAGGCCGCGAATGCTCACCACTCACGGCCATTGCCATAGCAACGATCGTCCCCAAAATCGAGCCCGCGAATAGTGTAAAGAGTGCGCCAGGCCAGCCAAGAAAAGCTCCCACCATCCCGAGCAACCACACGTCGCCCATGCCGACGCCTTCCCGGCCACGAATCCGTAAATACGCCTCCCCGGTGACGAACAGGAATCCGGCTCCGATTGTGACGCCGGCAAGTGAGCTCTTCCAACCCACCTCTGGCATCACCCACCATGCGGTCAACACACCCAATGGAATTCCAGGAAAGGTGATTACATTGGGAATCACTCGCCAGTCATAATCAATCAGCGCTGCCACAAAGAGCCCGGCACAGAGCACATAACGCGCCAACGCATCTAACGGAGCGAAGTTGACATACAAGTAGGCCGCGGCTGAGGCCAGGGCCAGTTCGGTTAGAAAATATCGGAACGGGATTGTGGCGCTGCAAGCGATGCATCGCCCTCGCAG
>Ga0185299_10004873_pt1 | contig 15731 bp, 9 predicted proteins | sample PaiPotPPA55metaG_FD_128002 | JGI IMG/M metagenome (GOLD analysis project Ga0185299, IMG submission 128002) | Iron sulfur acid spring bacterial and archeal communities from Banff, Canada, to study Microbial Dark Matter (Phase II) - Paint Pots PPA... ...
TCTGAGCCTTCCCTTGCAATGCCATCGCGTCGAGGACGCGAACGGCGAGATCCTTGATTGTTGGCCATGTGCCTAATGACCGAGGGACCCATGAACGTGTGGACGCAGAAAACGTGACCAGTGCGACACTCACAACCATCAGCCCTGCCAGCAGGGCATCCAGATAGAGAAGACGTCTGAGGACTGAAAGGGAGCGCAGCAGATCGAGAAAGAATGGGGCAAATAAAATGGGGAGCAGCACGAGCGAAAATAGCCCCACGAAGCGATCCAAAATCAAGACCGTCGCAACCTCTGCGCGCCTCCCGTAATTCTGCCTGGTCGCATACACCAGTTTGGCAATGTCGCCACCTGCCGCTCCAGGGAGGAACGTGGAGAAAAGAAACCCAATCAAGTTCAACTGAAAAGAGCTTCCAAGGGAGAGAGAGAGCCGAGCACTACGAAACAGAAGGGACGCCCGAATAGACATCATCAGAATATCGAACAGCAGAAAACCCACTGCCGCCAGAGTTATTGGCCAAACGCGGAAAAGCCTTGGCATAGAAGAAAAATTGATCTGCCCCGATTTTGCAAGATAGACCAGGATAGTTATTCCGATAGCCACGCGCAGAAGCAGAAAAGCTATCTTGCGCAGGCTCACAGCGTCCCAAGTTGTAGCAACTTTTGCTGTGAGATCAGTGGTGAACATCGTTTCCTCTGAGCGAGGAGACTAGTGGGGCGGAGGTGGATGAGATACGCCCGACAGCAGATTGCTGGCGGGCGGCTCCGAGACGTTAGTTAACAGGAATTTCCCCCCGCTGGTCGCGACGATTCGGAAGTGCTCCTTGCCAACAAAAGATTCGATGCGATCTGCCCCTGTCTGGTATGCAACCAAATAGTATCTCTTCCCTCCTGTCCACAAGTCCTTGAATTCGGAATCGTTCAGAAACACCGCCGGTGCGCCCTGAGCAGCCGCACCATACTCCATATTGTTGAACTTGCCGTTCAGGAGCAGGGGATCCTGGCCGGTATAAAAAATAACCGAAGAGAAGAAATAGTAGTGGCGATCGACTATGAGCTTTCCAGAGGGTGCCGAAAGAAGCGCCTCCGCGAGCGGACGCGACGAAAGATAAGGATCGAAAACGACAAGGGCCAAGCGCGCCGCATGAAAAAATAGAACCATCATGAATCCGGTCGCCAAGAATGCACGCATACCTGACCAGCGTAGGTTCCCCACGGCTCCCAGCAAAAAAGCCACGCCTGCCAGGTATAGCGGCAGCCTAAGATAGGCAAAAGAATCGAAGGTCAGGTCCAACATGTGCCCAAGGGATAGGGTATAAGCTGACGGATGGTGAGACAGCGCAGACGAAATATCTCCTGGAGTGGGCAGATTACGTACGGCAAAAGCAATGCTGATAGCGATTAGCGCGGCGCAAGTTGTGATTGCCCCCAAAGCGCGGGTTCCTCGATGGATCCACCTGCCTTCCACTGTCATCGCCGAGCCAAGCAGAAGAGCCAAAGCCGGATAACACGGCATTGAGTAATATTCCTGGGTGGTTGAAAACGTGAAGAAGATCAGAATGAACCCCGCCCAGCAGAGCGCGAGAAGCCTGGTTTGCCCGGCGCGATCCACAGGTTTAAAGGAGAGCTTTGCAATCGCCGGGGAATATACGCACCAAGGAAAGAGCCACAAGAGGTGCAGCAACCAGAAGTACAGTCTTGGAACTGTATTGTAATCGCGAGGATACCTTAGGTTGAGAAACCGCAGGAGTTGTTCATTCACAAAATAGAACCACAGGAATCCATGGTACAGACCGGGGCCGCTCCGCAGAGTCCAGGCAAAGTAGGGAGGATTCCTAAGGGTCGCCAGCACATGCCAGGGGGCGGCGATAAGCAGAATGATCAGGAAACCACTCAGGGGCCGGAGCCGCTGCCAAGTTCTGCGAGAAAATAGCTGCCTTGAGACAAAAAGATAGATCAAAGCCGCCGCGACAGGGAACACAATGCCAACCAGACTTTTGAGCAAAAGCCCGGCGCCCAGGCTAGCAGCGAGAATGGCCGCCCAGAGGCGCGGTCGCTTTTCCCGTTCATCCAGGGCTCGCAAGAAGGCCCACAGAGCAAGCGCAATGGTCAAGGTGAGCATTACGTCCGGGATTTGAATGCGCGTAAAGAGAAATAGCCCAACGCACGTGGACATACACAAGCCCGCATAAAAGCCGGCTCGTTCTCCGAAGGCCCACATGCCGAAGGAAGCTGACAAGAGCGCGAGAGCGATCGATGCGAGTGCCACGGGAAGCCGAGCCACCCAGTCAGCCACGCCAAAAACCTTATAGAAAATTGCCATCAGCCAATAAATTAGTGGAGCCTTTTCCAAATAGGCGACTCCGTCCAACCGCGCCGTCACCCAATCACCGGTGGTCAGCATCGTCTTGGCGATTTGCGCCTGCACCGCATCAACGTCATCCATGAGAGAGGGAGGCGAAAGCACGCAACCCAAGTAGATCGCGGTTGCGATTACCAAGACGAGGGAAAGCAAGAACCAACGTCGACGATAAAGATGACGCGCGTCATTCAGTGCTCCATCGCGCACATCGCTCAGGGTAGCTAAATCGTGACTTGCCATCGTTTCATCCACAAAAACAAAATAAGCAATCCCCAGAGGTGATATCCAATGTTGATCTCTTTTTGGAAGTGACGCTTCTTCAGTTGTTCAATGCTATCGCGACAGAAGAGTTCTCCGTATTCCGATAACCCGAACTGCAAAGAGTCTTCCAGCAATCCGCGAAGAGGGCCGCGAAGCCATTCGTGTGCAGGGATGTCAAAGCCAATCTTCGGACGGTTCAGGTTGGCCGACGGCAGCTTGTCTTTCATTAATTCTCGAAGGATAACTTTTTGTCGCGAGCCACGGATCTTGAGCTTGGCTGGCAAGGTTGCGGCGAATTCGACGATGCGATGGTCCAGAAAGGGCGGCCGGACCTCCACCGAATGAGCCATACTCATACGATCGCTTTTTATCAGAATGTCGTCCGCTAGATAATATTTCTGGTCTAGCCAAAGGAAGGGGGCCAGGTCATCATTCACTTTGGGTAGATTTCCCAGCTGGCCGAGAATCTGCTCAAGGGTTCTGGGCAGCGGTTCATACACAAGTGTGCGCATATCCTCGTCGGCAAACGTCCCGTTCCAATAGACGTGGGCCCGCTCGGGCTGCATAAGAGCCCCTTCGAGCAGGCGCTTCACCTTGTAATCGAATCCGATCTTCTCGTCGGAAACCGGCCAACGACGAAATATGGCGAGTCCCGCTGCCACCACCTTGCGCGGAAGTCTCCGAAGGTGTCGAGCGATCCGGTTGGCACGATAAGTCAAGTATCCACCCAACACCTCATCCGCGCCTTCCCCGCTCAGGGCTACAGTCGTCTTCCTCTTACAAAGTTTCGACAAAAACCAGACCGGCAATGCACCGGCGTCTGCGCTTGGTTCATCAGAGTAATAAGCGAACTGTTCAATTGCGCCTCTGAGATCGACGCCCGGATTCAAATCCATTTCGTCGTGATCTGTATCATATTTCCGCACCGCAGTCCGTATGTACGATGATTCATCGAAGCTGCGTCCCTGGAACGAAATGGAAAATGACTTCAAGCGGGATGAGCTTGCCGCCGCGGCGTAATGTAGGATCGCAGTGGAATCGATTCCACCACTTAGCCACACTCCCAGCGGCACATCGGAAAGCAGGTGTTCTCGAACGGATTCGGTCAAAAGTGCGTGTAATTGCTCCTTTGCATCTTGCAACGATATTTCACCTATTTTGCCGTAAGGCAGTTGCCAGTAGCGTTTGGTTGTAACCTCGCCGTCTCTCCATTCCATCCAGTTGCCCGCCGGAACTTTGCGAATGCCGTCGATGAGTGTCCACGGGCACGGAATATAATTTAGTGAGAGGTAGCAATCGAGTGCTTCTCGGCTCAGGGTGCGGTCAATTTCAGGATGAACAAGGATTGCCTTAAGTTCAGACCCAAAGTACAATTCCTCGCCTCTCTGCGCAAAATATAACGGCTTGATCCCCATTCGATCACGCGCCAGGACTATCCGTTTTTGACGCACATCCCACACGGCTAAGGCAAACATACCCCTGAGACGCGCGAAACTCTCCGTGTCCCACTGCAAAAATGCCTTCAGAACAGTTTCGGTATCTGAATGCGAGGTAAACGTGTGCCCTAATATCTCAAGTTCCACTCTTAAGTCGCGATGATTATAGACTTCACCATTGAAGACAATTCCGTAGTCCCCGTTATTTACAAGAATGGGTTGATTTCCACATTCAAGATCGATGATTTTGAGCCGCGCCGCACCAAAAGAAAACAGATCGGACGAGAAGATACCTTGCTGATCAGGACCTCGGTGGATGAGAGTTGCCACCGTGTCCCGAATCCTGTCTTGTGACGGCTTCGAATGTTTATGTGTAAATCCTGTTATCCCGCACAATACGTGGCACCCTTTCGAGTATGTCTTAGGCCGGAGTTGCTTAAATCGGCAGCGCGCAATGTTTTGGGATCGATAGTGACGCGAACCCATCGGAGAGCGTGCGCGCATCGTAAACAGGTGCAACGATGAAGCCCCATCAGCGACATGCGCGAATTGCCCTCCATAGCGAAGTTCATGTGACGGTCTTGCTGTCGGGAGACCTCGCATGTCGCCCAAATATGTATCCACCCACTAGATAGCCTGCGTCGGCGGTAGCATCGAGTAAGAGTACACCCGACTCCTGGGCTTTTTCTTTGTGCGTTGAATTTGCCTATCATATAGCTGGTTCCCGCGAGGGTCATAGCTCCGCAGGCCCAGTAATAATGGACGCGAAGTTAACTTGTTAGAAGGCCCGCCTGTCACGCAGGAGGTCGCGGGTTCGATTCCAGTCGCTCCCGCCAAAATTCCGCCACTTGGTTCGACGTGCCTCGTTCCCGCGAGGTATCTTCGACGTGACACAGTGGCTCGCCTGCTTGCGGGGACTGCACGTTGGGAAATCCATACTCCTTCGTTCGGTGCGTCGGGGCGACGCTTTAGCTGTAAGCACAGTGCTGTGGACTGGTATCCATGGCGCGGCAGCTATCCTGACAACGCAGCATAACCTTCCTTTCGGCTTTGGCATCACTACTGATGAAGAGAACAGGCAACCGCGATCGGTTGCCCTGGAGAATGGCGACAGTATTTTCGTCGCACGTCAGCGTGCCCAGCGACAAAGCGAATTCTTCGAGTATTGGTCTGCTCAACTCTTCCACATTTACGGTCTCGATTCAGCCAACGGAGCTCCCACAGTTGAATCCCTGGGCCGCGTCCACCCGCAAGACCGCTGGTGGAAGGGTCCAGTTGTGAAGTTACGAAGCGCATCGCGCGGGCCGACGGCGAGCTTCGGTACGTTCGTGCCATCGGTTTCCCGCTCCTCGACGACGGGAAGTTCAAAATCATTATCGGCACTGCGATGGATGTAACAGAGCAAGAACAGATGACTCAGGAACTCCGGCGGCGCGAAGCGTACCTGGAGGAAGCCCAACGGTTAAGTCACACGGGGAGCTTCGGCTGGAATGTCGTAAACGGAGAAATCTTCTGGTCAGACGAAACTTTTGCGAATCTTTGAATGCGATCGGACGATTAATCCTACATTGGAGTTAGCGCTCCAGCGAGTTCATCCCGACGGCTGTGGAGCAACTCATCGAAGGCATTTCACACGAAAGGACGGAGTTTGATTTCGAACATCGACTGTTGATGCCAGATGGATATGTCAGTATTTGCGGATCGCGGGCCGTCCCTCAGGGATGAATCAGGCGGCTTGGTGTTCGTGGGAGCAGTTACGGACATCACCGAGCGCAGACGCACGGAGGACGCCGTACTCGCGAGCGAACAGAATCTTCGTCAGATCGTCGATAGCATTCCTGGTCTAGTAGTTCTCCTAACATGGGAAGGTGAGGTCGAACTCGTCAACCGCCAGGCTTAAAATACTTTAACAAGACGCTCGAAGAATCTGGGCCACCAGTGGTGTCGTTCCTCCGGATGACGTGCCTCCCGCACTCACCGCATGGACGCACTCGGTCGAAACTGGTAATCCGTACGACTTTGATCACCGTCTCCGCCGGGCCGACGGCGTGTACCGCTGGTTCCATTCGAGGGCGCTGCCCCTGCGCGACGCGAAAGGTCGCATCGTCCGTTGGTATAACTTGCTCACGGACATTGATGAGCGCAAAAGCTCCGCCGCAGTGAAGAATCTTTGCTCGAGACGCAGAGACTAAGCCAGACGGGCAGCTGGCGTCATGATGTTGCATCGGGAGCAGTCATAGTTTCGCCGGAAATCTATCGAATGATTCGGCATCAAACCTGGCGAGGATGCGTCGAGTGCTAAACTCTACTTTAGCAGGATTCATCGTGAGGACCGGAAGAGCATTCAGGAACTTTTTGAAAAAAGCGAAATCGAGAAAACCAATCATCAAGTAGACCATCGTATTGTTCTTCCCGACGGAGCCATCAAGCACCTCCACGTTATCGGCCATCCTGTCCTGAACGATTCGGGCGACCTCGTAGAATTTGTCGGAACTTCGATGGATGTCACCGAAGCAAAGCAGACCGAAGAGACGCTTCGGGAGAGCGAGGCATACTTAGCAGAAGCGCAGAGGCTCAGCCGCACGGGCAGCCGGGCATGGGCCCCCGCCACCGGCGAGATCAGGCACTGGTCTGAAGAAAGCCACCGCATGTTGGGTTTTGACCCGCACGGTGGACAGCCGCGATTCGAAACCTCGAGATGCTCTTCCTCCTTGCCGCCCACGATGCAGCGGTTGGGTTTGATTTTTCCGTTCGAATAAAAGGCAGCCCTGCAGTAACGCCACGAACCGTCTGCGAGCTTGATGTACTTGTACAGCGTGAATTTGGACTGAGCCATAAGAATCTTCTGGCTGGCTAATACTTAAGTTCCGGAGATTTCTTAGGATTTGATTTTAGGAAGGCTCCAACCCACTGATTCTAAAGGAATGGCGGAGAGGGTGGGATTTGAACCCACGGTAGGATTTCTCCTACACACGCTTTCCAAGCGTGCTCCTTAAACCGCTCGGACACCTCTCCGGTGAAGACGGACGTTAACAATTTAGCAGAAATAGTGAGGACACGCACACGCGGCTTGTGGCTGGAAGAACTTTGTTGTGTCGTAGCCTCCCAGTGAAAACGCAAGCAGTGATACTTGTGGCGGAGTTAATCTGTGAAACTTGGAAAAGCGGAAACTGGTAAGCGCCCTGAATAGCTGGAGAGCCGAGCGGCTCGGAAATATTCATGCGCTTGGCGTCTGTGCACGATTGCATCGCTCTGCTACAATTTCTTCCAGCCGTTCCGGGATCGTCTAATCGGTAGGACATCAGCCTTTGGATATGAAGTGAATCGCATGATAAACCGTTCGGACCGTTGCACTTACGCTCAAAATGAAAGTTTTTAAATTGACCCTCAGTTTGACGCTCTCTACAACCTAGACGCGATAGCTTGAAACTCCTTAACACACAATTTGAACTCCCGAGGCAATTTGCTCGGCGGCACGTCCCAGTTTTGAACTTGTCTATTGTTTGTGGCCTTCGGAAGTAACTAGTGCTGTCCTTGAACGAAAGATATGATACTTGGGCGTGTTCCCGCGACGGCGCTGCTATTTACAAACCCAATCCGGCCACCAGATGTTCAGAAAACCCTAGAGCAGGGCGGCTCGGAAGTGATTGAAAATTCGGATCGAGCCGGAAGGCTTTTCAGGCTTCGCAATACATGTGAACAGGTTAGAGCATTGCATGGGCTGTTCGGGGTCCAGCCTAGATGCGCTGAAGGCTTAGGCTCTGGAGAAACACCTTGCGGGGTCCTCAGTTAAACTAATGCGCTCGCTTTGCAGCAGTTTGAAAGCGCACTGTCTTAATTTCATAGGCCTTCGTTGGAATTGAAGCGCTTCCTTCTTGGACAGGCAGATCAGCAATGTTTCTCTCCATGAGGTCCACCTCCGCGGCGGCCTCCACTGCCTCGGGCAGTTGTACCTTCACAGTGGCCGCCGTTCCTGCCCATTCGTAGAACCGCACGATGAGCGCACCGTCATCTTCGGCCTTCTTCACTGCCGTCACCACGACATTTGCTGTGCTCACATCAAGAAAGGAAAACTCATCCTTCAAAAGCCCCTGGTGCCTTTCGGCTTGGGGTGAAAGCAGCGGATAATTCAGCTCGTATCCGCGCCGAACCGTTTGCGCTTCGCGCCAGCCGCTCGGATGCGGGAAGAGCGAGTACGTAAATTTGTGCCGTCCCTCGTCAGCGTGCGCATCGGGCCATTCCGGCGAACGCAACAGGGACAAGCGGAGAACGTTTCCCTTGGCGTCGTAGCCATACTTGCAATCGTTCAGCAAACTCAAGCCGTGCTGCGCGTCGGAAAGATCCGCCCAATGTAGCGCCGGTACTTCAAATTGCGCTTGCTCCACCGGAGTGCTGCGCGTGGTGGGGCGCTCGATCGAGCCGTACGGAATCTCGAATGTGGCTTTGTCGCTGTGCGCTTTGACTGGGAATGCCACTTTCAGCAGGATATGCTTTTCGTGCCAATCCGAGTTCATCCGAACGTCGACACGAGGGCTTCCCGCGGTGACGACGATGTCTTGTACGAAGGTTGAATTTTGAAAATGCTTTTTGACGCGAATGATGCTTCTTAGCGGTCCGCTCTCCGACAGGACGACTTCATCCGCCGTGGTCAAATCCCAATGTTCCTTCTCAAAATCGGCGTCGATATTCCAAGCATCAAAATCTTTCGGCTTGTCGCGAAACGCTTGCAGCAGGTTGCCGCAAATGGAGTTTTTGGGGCCGCCCGTGTCGGTCTCTGCAGGTGCCAACGTTTCCGAGGCGCTCTGTTTGTCGAAGAGGCTCGTGATGCAGCCGGTTTTTGTGTCCACTGTTACGCGCACTCGTTCATTTTCCAGAGTATCAGCCGAGCCGCGAACAAAGCCGGAGGAGCCGGCAGCGGCCTTTGCCGCGGCTCCAACGTAATAAGTTTTGTAGCCCAGCGATGGCACGCTCACTTGAACCAGCAAACGCGCGCGGTTGGTCTGAGCGTCCATCGAGAGCAATTGCGATGGCACCGGTTTGCCGGATCCGTCCACGACTTCAATCTGTCGCGTTGGGGCAGGGAGTTGGACCGTAATCTCAGTGACCTCTCGTCTAGGCCATGAAAGAGAATTGAAGACCACGACCGGCACTCCGGGCCCCTGGGTGTTGATTCGCGAAGCGATTTCTTTCAGCGAACCGCTGAGAATCGCATTGCCCGTGCGCTCCACGTTTTCCAGGTTGCGCTTGGCATCGAGATAGTTCGCCGCAATGCCCGAGCCGGGGAAAATATCGTGAAAGTCGTCGAACAGCAGATCCTTCCATGCGCTGTCGAACTCTTCCGCAGGATAGCTGCGCCCATACAGAGTAGAGATCGCGGAAAATTTCTCCGCATTGAGCAAAAGCTCTTCTGCCTTGCGAATGCGCCGCTTAGTCTCCGCTTGCGTGGTCATCACGCCGCGATGGTATTCAAAATAGATTTCGTTGTGCCAGGTTGGGATGTTTAAGTTTGCAGAGGATTTCTGAAGATCATCAAAGAAGCCGCGCGCCGTGCCAAATCGCAAGTGTGGGTAAATGGCATCGCTTGTCATCCAGCGCTTCGCGGTGTCTAGCATCGAACGCGTAGGACCGCCGCCGTGGTCTCCAACGCCATAAAGGTACATCATCTCGCGGCCGTCGGGTGGATCGCTCACATACATCGCCGGCGCAAACGCAGCCAAGTCCGTTGCCATCTTCACCGGATCGGTGTCATTAGCGTAGTCGTGTGGAATGTACGTCAGCACTCGGCTGCCGTCGGGCGCTTCCCACCAGAAAAGCTTGTGAGGAAATTTGGTTGTGTCGTTCCAGTAGAGTTTCTGCGTAACGAAATAACCGATCCCCGATTTCTTATAGATTTGTGGAAGCTGCCAGCTATACCCGAAAGAATCCGGATTCCAGCCAATCTTCACGTCGACACCAAACTTTTGCTGGAAATATCGTTTTCCGGTCAGGATTTGCCGCACCAGCGACTCCCCTCCAGGCATGTTCAAGTCCGGCTCGACCCACATCCCGCCGACAATCTCCCACCGCCCCTCCTGAACTCGTTGTTTGATCTCTTTGAAAAGGTCCGGATATTTCTCTTCCATCCACGAATAGGTCCGCGCCGATGACATCGTGAACCGGAAATCCGGATACTCGCGCATCAGGTCCAGCGCCGTGCGGAAAGTATTGCGTACAACCTCTACGGTTTCCGTCCACGGCCACAGCCACGCCATATCAATATGCGAATTTCCCACCGCTTGAATAGCGAATTTCTGCAGCCATGGCCTGAGCGGTTCCAGCTTTGATTGTGCGTTCCTCAGCGACGCGTCAAACGCCCCCTGATCTCCTTTGTCGAGCGCTGCAAAATCAATAGCCTTCACGGCGGCATCGACCGCGCCTTCGCGCTCCGCTCTCCCTTCCGGAAACGCTGCGATGAGCGGCCCCACGGAGCGGATCTCCGTTCGAATCATTTCTGGATCAGGTCGCGACGCGTCCGGTTCGATGCGCAACTGGCTTTCGTAAATCTGCGTTTTCACTTCCGGACAATCGAGGCGCACTGCGATCAGGAACTTCTGACCCGGTTGCGCGCTGTTCGTCAGCGGAATCGGCTGCTGCGTATCATCATCGCCCCGCGCAACCAGAGATCCGTTGGAAAACACCGTGATCAGCAGCCGTTCATCGCTTCCGAAATAAAGCTCCAGGCTTACTTTGGCGCCCAGTGTCGCGTACCCGTTGATCTTTTTCGGAATCTCCACCCATCGGCGCAGCACACGCGTTCCCGTTTTCCACTCCTCCCGAGTCTTCACCGTTGGCCAGTCCCCGTCGCTCAATTCGCGGTCCTCGGGATGGGGAATATCGTCGTGATAGCGCCATTCCGGCTGCGCCAACATGGTCAGCGACTCGAGCCGGTCCAGCACAGGTTTATATGGATCGGCCTCGGCCTTCGCCTGAGCAAAGCTGCTACGCGAACACAACAACACTGCGACAAAGAACACGGTCGCTCTCATAAGGCTCCGGGGCGTGACCGGTGCGAGCAGACCTTGCCCGCAACAGAAGTTCGTTCAGTGTCATTTTTGGGAATATCCCGGGCATGTCAAGAGACTCTAGTGTCATTCCTGAATTCCCCCATAACCAAAACAAAATGCGACGGATAATGGTGGATATTCCCCGCGCCGCTCAGACTGCAACGCGTCTCCCTCCTCGCTCCGCTTGCCCTCGCGGTAATATGTCCAGTCCATGCGAATCTCCCTTAGTTTGGCAGCCCTCGTTCTCACCGCTGGAGCGCTGGCTCCGCCACAAAGTTCCGGCCCATCCACTGACCAGGCCGTGTCCACACCCGGATCGTTCGTGGACCTAACATCCTCGCTGGGCGTCCATTTCCAATACCTCGCTTCTCATACCTCCAGAAAATACCTCCCGGAAACTATGGGAGCAGGCGTCGCCCTATTTGACTACGACAACGATGGCAGGCTTGACCTCTTCTTGGTCAATGGCGCCCCTCTTGCCGACCCCACCACAAAAGGTGTCGTCCCAGAGAAATCAGGGCCGAAATATTGGAACCGCCTGTTTCACCAGAAAGTGGACGGCACCTTCGAAGATGTCACCGAGAAGGCCGGACTCCAGGGCGCCGGTTACGGCATGGGAGTCGCCATCGGCGATTACGATAATGACGGCTTCGAGGACCTTTACGTGACCGCGCTCGGCGGCAACAGGCTCTATCACAATAATGGCAACGGCACCTTCACCGACGTCACTGAAAAAGCCGGAGTCGCCGGGAGCGGCTGGTCCACCAGCGCGGCTTGGGTCGACCTAGACAATGATGGCCTCCTTGATGTCGTCGTCCTCCGCTATGTCCAGTGGGATTTCGACGACGTCTGGTGCGGTGAGCACAGGGAAGGTTTTCGCTCCTACTGCCATCCCGACATCTTCCAGCCCATCACCCCGCTCGTCTTTCACAATGACGGCAACGGTCATTTCACCGAGGTCAGCCAGAAAATTGGGCTCTCAAAGCCCGGCAAGGGTCTGGGGATCGCCCTCGCCGATTACGACCACGACGGCAAAATCGACCTCTTCGTAGCCAACGATTCCATGGTCGAATTCCTCTATCGCAATAAAGGCAACGGCACCTTCGAAGAAGTCGGTCTGCTTTCACAAGTCGCTGTCGATGGCGACGGCCGCACCTACGCCGGCATGGGCGTGGACTTCGCTGATTACAACAATGACGGCTGGCCCGATCTGCTGGTAACCGACCTCGCCAACCAGCATTACGCTCTCTACAAAAATAACGGCGACGCAAGTTTTTCCTATTCCACCTTCAACACCGGCCTCGCCCGCATCACCATGCTGCATTCCGGCTGGGGCGCGCGCTTTTTCGATTACGACAATGATGGCTGGAAAGATTTAATCGTCGCGCAGGGCCACGATCTCGACACCGTCGAGATCAATTATCCCAACCTCCGCTACAAGGAGCCGATGCTTCTCCTCCGCAACACCGGCACCGGTTTCATCGACGTTTCTCCACAGTCTGGCCCCGCGTTCCAGCAACCCTGGCTTGGCCGCGGCCTTGCTATCGGCGATATCGACAATGATGGCCGCATCGACGTCGTCGTGTCGACCAACGACGGCCCCGCTCACATCCTCCGCAACCAAACTCCCACGCAAAATCACTGGCTGACGCTCAATCTCGTCGGCCACAAATCCAATCGTGACGCCATCGGCGCTGAAGTGAAGCTCACCACCACAAAGGGCTCGCAATTCGCAACGGTAACCACCACCGGCAGCTACTTATCCTCCAGCGATAAACGCGTCCATTTCGGTCTCGGCCCGGAAACCACCGCGCAATCGCTTGAAATCCACTGGCCCAGCGGCGTCCAGCAAAAGCTCAGCAACGTCCGCGCCGACCAAATCCTCCAAATCGATGAGCCCGCCGCGGGGGCTTCCCCCAAATGAAGCTCTCACTCGCCGCCTCAATCGGTTTTTTTTCTTGTGCCGTGCTTGCGCTAAGCCAGCAAAGTCCCGCACCGGTTCAGCGAGGCATGGCCACCGGCGGCGCTCACGCTCCCGTGCGCGACGCGCTGCATCGCCCCATTACCGCCGGCGGCTTCGTTGACGACGCTCCCGTCATTTTCCAAGACGTCACCAAGCAATCCGGCCTCGCCAGCTTCCATCACCGCTCCGGTTCCCCGGAAAAAGCCACCATACTGGACTCTCCCGGCTCCGGCGTCGCTCTCCTCGATTACGACAACGACGGCTGGCTCGACATCTACCTCGTCAACGGCTCGACCGTTGCCGCCATGAAAGGCACCGAACCCGCCCCGCGCGCCGCTCTCTTCCACAACAATCACGACGGCACCTTCACCGACGTCACCGCCAAGGCCGGCGTTGCCAACGAGCGCTGGGGCTTCGGCGTCGCCGTCGCCGATTACGACAACGACGGCTGGCCCGATATCTACGTCACCAACTTCGGCAAAAATCGCCTCTACCGCAACAATCACGATGGCACCTTCACCGACGTCGCCGAAAAAGCCGGCGTAGCTCTCGGCGGCTGGTCCACCGGACCAACCTGGGGAGACTACGACCGTGACGGTTTCCTCGATCTCTTCGTCCCCGGCTACGTGCACTTCGACGTCGATCATCCGGTTCTCGCCGGCAAGGGCGGCGTCCCGCCCGGCGCGTGTCAATATCGCGGCGTGGATGTTTTCTGCGGTCCACTCGGCCTTGTCGGCGAACCCGATCACCTCTTCCACAACAATGGCGATGGCACCTTCACCGACGTCAGCCTTCGCGCCGGCGTCTCCGACCCGCAACTTCGCTACGGCTTCGCGTCCGTTTTCGCTGACCTCGACGACGACGGCTGGCCCGACCTCGCGGTCGCCAACGATTCCAGCACCAATTATCTCTATCGCAATCGGCGCGACGGTACCTTCGAGGACGTCAGCTATGCCTCCGGTTTCGCCCTCAGCGAAGAAGGTCACGCGCAAGCCTCCATGGGCATCGCTCTCGGCGACTACAATCGCGACGGCAAGCTGGACCTCTTCGTCACCACGTTTTCCGACGACAACAAAACTCTTTACCGCAACGATGGCGGCGCCGCATTCACCGACGTATCTTTCCGCGCCGGCCTCGGCATGACCACGATACCTTTCCTCAGTTGGGGCGCCGGTTTCCTCGATTTCGATAACGACGGACTTCTCGACCTCTTCATCGCCAACGGCCACGTCTACCCCATCGCGGACAAAACCGAGTGGGGCACCACCTACGCGCAGCGTCCTCTACTGTTCCGCAATCTCGACGGCAAGAAATTCCAGGAAGTCCCCGCCGCCACAGGGAGCGGTCTAGCCTCTATTGTCTGCGCCCGCGGCGCCGCCTTCGGCGACCTCTTCAACGATGGCCACATCGACGTCGTGCTAAACAATATCGATTCCACACCCACCGTCCTCCGCAACGTAACCAGGTCCGCCAACCACTGGCTCGGTCTGAAGCTGATTGCACAAGCGGCTGCCCCGATGGCCGGCCTCAAGGCTCCCCGCGACGCCATCGGCGCCAAAGTCTTCCTCATTGCCAACGGCATGCGCCAGCGTGCCGACGTCTTCTCCGGCGGCAGCTACGCATCCAGCTCCGCCCCCCGCCTCCACTTCGGCCTCGGCTCCGCCACCAAAATCGAAAAGCTGGAAATCCTGTGGCCCGACGGCAAGAAAGAGGAAATCGCGGCTCCCCCCGTCGATCAAATCGTGATCATCATCGAAGGACGTGCGGCCGCCCGATGATGTAGCTGTCGGGCTCCCCCCGGCACCCCCTGTGACCCCTTTGTATTGAATTTGTCGCTAGCCACGCTCATCTTTTTTGTCTCTCACAGACCCCTTGTAACAAAATTCTCCGCCTTTTCCTGGGGAATAATCGTTTCTAAGCTATTTATTGTCATGTGTATGGCAGGGAATACAAAGACGACACCCCGGGGCATTGACACTCCCCCAGGCCCGCCTAAAATCGCGCCCACTAAAGGGCGCGTGTCCGCCAAAACATCTGTTTGGGAGTGGTCAATGAAAACTGTGCAATTGTTTCCGACGGTACGCAATTACCGAACTTCGCTGTTTGCACTCGCAGCTCACCTGACTGTCTGCTTGTTGCTTCTCTCTGCTCCATTACGGCTGGCTGCCCAAGCCCTAAGCGGCGTCACCGGCACGGTCACCGATGAATCCGGAGCGGTGATTGCGGACGCCAAGGTAACTGTCACGAATAACTCCACGAACGTAGTTAACGCCACCATCACCAGTTCTGCAGGCACCTTCACGATTATCGACCTGATTCCCGGCAGCTACACGGTAAGCATCGAGAAAGTTGGCCTTAAAAACTGGGTCAGCCGCAATGTTACGGTGGACGTCAGCCGGAACACCAGCGTGGATGCCGTGCTGAAGCCCGGCGATGTTACGGAGAGAATCGAAATTATCGCCGAGTCCATCTCTCTGGAAACTACCCAGCCGGAACTCGGCACCCTCGTTGAAACGAAGGTGCTGGAAGAGCTACCGAACCAGATCGGCGGCCTTGGGCGCCAGATTGATAATTTCCTGTTCCTTACTCCCGGGACAACCGGCAGCGGCTTCAGCCACCGGATAAATGGCGGTCTGGACTTCCAAAATGAAGTTGTCTTCAATGGCGTC
>Ga0185299_10004875_pt1 | contig 15725 bp, 20 predicted proteins | sample PaiPotPPA55metaG_FD_128002 | JGI IMG/M metagenome (GOLD analysis project Ga0185299, IMG submission 128002) | Iron sulfur acid spring bacterial and archeal communities from Banff, Canada, to study Microbial Dark Matter (Phase II) - Paint Pots PPA... ...
GATGCAAACGTTCCTCGACGCAATGCCGATGACGAAGGAGAAAATGATCGCCGCTTAATAACGTCGGACACCAAAACCCGATCGCTTAACCAGGCACCGTCTGTCAGATCGAGTCTCGGCTACTACAGATATCCTCCGCACCGCGTTCTCTATCTTCGCAGCACGAGATGGGTCGCAAATTCGGTTTGCGGCACGTTCGGTCACGGTGAAACCAAGCGATTATAAGTCGATCCCGGTAAACATGCTTTCGCCGCGACCGAGTGCCACCGGCGCCATGGCCAAGTGAATCTCGTCGATCAACCCCGCCTGGAGATATTGCCGCACTGTTGAAACGCCGCCCCCAATCTTGACATCACGCCCGCCGGCAGCATCCTTTGCCTGCTCGAGCGCGGCCTCGATCCCATGCGCATCGCACGGAATGTCTTGGTGCCGAAGAACCATCGGTGCAACTCCATCCCGCGCTTGCCCAGCGGATCGTCGATGCTTTGCTCCGGCCCGGCGCCGAGCCCTCTTTCTCGGCCGCGCTACTTCTCGACGCCCGGACCCCGCCAGATCACCCCGATCTTTTCGGGTAGCGGGAACCAAGTGACGAACCGATCGAAGAGTGTTCGATCGCCGGTCGGCGTCAGGTCACCGGTCGCCTCGGCATCCGCGACCGGCCGGCCGCCGTAGACGACGGAAGCCAGAGACATCGGATTGGTCCTCACCGTCAGCGCACAATCGTGCGGCTCGGCGCGCCGTGTACGAATTCCGTCGGAGCCGAATGCCATCACGAAGCCGTCCGCGCCGAAACGGAACCCGATCGTCGCTGCCTCGCCCTTTGCGCGCTCATGCGAATACATCGTGCGGAACGACATCATGATCGATGCGGCCGACAAGGGCAGCGTCGGATCGTGCAGCGGCGACCGGGTCGCCCAGCGGCCGAGATCTTGCAGCACCACTTCAGCCTCATAGCCCCAGGGCGTGAGTTCATACACCCGTGTCGAAGCTGGCGGCGGCAGCGTGCGTCGTTGCACGATGCCGACGCGCTCCAGCCTTTCGAGCCGCATCGTCAGGATATTGGCGCTGATGCCGGGCAGCCCCGCGCGCAGCTCGGAAAAGCGCCTCCCCCCGAACATCAACTCGCGCACGATCAGAAGGGACCAACGCTCTCCGACCAGCTCGAGCCCCAAGGCGGTTCCGCAGGCGTCGTCATACCAGCGCCTTTCCAGGGGCTTCGATTTCTTAGTTACTTTTTCTAACTTCATAGTTGCTTTTTATAACTAGCTGGGGCAGGATGGTCAAGCCAAGAGTTCCTGATCACCCAGAGAGCCCCATGCCCAAGATGATTTTCGTCAACCTGCCCGTCGCCGACGTAGAGAAGTCCGTCGCTTTCTACGAAGCTATCGGCTTCATAAAGGATGAGCGCTTTAGCCAGCCCGGCAGCGCCGGCGCGATGGTGTGGTCCGATACGATCGTCTTCACGATCCTAAGCCACGCGCACTTCGCCGACTTCACTTCGAAGCGGATCGTCGATGCAAAAAGCGAGGTCGAGGCTCTCCTCTGCCTGTCGCTCGACAGCCGCCAGGACGTCGATGCGATTGTCGAGAAAGCCGTGCTCGCCGGCGGCAACGCCGACCCCGGGCCCAAGCAGGATTACGGCTTCATGTACGGCCGCAGCTTCGAGGACCTCGATGGCCATGTCTTCGAGCCGTTGTGGATGGATGTCGAGGCGGCGATGGCCGCGATGGGCCGCCAGCAGACCGAAACGGTGTGAACGCTTCCCTTGAGAACGGAGCTTGAACATGTTCCACGTTGCTGCATCGAACACGTCCAGGCTGACGACCTCGCGCCCGTTGGTCTGGACAGGCCGTGCGCTCTCGGGCCTCGTCATCCTGTTTCTTGTGGTGGACGCGGCCATGAAGATCGCCGCGCTGCCGATCGTCGCTGATACCGCGATGACGATCGGCTGGACCGTCGATCCGGGCTTCTGGCGGGAGATGGGGCTGCTACTTCTTGCGATCACCGCGCTCTACGCCTGGCCGACCGCAGTTCTCGGCGCGATCCTCCTGACCGGGTATCTTGGCGGTGCAGTCGCCACTTCTTCAGCCACACACTGTTCGGGATCTATTTGGGCGTCGCCCTGTGGGTCGGCCTGTGGCTGCGTGACGCTCGCCTGCGAAGCTGTCTGCCGGTCGGATGTTGAGGAGGCTCTCAAGCCTAACTCGACAACCGCCGACGATGATCAACCACCACGTTCCCGACACTCAGAACTGGCCCGCCTCGATGAGGAGCAGCACGTCTCACTCGCCTGGGCCAGTCGGGCCGCGGACGCAGACGACTAATGGAGAAAATCGATGTCCAAGATCACCCCCTGTCTCTGGTTCGACCGCACGGCCGAGGAAGCCGCGAACTTCTATGCGTCACTGCTGCCTGATAGTCATGTCGACCGAATCCACCGCGCGCCTAGCGACTATCCATCTGGCAAGGCGGGCGACGTTTTGACAGTCGAATTCACACTTATGGGGCAACCCTTCATGGGCCTCAACGGCGGTCCGTTCTTCAAGTTCAACGAGGCTATCTCGTTCCAGATTCCGGTCGAGACACAGGCCGAGGTCAACCGCCTGAGCGACGCCCTGTCTGCGGTGCCAGAGGCCGAACAATGCGGCTGGGTGAAGGATCGCTATGGCCTGTCTTGGCAGATCGTACCGCGCCAGTTGACACGGCTGCTCGGCGACGCCGATCCCGCTCGCGCCAAGCGGGCCTTCGACGCGATGATGCAGATGAAGCGCATCGACATCGCCGCACTCAAAGGCACCGCCAATCCGCCTGAGTCCCGAATTGAGGAGAAGCACCATGCCCGTCGATCCCAAGGCTTGCGTCCGCATCAGCGCCTTCAATTGGGTGCCGCCCTTTGCGCAAGGCTACGTTCGCGACCTGCGCGTACGTTGGGCGCTCGAGGAAGCCAGCATCCCCTATGCCGTGCGCAAACTCAATGCCGCCGCCGACCGCCCGGCCGATTACTTCGAGGAACAGCCGTTCGGCCAGGTGCCGAGCTACCGCGACGGCAATATTTCGCTTTTCGAAAGCGGCGCGATCGTGCTGCATATCGGCCGCGACCATGAAGTGCTGTTGCCCCCAGACGAGGCGGCGCGGGCGCGCGCCACGGCGTGGCTGATCGCGGCGCTGAACAGCGTCGAACCGTTCGTAATGCAGCTCTCCACGATCGACATCTTCTGCGCCGGTGAGCCATGGGCGAAAGCGCGACGTCCCGCTGTGGTCGAGATGATCGGCAAACGGCTGTCACGGCTTGCCGACGCCCTCGCCGACAAATCTTATCTCGATGGCAATGCGTTCCCCGCCGGCGACCTGATGATGACGTCTGTGCTGCGCAGCCTCGACGGCAAGGATCTGATCGAGCGGCATCCCAACCTCGTCGCCTACAAGGCGCGCTGCCAGGCGCGGCCGGCCTTCAAGGCAGCCCTCGCCGCGCAGCTTGCCGATTTTGAACGTCGCGAGGTGGTCCCGGCCTGAGACACTCAAAGCTAAGGAGAAAGACATGAGCTATATCGACGGATTCGTGGCCGCCGTAAACAAACAGACCCTATCTCGACCATGCGCGTTGAGGCGCTGTCCCTGTTCAAGGACCACGGCGCGACGCGCTGGTGGAAAATTGGGGCGATGACGGGGGCAAGGTCACCGACTTCCACCGCTCGGTGCAAAAGAAGGATGGCGAGGCGGTCCTCTTCAGCTGGGTCGAATGGCCGTCGAAGGACGTGCGCGACGCCAGCATGAGGGCACTGATGGCCGATGCCCTGGTGATGAACATCAGCCGCGCTTCCCCGGCTGAGCGGCGATCGGCGTCCCTACTTCCTTCTGGGATTGTCCGGAAAAAACCCATGCAAGTTGTAAAAACTGGCCGGGTCGCCGTGGCAGTCCGGATGCAGCACCATGCAGTTCGCCGCAGAGCGTGCCTCTTTGTCGCTGACATTGGGTCGCTCACGAGACGTCTATGGTGATAGATGGCTCGCCGCCAGGCGGTGGCCAGTGAGAATGATCGCGCCGCCGTCCGTCGTAACGGTTTCGGGCGCCCCGCCCGATTGAGGTCTTGTTTCATCGGGGTGCCGTCCCCATCAGCTCGCCGCAGGCTTCGCAGCGCCCCCCGACTTCTTGGAAGCGCTGTTGTTTCGTGGGCGACCTTTCTACCTTCTCCGCCACCGACCCCGGAGGCACGGGCAGATCAATTCAGAGTTTTACCGCAACCTCACCAGGTATTGGTGAAGCTGGATAAGTGCAGTCCCCGCAATTCCCCGGTCTTGCTGTCGCTCACAATGTCGCGAGGCGCGATATATATATTCGTTCGATTTTTCTTTTCATTAAGATCAAGGAGTGCCGCACCGATGAAAGGAACGGTCCGAGTTGGCATCGGCGGCTGGACTTTTGCGCCATGGCGCAAGAGTTTTTATCCCAAAAATCTGTCGCAAAAACGGGAGCTCGAATTTGCAAGCCGGCAGCTGACTTCGATCGAGATCAACGGAACCTATTATCGCACGCAGAAGCCCGAGAGCTTTGCGCGATGGTACGAGGAAACGCCCGAAAACTTCGTGTTCGCGCTCAAGGGTCCGATGTTCGCAACCAACCGGCGGAACCTCGCCGAGGCAGAAGCTTCAATTACGCGCTTTTTCAAAAGTGGCGTGATCAATCTCAAAGAGAAGCTCGGACCCATCAATTGGCAGTTTCTGCCGACAAAGCGTTTTGATGTTGCCGATTTCGAAGCCTTCCTCAAGCTGCTGCCGAAGACTATCGACGGGCACGAGGCCCGCCACGCCGTAGAGGTTCGGCACGACAGCTTCCATACGGCAGAGTTCGTCGAAGTCTTGCGTAGCTACCAAACCGCAGCGGTGTTCACGGACAAGGACCAGTTTCCACAAATTCCCGACATCACATCGTCTTTTGTCTATGCTCGTCTGCAGCGCTCATCGAAAGAGGAGGAGAATGGCTATCCGGCTGACGCGATCGATGTCTGGGCGCAAAGGGCCCTCACCTGGTCTCAAGGAAAGATCCCAAAAGGGCTCGAAGCTGTCGCAAGTCCCTGCAAGACGCCGCCGCGAGACGTTTTCATCTACTTCATCGATGGCTTCAAACCGAAAGCGCCCGCAGCTGCCATGGCTCTGATCAAAAGGCTTAAGTGAGCGCCCCGGAATTTCTAATTCCTCGAACCTTACATCGGGCGTGCTCTCGGGCGGGTGAGCGGGAAATCATTGGTCGAGCCGTTGCCCGAATGCAGAATGCACCAAAAAATCGACCATTTTATACCAACGGTATGACCGACACCCAATCTCGTGCGGCAATTGAGCTAATGCGCTTTGGTTCTGAGACGACTGCATTCCCTCGGCAGGGTTCAACTCAGGGGAATAAGGTGGCAGGTGAAGTAGGCTGATGTTTCTTGGAACCCGCAGCTTTCCGCCCGTCTGAGGCCATTTGGCTCGATCGAGGAGAAGGACGGCGTGACTCGCGCCAAATAGGTAGGCCCATTCCCGGCGCTGATCCCGCCGCGCGGGTGGACGGCTGCCGCGCTCGGCCCAAACAAACGTGAGTCAATGTGCCCCTGCTGACCAACCCGGGCTTCGTCCTGCCACCAAAGTTCAATCGGTTGTTCACGCGCATGCTCGGGGATCGCGGCTTTGGACTAGATCGGCAAAGTTTTTTTGTGTGTCTCCATCGCCGTAGGGTCCTGCTGCGGATGGCGCGGCCGCACCGACAAGCGCCGAAACCCGAGCCGGCGCAGCATCGCGCCAACACTGCGCTGGGCCAGGTCACATTAAACCGCGTCTTGATCACGTGGGCCAGATCCGCCCGGCGCCAGCGCACGACACCATCCTTGGCGAGGTCTGGTCCTTCGCGAACCAACTCTGCTACTACCACCTCCTGCTCCGGAGTGAGCCGTGGTTTGGGGCCGGGAGAGGTGCGATCGGACACGCAGGAGACGTCGACTGCTGCAGCGATCACAAATCTATCTGCTGGCATCTCGCCCATGTGGTGCCAATCCGTGCGGGCGTAGACGAAGGCGCCACCGGTGGCGTGAGAGCTGATGAGCTTTTGTGTTTCATTTAAGAAGCGGATGAACTCATCCTCGATCATCTCGCCGAGGCCATCGCGAACTCTCGGTGCTTGATCGCACTGTTGTGGGCGAGCTGGTCGCCAATGCCCACGCTGTTGAGTAGACCGCCATTTCTAGAATCAGAGAGGGACCGCCCAGAATTCATCAAACTCGCCTTCATACTAGAAGGCTTACTAGAAGGCTTACTAGAAGGCTTACTAGAAGGCTTACTAGAAGGCTTACTAGAAGGCTTACTAGAAGGCTTACTAGAAGGCTTACTTGTCCTTAAATCTATATTTGACGGGAGATAAGCTGCACGCGAAAAGATCATTAAGATGATAGGGGAGCGCCCACTGCAACGCGATGCCAGATAAATCGCCGAAACTATAGATGACCGCGCATCACGCGGCTCACATAAGGCAAGCGCCTCAGTGCCAGCCTCGATCATCTCAGGCGTGATTTCAATTTCGTCTTCAGGCGCGCCAGCCGACCTCGATTCATCTTCGATGCCAACTGGTGAATCGGGTAGCATCCTATTTTTCCTAAGTCAAGTATAAAATTGCCGGAATTCCGCCGCAAAGTGGCGTAACGAAAACGATCATTGGGCAGCACGGTAATGTACTGCACCGTGAGACGTACGGCACCGCTTTCATCTTAATTATAAAATAAAGCGAGCCTTACACGTAGCCATATATGCCAACCCGAGCGTCGCTATTCTTCAAATATTTGTCAATGGCTGGAACAATGTCCCGCAACCAGGGTTGATGAGGCGGCTGGAGGCTCATGTGGAGTCGCAGCGTATGGAGAATTCATGATGGCTGGAAAAAGTGATACGTCTAACCGTGGCTTCGCTTCCATGGACGAAGAGAAGCAGCGAGAAATTGCGCGCAAGGGCGGCGAAAGCGTGCCGGATGAGAAGCGCAGCTTCTCTAAGGATCACGAGCTGGCGTCCGAAGCCGGGCGCAAGGGCGGCCAAAGTGTGCCCGACGAGAAGCGCAGCTTTTCGCAGGATCATGAACTTGCTTCCGAGGCGGGACGCAAGGGTGGCCAAGCGTCCGGCGGGAATTTCAGCAACAACCGGGAGCGCGCGGCAGACGCCGGCCGTCGCGGTGGCGAAGCTTCGCATGGCAAGCGGTAACGGGCCGGCCGGGAGGATGGAACATCCTCCCGGCCGCTTCACCGGCGATTGCGTCGCAATTCACTCAATCTACTGAGGAGACAGGTCATGGGCTTTTTCTCCCAAGATATAAGTGGACGATCTCTTCGTCCACACCCTGCGGGACATTTATTACGCGGAACAGGAGATTCTGACGGCGTTGCCGACTATGATAGAAAAGGCGACAAATCCGCAACTCAGGTCGGGTTTGGAGCAACATCTCGCGGAAAGCCGCAATCACGTCTCCCGCGTCGAGCAGGTGTTCCAGATGCACGGCGTCGAACGCGACACGATTAATTCTCCCGCCATCGATGGCATCATAGAGGAAGCTGATGAAATCGCTAGCGACGTCGACAATAAGGAAGTCCTCGACGCCGCGCTGATTGCCGCTGCGCAGGCAGTGGAACAGTATGAAATCACCCGCTACGGCACCCTCGTCGCCTGGGCCAAGCAACTCGGGCGCATGGATTGCGCGAGAGTGCTTCGTCAAAATCTCGAGGAAGAGAAAGGAGCTGACCAAAAGCTCACGCAAATCGCCGAATCGAAAGTCAATCTGGACGCGGCCTAATAGCGGCGGCGGTAACTGGGCGGCTTGATTTGCGTGGGCCGCCCGGTTTCCCGGCTTAGCGCATTCGGAGTCGGTCTAACGGCGTAGCTCACCCCATGAACAGGGGGCGCATGGGGCCGGAGAATTGAGGCTTCGGTGGCGAGGCTTAATAGCCGGATTGGTTGATTCTCTACAAGATCGATTTGGCCCACACCGGCACCACACCGGCACCCATGCGGACCTGTTCAGGTAAACTTTATGAAAAACACTAATAGAATTTTTCAAGATATAGGAATATGCCGATCAGTTTATAAATGGACTATTGTATTTTAACACACTTTCATATTTCCAAAAATTGGAGCATGCAGAAACTGATGGTCGCCCAAGACGAAAATTAAGCTGTTGCTGTGTGGTTTCAAAAAGCTTCTATACGATTCAAATATCATCAATAGCTTTATATAACTTCATAATATTTAGCTAAACCAATTTCTATTTCTTTCGATTACCATAGCAACCTTCGTTTTTTGTATGACGGCAATGCATACTGGTGAGTTCGAATGACGTAAATGGATTAATCGACTACTCGGAATGTGATGCTGACAAAATCAAAAAACAACTTGAAATTGATGAGGATTGTTTGAGTTTTGGACAGTTCGCCGTTGTTGTTAGGCTGGTGAGTTTGTTCTTCGTGCGAAGAACGCAATTGAGCGCAGGGGATACGTATTTAATTCAACGTTAGTTGATTATTTTGAGCCTGAGTCCTTCGATGGCCGATTTGCTTGGAGCAAGATTCCATTCACAAAGGCGCGAAAATTCAGCTATCAGAAAGAATACAGAATCGTCGTCGATACAAAGACAAATGGTATTGACCCAATCAATATAGAGATCGGTGATATTGCAGTGAAAATTCGGGCTGCCGAGATGTGCGGCGGCAAATTGCGGTAGCCAAATGGCCAGAGACAGAACGAGTGTTCTTATCTCAATGCCCTCCTACGCAATTTCCGAGCATTGCAAGCAACAGGAGTCCAAAAATTGGCGAAACATATTTCATCACAAACCGGCCCGCTTTCCTCTCCCGCCCAGACCTCGTAAGCGGCACACCTATCGTTGCGCGATATCCTGCCCTTTGTGGCGGACACGCCGATGGCCCGGCGCCACGAAAATGAAGCTCCATATGCCCTACGTCTCATTAGCTTTTCCTTTTCATAACGAAGGACGCATAATTCTATTATGCACCGAAAGCACCCGAGCTTATGTAACGCGCTGTTAAGAGACCACGCAAGACACTTTGAAATCCAGCAGGGTTGCCCTGACCGCGCACAGTGACGCCTTCCCTACGGCCAGGCGGCGAGCAAAAGATGGCCCAAAACTGCTATCCTGCCGGTCGTTGCGGGAGGGTGCGATGTCAAAAGCCTTGGATTATATCAAAGCAGCTCTGCAAATCACTTTCAGCCTTGTTGTACTTGCCATCATCCTGTTGAATTTCCGCGGTCTTCACCTTGCAGTGCAGAAATTTCTCGAACGAGCCGCGTCGGTGAGCGCGATCAAAGGCTTTGGCATCGAGGTCGATCTGGACGCAGCGGGAGTTGACCGCGCGCTCTCCGCCGCGGATGCTAAACGGGCGCTCTTCCACGTAGAAAACTTGACGGGCGCCGAGAAGCGCCGCGTCCTGGCCCTGATTCAAGGTCTCGACGGAAAGGAATTCATTCGTTTGATGTATGTCGGCCAGCTCAAAAACCTTTGCGAGTTCGAAAATCAATCGACCGAATTGCGCAACGACGTCGCTCTCGATTATGAATTGCGCGACAAGGGCCTGACGAAGATCGAGGTCAACCCCGCCACGCTGGAATCGGTGCGGGCCGAGTTGGATCAGATGAAGGCGCAAGGAAAGAGCCTGGAGAATGGTTACCCACGCAACTGCTACGATATGACGCTCACGGACGACGGCTACAACGTCAAGACAGTGCTTGTTAAGAGTTTGAGCGCGACGTTCGACGAAGGGCGGAAGGCCCCGCCGTGAAGTCTTGACCGCGTCGAATCGCCGTCATCGTGCCCGACAAAGCACGGCTCATTCGAGGAGCGTGCGGCGTTGTGCTTAACTTGCAGCATTTCATCGGCGTGACCTTGGAAGACCAAGTTCTATGACAAAAGCCGACGCAAGCGATCGTCGCAAAAGCGAGACCCGGGCTTGGTTCGAAAGGCTACAGGAAAGGGTCATCGCGGCCGTCGAACTTTTGGAGAGTGAGGCGGAGGGGCCCTTCGCAGAGCCGGGCACGGCGCCAGGACGTTTCCTGACCAAACCCTGGGCGAGGACCGATCACGCCGGCGGCGATGGCGGCGGCGGTCGCATGGCGATCCTCACGGGCCGGGTATTCGAGAAGCTGGCGGTTCACACGTCGACGGTCTTTGGAACTTTTCCGCCCGAATTCGCGGCGCAAATACCTGGCGCCAGAACCGATCGGGCGTTCTGGGCCTCTGGTATTTCGCTGATCGCGCATCCTTGGAACCCGAACGTTCCCATCGTTCATATGAACTCGCGTTTCGTCGAGACCACCAAGGCGTGGTTCGGCGGCGGCGCCGATCTCACTCCCGTGCTCGACCGAAGGCGCGTCCAAACCGATTCGGATACGCGCGACTTCCATGCCGCCATGAAGGCCGCCTGCGACAGCCACGGCAAAGTTGCGGATCACGCGAAATTCAAGCGATGGTGCGACGATTATTTTTATCTGAAGCACCGCAACGAGCCGCGCGGGACGGGGGGGATTTTTTACGATTATCTCGATTGCCCTAGCGGCGACGAAACCGCATTCGCCGAAAACTTCGCTTTCACCCGGGCCGTTGGGACGGGTTTTCTTGCCGTCTATCCAGAACTCGTGCGCCGCAATTTCGCGCTCTCCTGGACCAAGGCCGACCGCGAGGAGCAACTGACCCGGCGCGGCCGCTACGCCGAATTCAACTTGATCTACGATCGCGGGACGATTTTCGGCTTGAAAACCGGCGGCAATGTCGAGGCGATTTTGTCGTCGCTACCGCCCCTCGCGCGGTGGCCTTGAGGGTCCTTCGGCGGCGGGCGCCAATTCTTTTGCGTCCCGGTCGGCAGGGAAAGTCCATAACCGGTGAGCGGCGAAGCTCCAGAACATGACGATACCGGTTGTCGCCACCTGCGCCGTCAGATAAGGAATGCCCGCGGCACGGACGAAAAGAGACATAAAAATATAGGTGAGCCCGAAGCCCACGGCGGCCACAAGGGTGAAGCGGGATACTGCCGCTTCGTGCGGCAGCTTCGTTCGAAAGGTATGGCGGCGGTTTAGGCCGTAGGACACCGTGCCGCCCGCCCCATAGCCGACCAACGCGGCCGCCACCGCCGAAATCCCCGCTATCTCGACCAGCCCGATCAAAAGCGCATAATGGACGCAAGTGGCGATGCAGCCAACCACGACAAAGGAGGAAAACTGGCGAAACAGAAAAGTCATACTGCCAAACATCCAGGATTTAGCTGTTCCGTAGCTGACCGCCGGGGGTATAAGCCAGTACCCTCTTTCAGGGGCCGCACCGCGGCTTCCGGCAGGGATTAAGTTCTCTCATCTAGGAGTAAATCTCATGAATTATTCGCTTTTCCCGCCGCTGCGCGCGGCGCTCCTCGGCGCCGCGCTTGTTGGTTTGACCGCGACCGCGCCAAGCGCCACACAAGTACAGTCCGGCGTGCTCGAATGCAATGTCGCGCCCGGCGTGGGCTTTATCATCGGTTCGAGCAAAACCCTTTCCTGCGTGTTTCATCCGGTGCGTGGCCGGCCTGAATATTATGCCGGAACGATCAACCGAATCGGCCTCGACATTGGCGTGACCGGTCCCGGCCGGTTCGCCTGGGGCGTTGTCACCGCGGGGCCTCCCGGCCGCCGCTATGCGCTCGTTGGCGAATATGCCGGCCCGGGCGTTGGCTTCGCGTTGGGGGCCGGCGGCAGCGCCAATGCGCTTGTCGGCGGCTACGCCGATTCGATAAGCCTGCAGCCACTTTCCGGCCCATCGACAGGCCTCAATTTGTCCGCCGGCATCGGCGCCCTAACCTTGCAGCCGGTCGCGGCCGGGCCGCCGAGACGCCGCCAGCATCACGGCTAAACCAAGGAATCCGTTCGCTTCCTGTCCGGGACTTGATGAAACTAAAACGACGCGTTGCGCGGGCCTGAGGTCAGCGCTTCGCAAAACCGCGCGCACATACGGCCGAAAGGTTGTGGTCAAGCAAGCAGATCTTATATTTCTAAGAGAATTGTATTTTCCATGGATCGGGCAGGCGCAAGCGGATGTCGCGCCTGCCATCGCAGTAGGCGTTTCATGTTGGCAACCTCTCGGTCCGCGGACCTTTCGCATGCCAAAATGATCATCGTTGGATCTGGACCCGCCGGCTATACCGCCGCGATCTATGCCGCGCGCGCCATGCTAGAGCCGGTTCTGATCTCTGGCTTCGAGCCGGGCGGCCAGCTGACGATCACCACCGACGTCGAGAATTATCCAGGCTTTGCCACGCCGGTCCAGGGCCCTTGGCTCATGGACCAGATGAAGGAACAGGCCGAACATGTGGGCGCGCGCATGGTCGCGGATCATATTGTCGAAGTCGAGCTTGGCCGGCGCCCGTTCCGGCTCCTGGGCGACAGCGGCGCCAGATACACTTGCGACACTCTGGTCATTGCGACCGGCGCTAAGGCGAGATGGCTCGGCATCCCTTCGGAAACGAAGTTTAAAGGTTATGGCGTGTCCGCATGCGCGACCTGTGATGGATTTTTTTTTCGCGGCAAGCCGGTCGTCGTCATCGGCGGCGGCAATACGGCGATCGAGGAAGCTTTGTATCTGAGCCACATCGCAAGCAAGGTCACGCTCGTGCACCGGCGCAAACTATTTCGCGCCGATCGCATCCTGCAGGAACGGCTGTTCAAGAGGCCGAATGTCGAACTGATCTTCGATCACGTCGTCGATGAAATCCGCGGCACGGACAATCCTCCGGGCGTTAGCCACGTTCGTTTGAGGAATGTCAAAACGGAGAGCTTGCACGAGGTCGAAACCGATGGCGTTTTCGTCGCGATCGGACACGAGCCCGCTTCCAGTCTCTTCCAGGGTCAGCTCGCGATCAAGCCGAATGGCTACATCGAGACAGTGCCTTTCTCGACGGCGACGAGCGTGCCCGGCGTATTCGCGGCGGGCGATGTCGCCGACGACATCTACCGCCAGGCGGTGACCGCGGCCGGTCTCGGCTGCATGGCGGCGATCGAGGCCGAGCGCTGGCTTGCCCAGCAAGCCGACATGCGAGCCGTGGCGGAATGAGGGAGCCGGTTGCAAACGCGCAAAGGTGGCAATATTGACGGCGCTCTAAGTAGCGCGACGAGGACGAGAGAATGCTTGCAGAAATTGCGCGCTTCTACAACGTGAACCTCGGCACGATTTCGAGGCCGACAGAATGAGAACATTCACGCTCGATACGAACTGCCTCATTGCGATTGAGAAGTGCGAACCCGAGGCTGCAGAGGTGCGCGCACTGGCCGACGCGCATGCCGCAGGAAAAGCCAATGTCGCCGTCGTCGCAATGTCGGCGTCAGAGAAACAACAGGACGGCGTCTACATCAAAAATTTCGAAGAGTTCCGCGAACGCTTGGTTGGGCTCGACCTCGCGCATTTGGACATTCTTAAGCCAATGGCATATTGGAACATCGGTTTTGGGATTGGTGCCTCTGGTCCGGTCCTGACATGCAGTCGCTCGAAAAACAGATTCACACGATCCTGTTCCCAAACGTCGAGTTTTCATGGCAGGATTACTGCCGCGCCAACGCTTCGATCCAGCAACATCACCACCCTCTCGCGAGTATCGCAAGTGGCGCAATTGCAAATGCGACGTTCAGGCCATCTGGAGCCACATTCATGGCAAGCGGGATGACTTCGTGACTAGCGATGGAAAGTTTTTCGCCGCCACGAAGAGGTCAGCCTTGATCAGTTTGGGAGCAAAAGGAATCGAATGCCCTGAGGACGCGATTTCGCTTCTTTAGAGCGAGTTTGACACAAAATCACAGGCCCATGGCCTGCTCTCCGGTCCGTTTCTCCGGTTGATCCCCCGTTTTTACTTGAATCGTCCTGCGCTTGACACACGTCAAGTGACGAGGATTAATATAAAATCCCTCGTTTCGTCCCTTCACCGCAGGAAGAAACTAAAGCGAGACTCCCATGAAATACCGACTTTTGGGAAACTGCGGACTTCGAGTTTCGGAAGCAGCGCTCGGCACCATGACCTTCGGCGACAACTGGGGCTGGGGCGCGGCCAAGGACGAGGCTCGCAAGATTTACGACGCTTTTCGGGAGGCGGGGGGCAACTTCATAGACACCGCTAACGTGTACACGAAGGGGACGAGCGAATCCTTCCTCGGCGAGTTTACTAAGGGCCACCGCGAGAGCATGGTGATGGCCACGAAATACACCAATGCTGCTCCGGGCGCGGACCCGAACGCGGCCGGCAACCACCGCAAGAGTATGGTGCAGGCAGTGGAAGCAAGCCTCAAGCGGCTGCAAACCGATTATATCGACCTTTACTGGGTCCACATCTGGGACCAGATCACGCCGGTTATGCGCGGGCTGGATGACTTGGTTCGCCCAGGCAAGGTACTCTACGTCGGCATCTCTGATGCCCCGGCCTGGTTGGATCGCGCAGGCGAACACGCTTGCCCACCTGCGGGGATGGTCGCCCTTCATCGCGTTGCAGATCGAATACAGCCTGATCGAGCGAACGGTGGAGCGGGAGCTGATCCCGATGGCCAAGGCGCTGAACCTCGGCTTGACCGCGTGGTCGCCATTGTCCAACGGCGTGCTTACCGGCAAGTACCACGGCCACGGATCGTCCGAACCGGGCCGTATGAGCGGCGACATGTTGAAACAGTTCCTGCCGGAGCAACAACGGACCGAGCGCGTTGTCGCGGCCGTCAAGACTGTGTCCGATGAGGTCGGCCGCAGCATGGCTCAGGTCGCTTTAGCATGGCTCCGTTACCGACCCGTGGCGGTCATCCCCATTATCGGGGCGCGAAAGCTCTCGCAATTGCAGGACAACCTCCAAGCTTCGCCTTGGTGCTCTCCGCCGACCAGTTGAAAACGCTGGATGAGTCAAGCCGGATCGAACTCGGATTCCCGCATGATCTCTATGCAAAGGAGATGGTCCGATCGTTGGTTTATGGCGGTCTGCGCGACCAGATCTTGGCCTAGCGCCGCCCTGTTTCGCACAGCCAGCCACGCGACCAGCTAATCTTGGCCAAGCGGGGCCTGACCGATGAAAGCGCATGGGCTCTTCGCGCCGTAGCCGTCCGCCGTCTCCGCGGCTGGGTGTCCTGAACCAACCAACTTATTATAAGGCGGTCGTGGTTTTCGCCGCCGCATTTTGCATCATCGCCTCGATGTACGGCGGCGGATTTGCTACCGTGCCGGCCTATCTCGCGGATATTTTCGGCGCGCGATTCGTCGGCGCGATCCATGGCCGTTTGCTCACTGCTTGGTCGACGGCGGGGATCATCGGTCCGGTAATCGTCAATTACCTGCATGATACGCGTGTGGCCCAAGGCGTTCCGCGCGACCATGTCTACGACCAGATCTTTTACGTTCTAGCCACCCTCCTCGTCGCCGGGTTTATTTGCAACGCGCTGATCCGGCCGGTCCGCGCGAAGTGGCATATAGAGGAAGAAGACGGCATAAATCCCGCGGTGAGCGGTAAGGCTCTTGGGTCGAAGGGCGCCTATGGAATCGGCCGGGGCGGTCCCGATGCCCAGGCGTTCATCGCCTGGGCATTATACCAAGACTTGATGATCATGACCGGTAGACCCAGTCTCTGGTCCCGATGGACATGATTTTCCAGGGCATGTCGATGAGCTTGTTCCAGGCGAAGCAGCAATGGTCGAGGATGTCGTCGTAGGATTTGAAGACGC
>Ga0185299_10004880_pt1 | contig 15716 bp, 12 predicted proteins | sample PaiPotPPA55metaG_FD_128002 | JGI IMG/M metagenome (GOLD analysis project Ga0185299, IMG submission 128002) | Iron sulfur acid spring bacterial and archeal communities from Banff, Canada, to study Microbial Dark Matter (Phase II) - Paint Pots PPA... ...
GCAGCGCGACGTTGAGCCATAGCCAGGTACGCCACACGGAACCGACTGAACCTTTATAGGGCGACGGCTGATTAGCGAAGACACCCGACGGCATCGGCGGCGCGCCCGGTAGTTTGAAGGCTTGCCAGAGCACTCTTCCGTCCATGTATTCGGCCAGGGACCAGGTGATTTCGCCGTCGGTCGATTCGGAGGACAGCATGTACGGCGGGGAGATAAAGTCTGCGCAAGCGGCCGTGTCTCCTACTCGCACCTGCCAGGGAAACTCGCCTAGAACAAAGCCGGTTCTCGCGTCCATGCTGTCGAAGCCCAGATACGTGACGCCTTGAGCGCGCATGGCAAATCTCCGACCCGAGCGCACGCCTTCCGGCAGCGCGCTCAGCACGCGGACGAAGTTCCAGTGGCCGTGATACTCGGTGAGATAGCGGAAGCCCTTATAAGGATTGAAGAGCAGGTATTCGTCCCAAGAGAAGAAATCGTCTCCTGACTGAACCTCGCGGATCTGGAATCCGATGACTTCGTAGAGGGTGTCGCGGATTTTGCCGCGCGAACCGAGCGGGATTTTGGGCTGAATCCTCTCCTTGGCTTGGAACTGCTGCAGGAGCTGAACCTCGGGCGTGGTAGCATCCAGAACGCTGAGGCATTGCGGGCAGACGACGTTCAGTGTATGGGCAAAGCCCCGCAGCGCCACCGGGCCACCGCAATTGGGACAGGACAGAGACTTGGTCTTTACGACTGTCGGGCTTACCAGAGTCGTTCCCATCAGGACCAGCCCTCAAACAGACGGAGATTCTTGAAATGCAAGTCGTCGAACTCGACGGCGCGGCCCAGAAAGAGCAGCGGCGGGTTTTCGCTGTAGTCGATGGTGCCGAAGTCGCCGCCGGAACTGCGGAGGTCGGCGAAGAGAAGATCGGTCTTGTCCCAATATTGGAACGGCAACTCGCCTTGCACGCCCCTGTAGTGGGCCTGGGTCAGAGAGGTGACCTCGTAGACGTGGCCGTCCCACTGGAACGTTCCCCCACGCGCTATTTGGTTGACGGGCGGCAACTGTGCAGGGAGGGCCCTTTGCCACGAGAGATCGTATTCGAGCTGAGCGTCCGAGAGCCAGCCATTCGTGCCGTCGTTGTAGACTACGTGCCACTCGTTCCAACCACCCTGCTCGTATTCATATAAGATACGACCGATGACGACGAAGGTCTTATTCTGATAGGCGCCTTCAGTGCCAATTTGGATAGGGGAGGCGTCTGCGGGCAGGTCGGCGACTTGCCCCACCTTTTTCAGGTCGACATCGGTGCGGACCAAAATGGAGTGACAGAATTCGCAGGTTGTCTGCACAGCGCTCGACCATCGAAACGTGACCGGCGCACCGCAATTGGGGCAGTTCGCAGCCGGAGCGCTCATGGTTGATAGGGCCGCTCGACTTCGCGGACGAAAACTTTGGCCGCGCCAAATTCCTTTTTGATCAATGCTTCGAAATCGGCGCCGGGCCGCGGGCGGCAGCAGAAGATGTTAAGGCACAGCGATCCGAACTCGGGAAAAGTGTGGCAAGCGAGATGCGATTCGGCGAGCAGGCTGACGCCGGTGATGCCGCCGGTGAGCGGGAACTGGTGCCAACTGGTCTTGTCGAGGGGATGCAGCTTCAATTCGCCGACCAGGGCGGTGAACAAGTTCTCGAGCCGGCGCTGGTCGGCCAGTGCAGCGGGATTGCAGCCGTGTGCCTCAACGATCCACTCGAGACCGCACATGTTATGGATTACGACTGCGCGCCGCCACACTCCGGACAGAATTTCGCGCCCTTGGGAATCGACTTTCCACAGTTCATGCAGAACTTCGTGCCAGTGGCCGGGGCCGCTGGTGCAGCTGTCGCTGTGGGTCCAGAAGCTGGAGCCGCCGCCGGTCCGCCGCCTGCGGGAGCGGGAGGCGGTTGTTCACCGGGCTTAATGGCGTTCATCATGCTCTGTGCCATGGCCATGCCGGCGCCTAATCCTACGCCGATTCCGGCCGCTCCGCCACCTTCGTTGCCAGCCGCGATGGGCAAGGATTGCGCTACCTGGAATTGCGTGTACTTGTTCATGTCGCCAAGCATGTTCATGCTGATGCGCTGATCCAGCATCTTTTGAAGCTCGTCCGGGAGGGAAATATTTTCCATGACGAACGCTTCGAGCGAAATGCCCAGATCCGCAAAAGAGGGCTTCAGGTTGTCGGCGATCTTCTGGCCGAGCTCCTGCTGGTTGGCGGCCATGTCGAGGAAAGGGACCGAGCTTTGCGCGAAGGTGTCGGTCATGCGCGCGACGATGGTGTTGCGCAGTTGCCCTTCGAGATCAGCGACGCGATACATGTCGCGGGTGCCGCTGAGCTTCTGGTAAAACACTTTCGGGTCGGCGATCTTGTAAGTGTAAATGCCGTAGCCGCGCATGCGGATGGCGCCGAATTCCTTGTCGCGAATCGTGATAGGCGTCGCGGTTCCCCAGCGCTGGTTAGTCTGCAGGCGCGTGGAGAAGTAATAGACATCCGACTTGAACGGGGATTTGAAGGCTTTGTCCCAATTCATGATGTAGGTCAGGATCGGCAGCGTCTGGGTGCTGAGCGTGTAGAGGCCGGGCCCGAAGACGTCGGCGATGCGGCCTTCGTTGACGAAGACTGCCATCTGGGAGTCGCGAACCGTGAGCTTGCCGCCGTTCTGGATCTCCATGTCCTCCATGGGATAACGGTAGGCCAAGATGCCATCCTCCGGTTCGGTGTATTGAATGACATCAATGAATTGCTTAGAAAGGAAACTCATACGTGTTTGTCCGGCTCCTCCGAGTATACGTCAGGTAGCGGGGTTTTGTTCCTGTAGGAGATTTTCGGCAGCCGGCGCATGCGGCAAGCTGTTCTCCCGCATAGAGTTGTCCCTTAGTGTATAAGAACATCAGGCAGGATCTTTTGGAACGGTTCCGCTGGACAGCCCAGATCTCTGACCGCCGTCATCTTCAGGTTGTCCGCCATTCGGTCCTGTTTGATGTTGATAGACAGAAGCACCAGACTCTGATAGGCGAGACACACATACTCGCGCACCAGCGGGCAAGTCATGTCGAGGCGCGGCTTACCTTCTACTTGCACGACGGCGCAACCCTTAGGATCGATCTGCCTATATGTCTTGTCTAGCAACGCGGCGAGCTCCGTGCTGTCCGGCATGATGAGGAGGCCCGCGATCAACGCGACCGCCGCCTGCCGAATGTCACCTAGCGATGAGTAAGCGGCAGCTATGTTCTGGTAATACGTGGGATTTTGGGGATTCAGGCTGAGGCCATACTGGAAGGCCGCCAGCGCTTTGCGGGGGTCGTTCACACGCATGTAGACAACGCCCAGGTGCATATAAAGCTCGGGCCAGCCGTCGTTCGGAATCTCGGAAGCCAATCTGCCGCGCAGCAGCTCCTTGCGCCGATTCTCCTGGTTGAAGGCCTGATCGAGACGGACACCGCGCAGAAGTGCATTCAGCGCTTTCCTATACCAAACCACGTTCTCGGGACCCGCCGAGAGGTCGCCCTTACGCCGGTAATATGCTCCGGCATGCGTATACGTCATGGTTGTGTTCTGCACGTCGGGAAGCCCATCCTGGATTTCCAGGCTCCGGTCGATCTCGGCGATTTCAGTGTCCAGCCTCTCGCCCCTCGGATACTTTTCATTGAGTGCGTACGCCAGCGAGCGATGCGTCTTGAAACTGGCCGGAGATACTTGGACCGCACTGGTCCACAGCGTCTCATCGTCCATCCAGTCGAAGTTGCGGATGAAGGTACGGAGGCCGAACGCGAGACAAATCAGGGCAACCACCGCGGAAGCTACCCAGCGCCGCGACGCATATCGAGCCGACGCGCGCCGGCAGACGGTATCGATAGCCACCACCAGGCATCCAGCAAATCCAAGCGAAGGCAGATAGAGGAACCGCTCCGCCATGGTTGGGCCGATCAAGATAATCAAATTCGAGGTCGGCGCCATCGTGGCGAAAAAGAAAGCGATGAAAAAAAACACGGGCTTCGACCGCCGGTAGCATTGGATAGCTATGGCTACGGCGAGCAGGCAGACCGCGAGGGCGACGAGGGCCTTCCAGTCCTCCCAGTTTTCGAACCGCCAGGTGACGAGTGGGATCTGGTTATAGGAATAGTCGCAGGAGAGGCCGTTCGGAAAGACCAGCAGCCACAGGTACTTTCCAAGGACCTTGATGGCCGTGATCCGCGCGGTCCAAAAATCGGCGCCGAGCAGCGGGTTGTCGACGAACGGAAACTGCGCCAGGGGCAGATTGCGATAGAGATGCTCCCGCACCTGCCAGAACAACAGTAGGGGTGGCGAAAGCGCGAGGTATCCAGGCAGACGATCGAGCCAGGGAGTCTCGTCCCAGAACGTTACATCATAGATGACCATCACGGCCAGCACAACGATGGTGCTTTCCTTGGAGAACATCCCGATGGTGACGATAATCGTCAGAGCCAGCAGCCACGGCGCCTTTCTCCATCCCGGCGCGGCCGCGGCCTTCAGGTGGCACAGCGCTCCCGCCAGCACCGCGGACGCCGAGAGCAGGTTGGCGCGGCCGATGATGTTGGTGACGCACTCGGTGGACGCCGGATGAAGCGCCCACACTGCGGTTACCGCAAAGGCGAGAGCGGAATCCCGCAGCACCCGCAAGACGAGCTGAAACATGAGTGCGATGGTGAGCCAATGGAGCGCCAGGTTGACCCAGTGATAGCTTGCGGAGTGATTGCGGCTGCCGAGGATGGCGTAATTGAAAAGGTACGTGAGAGTGGTGACCGGACGATAGACCCCGCACACCACTTGGGGATAACAGTAGTCCTGAGTGAAAATGAGATTCAGGTTGCCGGGCGTGGGAGCTGTCAGACGGGGGTCTTCCAAGATAAGAAACCGGTTGTCGAGAGGGAAGCCGGTTTGGAAGGAGTTTGCGTAGGCCAGCAGAGTCAGGGCAAACAACGCGAACAGCAACAGGGCATGCTTGCGGAAGATTTCCGAATCGCGATTCATCGGCTCCACGACTCTCGGCATTTGGTTAGGTCGTTATCGCGAGCCTCACGGGGTGGAGTTGTCGCTGCATACCTGCCCGGCCATCCGGCGCTCGTGGCGCCATGTGAATATGGCGGTGACGCCGAAGTTCCAAACCGAACTCACTACCATTCCGGCGAGCCCAGCTGCGTACCAGGCCAAGCCCGACGATACCAGCAACTGTGCGAGTCCGAAGTTGATGACGGCGCCGACGCCACACGCGGCGCAGAATGAAGCCAACCCCTTCGCCATGGCCCATCCGCGCAGACGCCGGTCATGATAGGTAATCAGATTATTCAGGAAGAAGTTGCAGACCATGGCCCCGAGAGTGGCGAATGCCTGAGCTTCCAGAAAGGTCAGCGAAGTCCCGAAATGCAGCAGCCCGAGAATCGCCAGGTGCACGACCAGCCCAACAAAGCCAACCAGCACGAAAATGGCGAAACGTACCGGGAGCACGTCGCCGGCAAGTTTATCGGCCAGAAGAAGGATGTATGCGACCCCGACGGCGGTATCCATCTTGCTTTCTCCACTGAGCCGTGTGCGAAACGCATAGGCGACCTCGGCAATCCGTAGCGGCCTGCGGCTGGACGCTAGAATGTCAATCAGAATCTTGAATCCGAGTCCGGACAAACCATGGACAACTTCGTCGAGGAACGATCGGCTGAGCAGGAAATAGCCGCTCATAGGATCCGTCACATCATGGTGGCAAACGAATCGGCTGAGTTTCTTTCCAAGACTACTGAGAAGAGCGCGCGGCCGGCTGAACTCTCCGATGCTGCCGCCCTCGATATGGCGACTGGCGATGACGATGTCGAGGTTCTCGTTCCGGAGCTTGCCGAGCATGACCGGTAAAAGCCGCTCATCGTGCTGAAGGTCCCCATCCATGACCGCCAGGTACGGCGCCGAAGTGGCCAGCATCCCTTCGATCACGGCTGAAGACAAGCCGCGACGTCCGATGCGCTGCACGATCCGTACTCGCGGATCGGACAAGCCGAGCTGCCGAATCAGAGCGGCTGTGCCATCACCCGAGTCGTCATCTACAAATACGACTTCCCATTGGACACCGGAAATGACGTTTTCTAGGCGAGCCAGGAGCGGTTCGACGTTGGAACGTTCATTGAGCGTCGGGACAATCACAGCAAGTTCAGGCATCGACAAAAGAGAGGCCGCTCACTGCCGGATCTTGGCCAGGGTTGTCTCAATGTTCTTTCTAATTTCCGCGGACGGTCTCTTGGGCAAGGCGGCCTCCAGCTCGTCCTTCGCTTTTGCGGCCTGTCCGGTCTGGTACAGAGCCAGGCCGTAATGATAGAGGTACAGCGGATTATCAGGATATTTCTTTGCCAGGCTCTCGAATACGCTAATCGCGCTATCTCTGAGACTCTTCTTTAAATAGATCAACCCCAGCGTGTCTCTGAAGTCAGGGTCTTGCGGCGCCTTTTGTAGCGCTCGTAACACCAGGCTCTCCGCTTCCCCGACCTGGCCATCTTCATCAACCAGTAAAAAGGCGAGGCTGTTCATGACTTTGGGATTCTCGGGATCGAGCACTAGCGCGCTGCGATAGCTTGCGACGGCCTCCCGATCCCGGCCAGCGAGGCGAAGCGCATCGCCCAACGCTATGCTGGCGGCGGCATCGCGGGGCGCCAGGTTTCTCGCTATCTGAAAACTGGCAACCGCCTGAGGGTAGTTTCCCTTGAACTCATACACGGCGCCAAGGCGCATTTGAAGTTGCTCCGATCGCACACCTTTCTTCAAAAGGAACTGGTAGTGATCAAGGGCCAGGTCGTAGTTGCGGCTGTGAAGCGCCGTATCGGCCAACAGCGCGTGAACAGACGAAGATTCGGGGGACCGCTTTAATTCACCCGTCAGCAACGCCATGGCTTTGTCGAGCTGGCCCTCCTCACGATACGTATCGACAAGCATCGTCAGTGCGTGTAGATCACCCTTCCCCTCTGCGTACAGGGTTAGGAGCCGGGCCTCGGCAACAGAATAGTTCTTCTGCGCCACGTCCAACGCGACAAGCTGGTACCGAACCTCTTTGCTTTCCGGGTAATCCTTTTCGAGGCCCCTCAGGTCGGCATGCGCTAGTGCGCAACGCGATCGAGCGGTATGTGAGCCACGCCCTGTAGGGGAAGCGAGCAGGTACAACAGGGCCCGCTAACCGCGGCAGTCCGGAGACACTTGCTCGGGCGGGATGCGTTCATGCGGCCGGCGTCGTGGCTGAGTTTGGCAAAAGTGGAATTTAAGTGGAAGGAATTCGCGCTGGGCAAGCGTCCAGGCATCGCCGGCACACTTGAGCGACTTTCGGAACTTGTTGAATTTTCAGGAAGGGTTGGTGCGCCCGAGGTGATTCGAACACCTGACCTTCTGCTCCGGAGGCAGACGCTCTATCCAGACTGAGCTACGGGCGCACTGAGGTCATTATACCGTCGCCAGCCAGATTCAGCTCGTTGACTTAACACGCTTGGCCGAAGTGGTGGTCTTCGTGGGAACTTTCCTGGCGGGCTCGGCTGGTTCCTTCAACAAGGTCTCAATCATATTGCGCCAGTAGCTTTCCTGAAGCAGCTTCTCATCGCCCATGGGCGGGGTTTGCGAGCGGATGTTCCCCTGGCGATCGATCCAGACGATCTGCGGGACTACATAGCGCTCCATCACAGAGAAGCCCATGTAATTCAAAACGTCATCGGGAGCCGCGAAGCCCACCGGGTAGCCGATCTGGTAGTCCTTCACGAAGTCCCTCACATAGATGTTGGCCATGGTGTTGAAAGCCACATCCACGGCTTCAAAGCCGCGCGGCTTGTATTCCTGATAAAGCTTGGTGAAGACCTGCGAAGTGCGCTGGCAGTGCGGACAAGTGGTATGGACAAACAAGAGCCCCACCACCTTTCCTCTCAGGCTGCTCAGCAGCATTTGATTTCCATCCGGAAACTTGACTTCAAATTTGGGGGAAGGGCGCAGAACAGGCGGGGCCTGCGCTTGTAAGGAAAGAGCAGCGGACATTAACACCGCCGCAGCCAGGAAACGCATCTCAAATCTCCTTATCCATTAGTGTACCGGAGATTGGGGGCCTGGTATAGGAGATTGGAGACCTTCGAGATGATAGACGCTGGCGCCATCCTTCCAGGCGCGGAAGTAGCCGGTGTCGCCGTGGCCTGTGATTTCGGCCGCTGTTTGGGAAGCGATTTCGAGTTTTTTCCATTTGCCTTGCAACACGCGGCCGTAAAGCTCGATATATTTTCCGGCTGATTCTTCGGAGTCCCAGGTGGACGCGAAAGCCAGCAGGGGAAGCTTGCCATGCTTGTACTCGAACAGTGCGTAGGAGCCGCCCACCAGATGCGTGGCCGCCTGCTCGCCTTCTTCCTTGCTGGTGTACTGGGAAAGCAGGACGCGAAAGTCAAACTCGCCCAGACTTCCTTCGGCCAACTCGCGCACGTCGCGGTGTGCGGGCACTGCCGGAGGATCTGGAGCCGCCGGCGCTGAGTGCGACAGGTACCGGTCAGGATGCAAGATCTGTTGAGTGCTCGTGGGCGGATGCCGGAAGACTTCTGAAAACGCTTCGCGGCCCAATTTCTTGTAAACAGCATTCTGGAAGAGCATTCCCTCGTTGTAGGGAAACACCAGCGAGTCGCGAATGTAGGGCGGCGCCTTCGAGAATACCGGGTACTGCGCGGGCGAGCTATCGGCCGTGCTGGTCATCAATTGCAGCACAGAGTCGGGGACCTCGCCCGGGCCGCCACCCAACTTGGACAGATACGCGGCCATCAGCCAAGTTGCCTGGCCTTCCATCACGGCCAGCCGCGCCGTCGAACCGTCGTCGCTTTTCAGGCCTTCGCTGATGTATTTTCGGAGCGGAAAATGCTGATCCGCGAGGGCGTGCGCCAGCTCGTGAACCAGCACCATTCGTTCTTCGGAGCCGGCGTCGGACCCCTCCAGCACGAACAGCTTCCTCTTGTTGTAGTCGTAGAAGGCCGCGGCCTGCTCGGTGAGCAGATCGACGGTGTTTTGCTGCAGGTCGAAATCCGGCGGGATCAGTCCCAGCAGCTTGAGCGTCAATTCCTCGGCGCGGATATCGGCCGGCTTGATGTCTTTGATCCGGTCTTCGAGATAGCGCCGGAGCTGCTCCTTATTGATCAGCGCATAAGGCACATGGCGGGTGAAGTGAAGTCCCGTAATCTCGGAGAGACCTGCCTCGATGGTTCCGATCTCGGAGAAGAGCGGCCATTGGGCGGCGGGTCTGAGAAGCAGCGTAGTCAGAAGCAGGCATGCAAGCAATCGTTTCATGCGACAATGAACTTTCATGGTAAACGAGAAAGAATATTCGGCTGAGTACCACGGCAGCGGGACCTTCATCATCAGCAAGCCCAAGCGCAAGGGGCGCAAGCTTCGGCAGTCGAGATTGAAGAAGCCGCAACGCGGCGCCCGTAAGTAGCCAACCCGTCGCTTCAGGCGATTGCAACCCCTTGCGATCGTTGAGGTTCCTTTAGCTTTGGATGAGCCGTACCAGTACGATTCCGTTGCTGGTTGTAGGCGGTTCCGGCTATACAATGTAACTGGCGGATGGTCACGCTTCGCAAAGTTACGCTGGTAGCGGTGTTGGTAGCATCGCTCGCGGTGCTAGCGCTGGCCGTCTATCTATTTTGGGATCTCGGCTCCGGACAACACATCCTGGACGAGCGGATCGGCGACATCGAGCTTCTGGTAGGGATTCTACTGGCGAGCTGTGGCCTGTACGCGATCGTGTTCGCGTTGTCGTCATACTCGAGCGCGATGAGTTTCGCGCGGCAGGCGGATCGATCCATCGCCGCTATTCGAGATGAGATTGGCGTCGCGATGCGTGAGTTTCGAGAACTGCAGGAAGAGGCGCGCAAGCTGCTTCACGCCAAGCCGCAACTTGCCGCCGAAACCACACCGGTCCGCCCGATGCCAACGAGCGTCGAGCCGGAACTGACGGTGATAACCAAGCGGATTGCCTCCTGGAATAGCGCGGCGCTGGACAGCCAGGCGAAGCTGGAGTTGCAACATTACGAAAGCGCGGCCGCGTATCTGGAACTGACCGGAGACCCGAACGCGCGTCCGTCGCTCGCGGCATTGTATCGTCAATTCGCCGAGCTTCACGCGGCCAGCGATAAAACGCGGCAGCGCTTTTACTTGACCCGCGCTCTTTCGCTGGCGCCGCCGGATTCGCGATCGGCCTCTGAGATCCACTACGACCTGGCCTGTTGGTTTGCGGACAATCGGGACTTCTCGCACGCCCTGGGCGAGCTAACGCTGGCATTCCAACATCAGTCGAAGACTCTGGATGACCGTTTGGCGCGGGACATCGAGGAGGGCGGCCGGCTTTACCAGCTCGCCTCCACTCCACCGTTCGAGAAGGCGCTGAACGATCTGCTGCTCAACATGAGCATCGGGATCGGCTGACGACGCCGCGCGACGAATCTTCGAAATACGCTACCTTAGCGGTAAATACGTATGAATCGCCGGCGATTTCTGAGCGTCTCAGCGCTCGCGCTGGGCCCTCGGATTCAGGCAGGTGACAGCCTCGACATTCGGTCGATCGACCGCGCACGAGTTTTGAAAGCGGCCGAAGCGTACCTGGCCGAAGCTCCTATCACCATCACTGAGACGCAAAGCCCCCGCAGCACCGGAGGCAAGCACGATTATTTCTCCGAAGGCGACTACTGGTGGCCCGATCCCAAGAATCCCGGAGGACCCTACATCCGGCGCGACGGCATGAGCAATCCTGACAACTTCGACGGCCACCGTCGAGCGCTCATGCTTCTGAGCGTCCAAGTGCCTGCTCTTAGCGCCGCCTGGCTGATCACCAAACAGCGCCGCTTCGCGGATCACGCCGCTCGCCACCTGCGAGCCTGGTTTTTAGATGAGCAGACTCGGATGAATCCGAACCTCGAATACGCGCAGGCCATTCACGGCATAGCCAAGGGCCGCGGCACGGGAATTATCGATACATTGCACTTGGTGGAGGTGGCGCGAGCTGCCAGCGTCCTCGAATCGAGCGGCGCTCTTTCAGACCGCGACCGCGCCGATCTGCATCAGTGGTTCGCTGCATATCTGCAATGGATAAGCACCAGCAAGAACGGCATTGAAGAGCGCGATGCCAAGAACAACCACGGAACTTGTTGGGTGGAACAGGCGGCCGAATTCGCGCACTATACCGGTAACTCGAAAATAACTGACTTCTGCAGCGATCGCTTTAAGACCGACTTGGTGCACCAAATCGCGCCCGATGGAAGTTTTCCAGATGAACTGCGGCGCACGAAGCCGTACGGCTATTCGCTCTTCAACCTGGATGCCATGGCGGCTGTTTGTCAAATCCTCTCCACGCCGCGCGATGATCTGTTCGCGTTCGAGACAGCGAACGGCGCAGGCATGAAGAAGGCCATGGAGTTCATGTTCCCGTTCATCGCCGACAAGAAGAAATGGCCGCATCCGCCAGACGTGATGTATTTCGATGACTGGCCGGTACGGCATCCGAGCCTGTTGTTCACGGGACTCGCGCTTCACACAACGGAATACATCGCGCTATGGCGCAAGCTGGATCCGGATCCCACGGTGGAGGAGATCGTTCGCAACTTTCCGATCCGCCAGCCGGTTTTATGGTTTTCATAAAATTTTCAGATTTCAACAAAACATTAGTAAGTGAGCGCTAACTTAGAGACTTGCTTTTCTCCTAACTTCGTCTACAATTCCAAATAAACATAGCTTTTTTCTACCAATAGACGTATTTGTTGGACGCTAAGTATTGTCTGCGCGAATAAGTCCTTGCAACTGGTTTACAGGCAAAAGCGGCGGGTTGCGATTTCACAGCGGAAGCTAACGTGCGGATAGGGAGAAACATGAACTCGAACAACACCGCGCTAGCAGTCTCATACAGCGCCCAAACGAAGTCGTCAATGTTTATAGGAGCATAAAAATGTTGCGAAAATCCTTTCTGCTACTCTCGGGCTTTTGGCTGCTTACCACCTTCGGCATCCACTCTTACGCGCAATCGCTTACGTCCGGCGATGTCACCGGAACGGTGACCGATCCAAGTGGGGCGGCTATACCGAATGCAACTGTGACGCTGACCAATATCAACACCAATGCAGCTCTGAAAACCACCACAAATACGGACGGAAGTTATCGATTCGCATTTGTCCAGCCGGGCACGTACAACGTAACCGTAAGTGCTACGGGCTTTCAAACCCAGCAGCGACCCGCGGTGATTGTCACTTCTGGGCAGCCGACGCCGGTGAGCCTGCAACTGGCGGTAGCCGGCGCCTCTCAGACCGTGGACGTCGTAGAAGGAACAACCGCCCTTCAGACCGAAAACGCCGACGTATCCACAAGTTTCAGTCAGGAAATGATTGAGAACCTGCCCAACCCCGGCGGCGATATCACCTACTTCGCTCAAACAGCGCCGGGCGTGGTCATGAACACTCAAGCGGGCTACGGGAATTTCTCGGCCGATGGCATGCCTGGAACATCCAACCTATTCACTATCAATGGCCAGAATTATAACGATCCTTTCTTGAGTCTCAATAATAGCGGCGCTTCCAACCTTCTGCTGGGCTCGAACGATATCGCGGAAGCAAATGTGATCAATAATGCGTACTCCGCGCAATATGGGCAATATGCCGGCTCCCAGGTCTCCTATATCACAAAATCTGGAACGAACCAGTTCCATGGAGACGCAATTTACAACTGGAATGGGCGCTTGCTCAACTCCAACCAGTTCTTCAGCAACTCAGTGGGGTCGCCCAGACCTTTCAATAACTTCAATCAATGGGCGACAGGTGTTCACGGTCCAATCATCAAGAACCGCACCTTCTTCGATGTGGATTACGAAGGTCTTCGCAATCTTCTGCCGACCTCGGCCAACCTAACGCTTGTTCCCAGCCCGCAATTTCAGGCGGCAACCTTGGCCAATCTCGCGGGGAACGGCAATGCGGCTGAGATCCCGTTTTATCAACAAGTCTTTAAGGTCTACAACAGCGCGCCCGGAGTGGGCAGTGCGGTGCCGGTAACCTCCGACGGCGCCGGCGGCTGTGGAACTTTCACCGGTTTACCGGCCGGCGTGCCCTGCGCGCTCCAGTTCCGGACCACGCCTCCGAATCTCAATCACGAGTACCTGTGGTCAGCCCGTGTCGATCACATCTTCAATGACACCGACCGCGGCTACATCCGCATACTGAGGGACAACGGGTTTCAGCCGACGTACACCAGTCCATTTGGCCCCACCTTTAACGAGCAAAGCAACCAGCCTCAAATGTCCGCCCAACTTTCTGAGACGCATGTCTTCGGCCCGAACACCGTGAACCAATTCGGCGCGTCGGTCCTTTTCTATGCGGCCGTATTCGTGCCCGCCGATCCCAACGGCGCTCTGTCAGCGCTGCCGACCTTTTTAGGCTTCTCGGGCACGCCATTCTCGGCGATAGGCGCCTGGGGACAGCCGCCTTTTCCTCCCGGCTTTTTCTTTCCGCAGGGAAGGCGCGTATTCCAATATCAAGTCACAGATGACTTTTCCCATATCAGAGGTAAGCACACCTTCCGGATGGGCATTAGCTGGTTGCACGACACCATCACGGATCTGGATTTCAATGCGCTCGCCGGACCGATTCATGGGGCGATCAACACGTCTTTGACCGACTTCTTCAACGGAGGCGGAGCGGATACGTCTCTCAACCAGGCGTTTCCGTCCTCCTCTGAACAAGGTCTTAAATTCAACACCATTGGTGGCTACATCGCCGACGATTGGAAGGTTTCCGATCGCCTGACTGTTTCCCTGAACCTGCGGCTGGAAAACTACGCAAATCCCACCTGCGATTCCAACTGCTTCTCGCGCCTGACTTCGGCCTTCACCGGCGCGCCCAACCCCAATGCGGCATCCACGGCCTACAACCAATTCATCGTTTCGGGCCAGCACAATGCTTACGCCAATACTAAGGCGGTCGTCTGGGAACCCAGGATTGGGATCGCCTGGAGACCGTTCCATAACGACAAAACGGTCATCCGCACCGGCGTGGGCATCTTTGCCGACGAACTGCCGGGCGGCCTAGCCGAGGATGCGGCGTTCAACGCGCCCGGCCTGAATGCCTTCACAGTCGGAAATGGCAAACTGGCGCCTGGTACGCCGGGCAGCCTTTTCACAACTGCCACACTGGCCAACCAAGCTCTGCTTTCGCAATTCAAATCCGGTGGTAGCTTTAACTCGATTTCCCAAACAGTTCCGGGATTCGCTCCCCCGACAGTGTTCAACTTCCCGAATACGTTCAATCAACCCACTTACTATAAGTGGAATTTCGAGGTCCAGCAATCCATCTGGGCAAAAATGCTGTTAACCCTCAATTACTCGGGCATGCATGGAGCTCACATCCCCGTTGGAGATGAAGGATTGAACGGGTATTGTCCGCCTTCGGTCTGCCCGAATGGCTTCGCTGGTTTGCCTGCAGCCCCCGCCAACGCAGCGCTTGGCACTGTTGTGCAATACCTTTCGGCCGGAACCGCCAGTTACAACGGGCTAACCATCAGCTTGCAGCGGCGTCTTTCCGCGGGCCTGAGCTTCAACCTGAACTACACCTGGAGCCACGCTATCGACGATGTCTCCAACGGCGGCGTCATCAATGAGCCCTTCGCTATTGTGGCCACCGACCCCAGCGTCTCGTTGCTGCAGAACCCGTTTAACGTCCGGGGCAACCGCGGAGACGCGGATTACGATGTCCGCCACTACTTCAGCGCGAGTTTTGTGATGACTGACATGTTCCGCCATGCCGGATTCCATCGCGGACCCAACCAAGTGTTTGGCGGCTGGACGCTTTCGAGCAACTGGTTCTTGCGGAGCGGATTGCCATTCTCAGTCGTCGACAACAGCGCGCTCGGTGCGCTCCTTGGATCAAATTACAATGGAGTGATTTTCGCCTCGCCGGTTACGCGTGTTTCGGGAACGTGCACCAGTGCGGTGAATTCCCCTTGTCTCACCACTTCGCAATTTGCCCCAAGTGCAGCCGTCACAGGTTTTCCAACCGGCTTTGGAACGATGGGACGCAATTCCATCCATGGACCACATTTCTTTGATGTGGACATCGCTGTGATGAAGGATGTCCAGATTCGCGAGCATCTCACCTTCTCCTTTGGCGCGCAGGCATACAACGCGTTCAATCACGCGAATTTCGACCAACCGGTCAATGACATCTCCAGTTCGCAATTTGGCTCCAGCATTGCTGGGGTAGCACCTCCAACCAGTCTCCTGGGTTCGTTCGTCGGCGCGGGCAGCTCCCCGCGCTTCCTGGAGATCAAGGGGATAGTTCGGTTCTAGAAAACAGAAGCGGCGGGAACCAGGTGGGTGCCCGCCGCCGAAATACGAGTCTTGATCAGAGCGTCCTAGAACACGATCTTGCCTGTGATTTGGACTACGCGCACGGAAGAATCGAAGCCCAGGAAGCTGCCGTACGGGCTGGTCGGGGTGCTCTGCATGCCCGTGATCTGGCCGAACGTCGCATCTCCCAAGCCGTTATCGGGGTTGGCGAAATTGGGATGATTGAACGCGTTGAACGCTTGCAGGCCCACGGCAAAGTTGACCTTCTCCTTGATCCTGAAATTCTTGAATAGGGCCATGTCAACGTCGAAAAAGTGAGGCCCACGGAACTGATTGCGATTCTGCGCAGAGAAGCCAGTGAAGTTGTTGAAGGTAGCGG
>Ga0185299_10004885_pt1 | contig 15699 bp, 22 predicted proteins | sample PaiPotPPA55metaG_FD_128002 | JGI IMG/M metagenome (GOLD analysis project Ga0185299, IMG submission 128002) | Iron sulfur acid spring bacterial and archeal communities from Banff, Canada, to study Microbial Dark Matter (Phase II) - Paint Pots PPA... ...
GATGGCGCCGATGGGCTGCGCGAAGCGGGCGGTGGGAACGATGCTGGCGATGAGAAAGCCGATCGACAAGATGCTGCAAGTGCTGATCAGCAACGCGATGGTGAACGAGAACAAAGGAACATGAACGCCGACCGGGTAGTAGCGTTTGCCGGCCAGGACCATCAAGGCCAGGGTGGCCGCGGTGAGTAGCAGCTTGACGATTACGTGGGCGGTTAGGATGGTCTGGGGGCGCAGCGGAGTGGCGCGGAGGCGCTTGAGGATGCCGCCCTCGCGGTAGATCGAGATAATCGTGACCAGGGAAAGCACGGTGCTGACAGCGATCAGAAGGGACGCGAGAACGGGTAGACCGACGCGGATGAAGCTGCTGGCGGCGAGGGAGCTAGGGGCGATCCTGCCGCTAGCTACTCGACCCAGCACGAGAAAAATTAGAACAGGGAAACCGATGGTGCCGAAGGCGCCGAGCGGCTCGCGCAGGAAGATCTTGATCTCGATCCAAGTTAGTTTCCAGAGTCCACGCAGCATCATTATCGAACCTATTCGATCGAACCTACTCGCGAATCGAGTGACCAGTGAGTTTCAGAAAGACATCCTCGAGATTGGGGAGAATCGTGCGGAAATCCGTGACGCGGATGCCGTTCTCGGACAGGCAGTGAATGACCTCGGTGACGAGATCGTCGCCGCGACCGCGAATGGCGAATCGCAAGTCCGTGCAGGTCACGGCTTCGACTCCCGGGATCGCGCGAAAGCGCTCTTCGGCGATCGGGGCGTTTGTGGCGAGAACGACGGTTCGCTCCGGGCAGTGGCGGTCGACGAGCTGCTGCGGCGTGTCGATGTCGATGATGCGGCCGTGCTCGATGATGGCTACGCGGTCGCAGAGACGTTCGGCCTCCTCCATCAGATGAGTGGTGAGAAAGACGGTCTTGCCACGCTCGCGGATGCCGCGCACGAGATCCCAGATCGCGCGGCGGGACTGCGGGTCCAGGCCAGTGGTTAGCTCGTCGAGAAACACGACTTCGGGATCGTTGATCAGCGCAAGGGCAATAAAGAGGCGCTGCTTCTGGCCTCCGGAGAGATTCATAAACCAGGAGTTCCGCTTGTCGGTGAGGCCGAGCTGTTCGAGTAGACGCTCGGCGTCTGTGGCTTTCTTCTGGTAAAGCGAAGCCCAGAGGTCAACCGCTTCCCACACTTTGATGCGCTTCTGCAGTTGCGCTTGCTGGAGCTGAACGCCGATGCGGTCCTGCAGCTTGTAGACCTGACGAAAGGGATCGAGGCCCAGAACGGAGATCGTGCCGCGGTCGGGCGTGCGCAGACCCTCGATGCACTCCATCGTGGTGGTCTTACCTGCGCCATTGGGGCCGATTAGGCCAAAGATTTCGCCTTCGTTTACGTCGAAGGACACCTCGTCGACCGCTACTGTTGAGCCGTAGGTCTTGCGGACTCCGGAAACTTGAATGACTGGGGGCACTATGATTTATGAAATCGTAGATTCGCTGAAGGGATGGATGGTTATATCACGGACCCGGTTAGAGGCGTTTCTTGCTTTCGTGCTGCGCGACGCGTGCTTTCACTAGTTTCTTGATAAGTGCGATCGGGAGAGGCTTGCCGGTGGGGAAGTGGATGGTGCCTTTGGATGTGGAGAAGCCCTTGAGTTCGTTCTTGAATGCTTCGATTACGGACGCGGCGGGAAACAGACTGCAGTGGGTTGAAAAAGCGGCGAACCAGACGAGCACTCCGTTGTGCTTGAAGGCTGGGATCCGATAGCTGATAGTCTCGGTGGCTTCCGATGGCACTGCGGAGCGGATTGCTGCGCGCATTTTGATCAAGGTGCCGCGGGCGGGTTTGGGGACAGTGGCAAGATATTCATCGATGTTTTTCGGAGCGCGTTTTGGTTTTTGGGTTTGCGCTTTCGCGGAAAGGCGCCGCTTGTTAGACTTCGCCTTTTTCATGTGGCTATGCTAGCAGGGAGGGTTGATAAATAGAACCATGCCTCCAAAAAAGGCACGACCTACGACCATCACCGAATACATCAAAGCGGCCCCGAAAGAGGCTCAAAAGAAGCTGCGCGAAATGCGGGCTTGCATTCGCGCCGCGGCACCGGGTGCCAAGGAAAGTTTGAAGTGGGGGATGCCGGCGTTTTCCGGCCGGAGGATATTGGTGACGTTTGCCGCGCACAAACATCACATCGGCTTCTATCCGACGCCGTCGGCAGTGAAGGCTTTTGCGGACGATCTTTCGAAATTTGTTACGGCTAGGGGGTCGATTCAGTTTCCCCTGGAGAAGCCGCTACCTCTGAGCCTGATCCGCAAGATCACCGCGTTCCGCGTTCGAGAGAGTATCGAGGAAGACAAGAAATGGAGAACGTGAAGCACAAGACGTACCTGAACTTCTTCCGCAGATTAAGCGGACGACATCCAGGTAGACCTTTGCACCTATCGTCTACATCCATCGTCGCTGCTAGGACTAACTGCTTATCGCGGTGGCAGAATACGGGGAGTGAACTGGGGATAGCGCTTGCTGATCACACTTATGGCGAAGGCGACGCTTTGGTCGAAGCTCTTTCCGGAGAGGCGCTGTGAATTGACGACGTGGCGCAGCTCGTTCTGTGGGTCACCGTTTGCGGCAGGCGGGATTCGTTCATTTAGCTCGCGCTGCATGGCTTTTTGCTGTTCGTAATGCACGTGGCTCCTTTCTTTCTTTGGGCAACGGAGTATAAGGCTTTTGGGGCGACTGGCAAAGTCGCATCGGGTAGTTTTGGGCTAGGATGCTTTGAGGGGACTTGTATGCCATTTATTGACGTTAGCAGCCTCGATGTCATTGAGCGCTTGCCGGGCTGGCACGAGCGCTATTTCCATTCGCAGAGCATGACGTTCGCGCATTACGACTTCGTGCGGGGCTCGTCCATTCACGAGCACCACCATCCACAGGAAGAAGTCTACGAGGCGATTGAGGGCGAGCTCGAGATAACCATCCGACGAAGCGACCCAGATAGCGCGAGCGGGCGTGGTGGCGATTGTGTCTAGTAATGCGCGGCATTCGGTCAAGGCGCTCACGGACGGACGGGCTATCATCGTGGACTATCCGCTGCGACGCGATTTCGCTCAGGCTCGCTGAAGCTAGCCGCACGCGGGTTAGGCTGGGTCAAGGGCGTTCCAGATGCTCCGCCTGCGGTGGACCCGTTGCCTCAGATGGTGGCGGCTCGGCCGCGGAGGAAATGCAGGACGAGCATCACGATACCGATTATTAGCAGGACGTGGACGACGCCGGCGGAAACGTGGAACGCGAAAAACCCGAGTAACCAGAGAACGATGAGAACTGCGGCGATTAATGCAAGCATGTCTTCAACTCCTTTTATCTTTGAGCGCGCCAATTAGAAACGTTTTGACACGCGCTACACGGATGCGACTCCTCGATAGATTCCGTGCTTGTGACCAGAAGGATGGCAGATTAAGGATTTGAAATCTGTTCGATATGAGTCACATTGACAAATCAACCGCGGGCGAGGTTTTGAGCGTTAGGGCTATTCCAGCACTGATGGAGTCATCTGGTGGGAACTTAATTTAGCTGCAGCAAATCGGTCAAAGATATGTCCACAATGTCCTGGGGATCGAGCTTTCTCTGCAAGCTGTCCACGAAGCGCATTGTAGAGCTGCCCGCAATAATCTCGATTTTTATTTCAGCTTTTTCTTTGCCAATGTTAGGGCCCATGAAATGAATGGTGTGGCGCTTTGCGTCGAATGTGCCCCGCAACATCGCGGCATTATCGGTTCTGGTGATTTTCAACTCCTGGTGGCGGGTGGTGTCGCAATTCAGGATCCCCGCCACATCGGGTTCGGCGTTGAATTCAGTGCACCTTACCTTGAACAGTTCGCATAGATCAGCCCATGTTTTAGCCGCGCTCTGAGCTAGATCATTCTGATCGCGGATCACTCTGGCTTCCTGGATCTGCTTTGTTTTTAGCAACGCGGCGAATCGCAGGGCGGCGTCTCTGGACCAATCAGACATCCCGCTGCCTTCGGATCTTCCCGGTCTCAGGATCGACGTTGCTTTGCCACCAATCGGCCGCGCCTTTTTCGGTGCGAAATCGGCGATCGATGCCGGGAGCCGCGGAGGAACGAACGTGCAAACGATCATCCTTTTCCTCAAAGGTGAGCCGCCCGACTTCTTCGTTTTTGCCGTTGTGAAAGGTTCGAATGATTTTTGACATGAAAAGCCTGATTTCCCGTGGTCGGAAGCTCCCTAGCGCGGTCGGTAGGCTTGTACGCGACCCGCCGGGGAGCAAAGCCATCCCCAGCTTGTACGATAACAGTTCCGGGCATACCTGTGGAGGCGTTTGTAGGACGCCAAATCCGCTACGCGGGGGGCAGGCGCCAGGAGCCAGGCATAGCCGGTGCAAAGAGATTTGCCTGTGGACTCCCGAAGGCGCCTAAAGGGGGCGCGCAGCCGCGAGGGTGTGGCAACGGTTGCAACTATCTGTTGCGATTGGTGGTCAACGACCTCGTATTTACCTGGCCAGAAGGAAGCGATCTTCTTGATCCTGGATTTTGCGGCATTTAGGTCCGCTAAGGTCTCAAGCCAAATGGCAGCGTTGTCCGCTCTTCTTAAGATGTCGTACCGAGCTGGTTGCATGTATGCCTCTCCCGATTTGCAGCCACTTCTGGCACGTCGGCATTCGATTGCGCTCTGCGGACTTGCCGCTATTCAGGCTGGTGATACATCATGGCAGGCGCCGGAGTGCAGGTCTGTTCTAAAGAAGACATGGGCTTGGCTGAGAAGCTTCCTCGGCGATCGCGCCAAGTTATCGAGTGGCAGGATTCGGGTCGGCGTTTGCGGGAGGCGTCTCACCGCGGAAGGGCAGCTTGAGTTTGTGGGAGATCTCGGGCCAGAATTCGCGCAGGACGTCGAAACCCATGTCTTGGAGGATGCTGGAGCTTACGCGCTCCGCTGTGGCCGAGAAGCCGCGTTGAATGTCCGGCTGATATGTGTTGCTCAGCACGGCCGCGCTCGTGGTGCCCAGCCATTCGGAAAAATTAAACATGCGTTTGCCATCGTCGCGGTGAGCTACGACAGCGTGCTCCATCGCGTGGAGCAAACGCTTTCCGGCGGAGCCGTGAGCCAGGCGGTAGTAGCGCGGGTCCTCTGCAAATATCGAAGGATAGGCAAATTCCTTGAAGAATCTAGAGGTGGCCTGACCGGTGAAATCGGCAGCGAAGCGCTGAGCGTATCCCTCGGCGCCCTGCCCATAGCTAGGGTCCGAGTTTCCGGCTTGATCAAGCCCGGCACTGAAACCGCTGGAAAGAAAGTTCACCGGGTCAACTGAATCCTTGAGGAAGAGAATGAATTTGCCCTTCAAGGTGAGGGTGCAAAGTTTGGCACTGGGCTTGTAGCGCGGTGGGTGCACGGACTTGCGTTCTAGCGGCCCAGCGAAGGTGCCCACGAGCTTTTGGAGCGGCCCGTTGTAATCTTCAATGCGCACCATGGGCGGCGGCTCTATGCACGGCGCGCCAGCATTCTTTGTGGCTTCCTCCGGGAAAGGTGCCGAGCCGGGCGCCAGAGGAGCGGCAGGCAAATCCTGCGCACGGCTAGTCGGCGCGAGGAGCGCAGTCAATAAGAAGATTTTCGCCAGGCAACGCAAGCGGTTGTTTAGTGCCCCACAATCTAACCAGGACACCATCATTTTTGCATAAAGCGACCGGGACATGCACGCTCGTGTCGCGCGTCGTTGTGCGCGGGAACCATGTGACGACGGTAGGGGGCTAGGCATCCAATTCGCCATCTGCCCGTACAGGGTGGAAAATGTCACACTCTGAAGATACGACAATGAGGTGAACGAGCATGAGTTCTTACGGCGGAAGAGAACTGGCAAGCGCGTTTCGTACGGTGCGAAAGAATACAATTCAGGTGGCCGAGGATATTCCGGAGTCGCAGTACGGGCACGTGGCGGCGCCCGAGTGCAAATCGGTGGCGCGGATGCTGGCGCACATCGGGATTGCCACGCGCATCTGGGACGAGCTTCACAGGAAGCGGCGCTTGACGACGATGGTGGGATTCAATTATTTGGAGATGCGCGAGCGCTTCGAGGCCGACGAAGTGAAGCCGCGAACGAAGGCGGAGATCGTGGAGCTGCTGCGCACGGAGGGAGAGCAGTTCGCGGCGTGGTTGGAGACAGTGACGCCGGAGTTTCTGGGGGAGATGGTGACGGAGGGCGATGGAAAGACGGCTAAGTCGCGCTTCGAGCGGCTGCTCGGTGCGAAGGAGCACGAGATGCACCATCGCGCGCAGCTTATGCTGGTCGAGCGGCAGCTTGGAATCGTGCCGCATATTACGCGGCAGTTCCAAGAACGGCTTGCGCAGATGCAGGCCGCGAAGGCATGACGGTTTAACGGGCTTGCTGTAGAGAGGAAGGGGCTTCGCCTACGACAGCTCGCTTCCTTTGGTTCGACGGAAGAACACCGCTAGCATTTGACATCTTGCGGACCTAGGGCACAGCAATGCTGTGCCCGTACAATTTTGGCTATGCTAGTGCCGGTTGCAGGACGTGCACGTACTCGTCGAAATCGTCGTCGTCGAACGCTGAATCGTCGTTGAGAGCGGCGTTATCGCCGAATGCGGAATCGTTGTTGAGCGCAGCGACTGCGGGCTGCGGAGTTTCGACGTATTCGTCTTCTTGCCGCCACCACTCTGGTATTTGCGGAGTTTCGTGGATGGAGAAATGCGCGACGAGGGTTTTTGTTTCTTGATTGAAGACGATGTATTCGCCGGGGGAATCGGCAAGCAATTCCCAAACGCGAAGCCTGGCCGCGCTGAGTTCTTCCGCGGCTTCCAACCATGCCAAGCTGTCATCACTCAGCACTTTCATAATGTCGAATGGATTTTCCACCGAGCGTGCCTCCTGGGAGTAAGAGCTCCTCAAATGGTGCGTGTGCAAATTAGCGGGTGGGGGCCTAGTGCGCTATCCGGTAAACCGCTTATCAGCAGGGATGAATTGTCGTATAGATCGGATTTGCGGGCTGAAAAGCGCGGGTACACGGCAGGGAAAATCCGCTGCCAAAAACGAGGTTTCACCTGATTGTGAGATTTACGCTGCGGAGTAAAGTCTCGTAACAGGAGGCCCCGGTCCATTATGGAAGTTCCTTCAGTTGCTGAAAAGGCTATAGAACGAATCCTCGAACTCTCCGCTGACTTACAGATCAAACGGCGCGCGACTGCGCAGTACTCTTTCGAGTTTCAAGAGTACAGCGCGGCGATAGCGGCTTATGGCGAAGTGCTGGAATTGCTCACCGGGCTGCAACGGGAGGAGCTGTATTCTCCGAGCCTTGGCCTTCTCGGCTCGCTGGAGTCTTCTGCAGAAACGCGAGCCGTTGTTTAGCCAATTACAAAACTTATTTTGATTTGCGATCCCGCTACGTCGGCTCAGGCACAGTCAAAATGCCGACGACGCTCACCGGTTTTCACTTAAATTTAGTTCGACACTGCGCACTTCTGCTTGCGGCCGTCATCTCACTAATGTTGGAAGAGTTATATGCCATTTGCGATATCGAACTGAAGCGGGCAGGCTGCTGGCGGAGACGCTGCGCGAATATAACGCCCCTCTTGCGCTTCCTGTGCTCGGACCTGCTAGAATCTCCAGCCATGAAAAGACGAACACTGCTGCAATCGCTTCCCGTTATGACCTTGCTTCCAAGTGCCGCGTGGGCTGCCTCGCAACCGAAAGCGGACCCGACATCAACCACCGTCTATGAGCTTCGTGTGTATCACACGTATGAAGGCAAGCTGGACGACTTGCTGAAACGTTTCCGCGAACACACGACAAAACTCTTCGAGAAACATGGCATGAAGAATGTGGCGTACTGGACGCCGCTCGATGAACCGGCCAAGAGCACCACGCTGATCTACGTCCTCGCGCATCCGAGCCGCGAGGCCGCGGCGGCCAATTGGAAAGCTTTCCAGGATGACCCGGAATGGAAGGCCGTGCGCGACAAGTCCGAGGAGAACGGCAAGATTGTGGAGAAAGTGGACTCTACGTATATGGCGCTAACGGATTTCTCGCCGGTTGCTAAGAGCTAGGGATATTGGAGCGTTGAAACGCGCAATCGAATCGGGCTAAGCGCGGTTGCGGCTCTATAAGCATAGCCACAGACGTAAGCTTAGCGCCCTGCGGCGGACTCTCGACGGACGGTAACGCCAGCGGGCCCGACTTGGTATCCTTCGTCGCGCACTGTTTTGTCGGCGGCGGCGCGGAGCGTCTGTTCGTCAGCGCTCTTGGGCGCGTCGCAATAGCGACGAATCACTTCTTCGCCGCTCTGGATGCGGACCAGCCACTTTGACTTACCGGGGTCCCAGGAGACTTCCACGCGATCAGCCGTCATATAGCTACCTCCAGAGCGAGTTGTGTAGATTGTAGTGCAAGCGAGGGCCGAAAAGCATTAGCCGCCGGCGCGGCGGGTGCACGGAGACGCGGATGAAAAAGGTGAAATGGGGAGTTCTGGGGGCGGCGTCGATTGCCGTGCGCAAGGTGATTCCCGGAATGCAGAAGGGCGCGTACAGCGAAATTACGGCGATTGCTTCTCGCGATAAGAATAGGGCGGAAGAGGCGGCGGAGAAGTTGGGGATTGCGAAAGCGTATGGCTCTTACGAGGAGCTTCTGCGGGATGGCGAGATCGAGGCGGTTTACAATCCGCTGCCAAATCATTTGCACGTGCCGTGGTCGGCGAAAGCAGCGGAAGCAGGGAAGCATGTGCTCTGCGAGAAGCCCATCAGCTTGACTGTGGCGGAGGCGAAGAGTTTGCTCGCCGTGCGTGACCGCACTGGCGTGAAAATCGGCGAAGCGTTCATGGTGAAGACGCATCCGCAGTGGCTGCGCACGCAGGAAATCATTCGTAGCGGTGGCATCGGCAATTTGCGCGCTATCGCGGGGGTGTTCAGCTATTTCAATCGCGATCCTGCCAATGTGCGGCACAAGGTGGAATGGGGCGGCGGCGGTTTGATGGATATCGGCTGCTACCCGATCACGATGTCGCGGTTTATTTATGGAGAGGAGCCGACGCGTGTCGCAGGGACGCTGGAGCGCGACCCGGATTTTGGGACGGACCGCCTGGCTTCTGTGATTCTGGAGTTTCCTTCGGGTCAATCGATTTTCACGTGCAGCACGCAAACGGCCTACTTCCAGACGATGCATTTTCTCGGGACGTCAGGGCGCGTCGAAATCGAAATTCCGTGGAACGCGCCGAATGATCGGCCGTGCCGGATTTTCATCGGGGACCTGATGGCCGGAGCGCCAAAGATTGAGGAGTTTCCGATTGTCGACCAATATACGATTCAGGGCGACGAGTTTTCGCGAGCGATTCGCGGCGAGCGGGAAGTTCCGGTGCCGCTCGAGGACGCAATTAAGAACATGGCGGTGATTGAGGCGATTTTCAGGGCAGCAGATTCGGGCCGGTGGGAACGGCCGGAAAAGACTTAACGCATAGCACACGCAAGTTCGGAGCACTGGGGCGCCGAGAAGAGGAGACTAAGGCGTGGCGGTACGGACAGTCTTGCAATTGGGCGATCCGGGATTGCGCGAGGTGGCCGCTCGTGTTGTCGACCCGAGCTTGCCTGAAATTCGCTCGCTGGTTGCGGATTTGGCGGATACGCTGGCACATTGGCGCGCGCGCACAGGGTACGGGCGCGGAATTGCGGCGCCACAAATCGGCGCGGCGAAGCGCGTGATTTTTCTGCAATTGCCGGGCGCCGAGCCCTGGCCGCTGGTGAATCCAAAGATTACTTGGCGCAGCGAAGACAAGATCGTGGTTTGGGATGCGTGCCTGAGTTTTCTTTCGATTTTCATGCAGGTAGAGCGGCATCGCGAGATCATTGTGCGGTGTCAGGATTTGCGGGGCGAATGGAAGGAAATTCGGGCGCGCGAAGAAGGCGACCTCTCCGAGCTGTTGCAACATGAGATCGATCATCTGGACGGAATTTTGGCCGTCGACCGCATTACGGACATGCGAACGATGTGCACGCGCGAAGAATTCGAGAAGAGATACCGCGCGCAGAGCCCCTATGCTGTTGCCCGTGGCTCAAGTTAGGGCCGGTTGGTTGGCGAGTTGGGGCGCAAGAATACCTGCGCCCTACGTGGAAACGTTCGAGGACCAAGCGATTGGCCTAATGGGGCCGACGACAAAAACCCACGCGGCCGCGCCTAGCAGAGTGACTCCGCTTGTGATTACGAAGACCCAGAAAAAAGTTCCGGTCCGCTGAACGATTAGTCCGATGAGGGCCGGCGCGATCCATCCTGCCAAATTGCCGGTGAAATTTTGCAGGCCGGTCCATTTGCCTGAGGTGGCGGGGCCCGCGAGCGTTTGCGTTACCGCCCAAAGATTTGACGTACACATGCCCAGACCGATGCAGGCGAGCATGAGAATTCCCACGGCGATCGCGTGATTCGCGACGATACCGACGAGCACAAGACTAGATGCGATTAGAGGGCCCGCTCCGGTGAAGGTCTTGCGAACGCGAGTGGGTGTGCCGCCCGCCGCGATCCATTTGTCGGATAGCCACCCGGACGCAAGGGCGGAGCACGCCAAGACCACGAAGGCGATGCCGCTAACGAGGGACATGCCTTGGAGGAAAACTGGCGCTCGCGCACGAGGTAGAAGGGCAGCCAGGTGATGAAGAAATACCAAATGTAGTTGTAGGCGAAAAGTCCGGCGAAGGTGCCCCAGGCAGAACGCTGGTGGAGGATTTCCAGAATGCCGGCACTGGCAGCCGATTCGCTGGCCGGCAAGATTTGGCTGGAGGCGAGGGCGGGTGTTGGCCGGGCGCCGTCCGTTGGTGTGGAGCGGCGCAGGAACTTCAGCCAGGGTAATAGCCAGAGCGAACTGGCAATCCCTAGCACCACAAAAAAAAGTCTCCAGCCGATGCGGGCCATGAGCATTCCGCCCACGAGCGTACCGAAAGCCGGCCCGGAGGCCTGGCCGGCGGAAATGAGAGAGTTGGCGCGACCGCGTTGGAACTCCGAAAAATGGCGAGAGATGATCTTGCTATAGGAAGGATAGGCTACCGATTCGCCGATGCCGAGGATGAGCCGCATGGCTAGCAGCAGGTTGAAGCCGTGGACGAGGCCGGTGCCGAAGGTAGCTGCGGACCAGAGAAGGATTCCGACCGCGAGCACCCAATTAACGGGGAACCGGTCGACGAGCCAGCCAGAAACGATTTGGAAGATCGCATAAGTCCAGAAGAAGGACGAGAAGAGGAGCCCGAGTTGGTACGGCGAGAGGCCGAGTTCGTCTTGGAGCAGAGGAGCGGCGATGGCGAGATTTCCGCGGTCGATGTAGTTGATGAAAATGGAGAGCGCGAGGAGTATGGCGAGGCGGAAAAGCGAGGGAGAAAGCCGCGAAGAAGGCTGGGTCGCGGGCACCCAGTTCGAAAGCGCCGTCATTGGGGAAGCGCCCGCATGCCGAGAGTTTATACGTGGTCGGCAAGGGCAACGCAATTGAATGCTGGTATGGGCGGAGTCAGAGCCGAAAAGCTAGGGTCGTGCAGGCCGGCGCACGAAAGTCGTTCATGTTTGTGGATCCGATGGCGGAAGGCGATTTTACATACTGTGGTCACGGCTCGGACGGAAGTGTGCAACGCGCTTCCTCGCGGGCGCATGGCCCTTCCCAACCCAGCCCGTAAGTCTAATCCTGTCAATTGTTGAGGAGCGATTCATATGCTCCGATTTGGCGCTCCGGATGCTCGTGATTCTGCATAGCTTATCCTTACTTGTATCTCGAGGGGGTTGCCATGAAGAAGAGTTTGACGTACGTTTGCATTCTAGCCGTGTTGTTTGTGCTTTCTGCGAGCGCGGCAAAGGCTACACCGATTGATCCCAAGATTGGATTGGGTGGCAGCGGGAGCTGCGCGTCCTTTAGTCAGAATACCTCGTCGCAATCCTACACACTGGGTGGCGGCCAATTGGGATGCTTTGTCGACTTCACGAACAACATTCCCAATACGACGCTTACGTTTCTCACCGTCACGGTTAATTCGCAGTTCTCGGGCCTCCTTAGCTGCGCGATTGATTTGAGTAACGGAACCTCGCCGTTCAGCGTAGCCACGCAAACGGCAGCGAATGCGTGCACATTCTCAGGTCCGCCGTTGTTCCCGGATGCGGTTCTCCCTGGCGGCGTCTACGGGATACAGTTCGGCTATCCCGGCCTTGCCTTCCAAACGTGTGATTCCAATGGGAACTGCACGCCACTATCGTCACTGAGCGTCAGCCTGACCACTGTCCCGGAGCCAGCCAGCATCGCTCTAATCGGGACCGGATTGGTGGCAATGGTTGCGGGCAGGAAAAAGCTGAAGGGGCACCGACAAGCTGCCTAGTTGTGCTTGCTGAACTCCGCGATAAGCTTCTTGAACTCGGGAGTGCCTTGAACGGCGCCGAGTTCGGGGTCGCTTTTCACTTGCTCCAAAGAATATCCCTTTTGTAGCGCTTCTCGCAGAGCCTTCTGCGCTTCCGCATTGCGGCCACTCAAGTAAAAAATAACCGCCTGATCGTAAATCATATCTACGTTACCCGGGCTGATTGCCCGAGCCCGTCGTATGAAGTCCGACGCATGGATGGCATCGCCCTTTCTGGCGTAATAAAGTCCCAACTGGTCGAGCACATTGGCGTCTCGAGGATTCACCCGAAGCTGCTTAAAGCCAAGTGCAATCGCTCTATCGTAGGTCGCGTTTGCTTTATCAACCTGGTTGGACCAGCGATATGCATCCGCGAGGTTACCCATAAGCATGGGATCGTTCTGGTTCATTTCCACGGCCTTCTCGAACATGGGCACCGACTCGGCGTAGCGATGCAAAAAGAAGAATGCCGTGCCGAGATTTGAATACGTAAAATAGTGAGGCTGGATCTTGAGCGCCTTCTCGAAGAAGGGAATGCACTTGTCGTACTTGCCTTGCTGAAAGTAAATGGCGCCGGTGTTGAGGTAGCCAAAAGAATTGTCGGGCTCAAGTTCAATGATTCGCTGAAAAGCGGCCAAGGCTTTGTCATATTCCCCAAGAGCGGAATAAGCCTGGCCCGCGAAGTTGTAGTTCACCCAGTAGTAGGGATTAAGTTCGATGGCTTTTTGATAGGCCTGAAGCGCCTGATCTTTTTGCCCCAGTGCCAGATACGCCTTGCCAAGCCCGCGATATCCATCATCCGAGTTCGGCGCCAGCTGCAAAACGCGCTTCAGCTCGGATACGGCCTCTGCGCCCTTGCCAGAATCGGTGTAGACGCTGCCTAAAGAGAAATGAACCTCGGGTAAGTTGCCGTTGAGCCGTTCGGCCTGTTGAGCCGCGGCCAACGCCTTCTGCGACCAGAAACTGTCCTTCTTCTCGTGGTACATGATCATGCTGGCGTCAGCAACGCCGGCATAAGCGAGCGCGAAGTTGGGATCCTTCTTCAGTGCATCTTCGTAATAGGTTATCGCGCTTTGAACATTCTTGACGTCTTGCTGCCCGCGTACCGCGTTGCGCCCCTTGAGGTATAGGTCGTAGGCCTCGATATTCTCCGTGGGATGCGGGGTGGCTCGAGCAGATTCTTCGCTAGTTGGCCTGAGAGCCAGAGCTTCTACAACTCCACCGTAGATCTGATCTTCCATCGTCAGCAGATCCTGCTGCACGCCAGAGAATTCCTGAGTCCACACGCGGCGCCCGCCGGCCACATCATCGAGTGAAGCGACGATGCGAAGCTTGTCTCCGCTGCCCTGAATTGTGCCAGAGACCACCAGGTTCACACCGAGTTGCCGTGCTACGTCACTCAGGGAATCGCTGGGCCGGGCCTTTTGCACTTCGGATGCAGAGGTGGTGTGCATGTCGTGAAGCTGGAAAAGTTTGGCGGATAGCGCTTCCGTCAGGCCGTCCGCCACGTAGCGCAAAGAGTTCTGGTCGCCCAGGATGCGCATGGGCAGTACGGCCACGAACTTCCCCTCCTTTAGCGATGGAATGCTAGAGGTCACGCCCGCGGCCTCGCGATGGAAAACAAAATTGCGTACTGGAGGGAGGGCCAGCAATCCGGCCAGGAGCACCACGGCGGTTGAGCCGGAGATCAGCCAAATCTTTTTCGAGAAGACCGGCAGCGTTATTTGCACCGTGTGCGTGTGCGTCGGCGCGTGCTTCAAATCCAAGTCTGACAGGATTTCGGTTGCGCTCTGGTAGCGATTCGCGGGGTCTTTTTCGAGGCATTTCAGGCAGATGCGCGAGAGATACGGAGGCAAATCCGGAATGACAGTTTCGGGGCGCTTAGGAAGTTGGTGAACGCGCTGATACATCAATTGAAAGGTGGTATCTCCGGTAAACGGCAGAATCCCGGTGAGCATCTCGTAGAAAATCAGCCCATAGGTGTAGAGGTCGCTGCGATGGTCGACCGGCTTGCCTTCCACCTGCTCGGGCGACATGTATAGGGGTGTCCCGAGGACAGCGCCGGTGCGCGTCACGCTGGTACGGTCGGACTCCAGCGTCTTGGCAATGCCGAAATCGGTAACATAAATATGGTCCTCGGATCCGAGCAGGATGTTCTGCGGCTTGAGGTCGCGGTGCACAACGTTGACGCCGTGGGCCGCGGCAAGCGCCGCGGCAAGCTGCCGCATAATGTTGAGCACGCGCTCAAGCGGTAGCCGTCCCTCTTTGCGCATTAGCTGCGTGAGGTCGCCTCCATCGACGTAAGCCATGGAGATGAACTTCACGCCGTTGTATTCGCCGAGGTCGTGGATGCGCAGTATGTTCGGGTGCGAAATGCTGCTGGCCAGCAGCAGCTCGTGCTTGAAGCGCTGCATCGCCATGGGGTCGGTCATCAGGTCGGGACGAAGGACCTTGATGGCCACGGTGCGGTCCAGTTCGCGATCACGCGCTTTATAGACTTTTCCCATGCCGCCGGAGCCGAGCAGTGATTGCACGTGGTAACGGGGACCAAAGTCTGTGCCGGTATTGATGGAAGCAGAGTCGGAAACCTCGAGCGTTGCGCCCAGGCCTGGGTCGGCTCCAACGTCCAAGCCACTGCCGCAGCGTGCGCAAACATCTGCACTGATAGGGTTAGGGGTATGGCAGTGCGAGCAGATCATTTCGATGCACCAATGGCCGCTCGGAGTGAACCGCGAATGGCGGAATTATAGCAGCTAGAACGCGGGAATCGCTAAAGGAAGTGCGCTGGGGATGAAAAAACTGGCATTAAAGCTGACGGGTGGGTACATCGGACCTCGGGGTACTGCCGCCCCCAAATCCCCAGTATTAGCGAATAGAGACCGGAGGGAACTCTGCGGCGGGCACCTCGTAATGGCGCACGCGCTTATCGAAATCAGTCAGCAGAGCGGCGGCTTCGGCGGCAACCACGGCAGCTTCGCGATCCGCGCCGGCGAACGTGTCAATGGCGGCGAACGACGCCCAATACGTAGTGACGAGAATTTCCACGGAGCCGGGAACCGGACGCGTGCTCACCGTGGCTCCGAGGAAGCCCTCGACGCGCCGCAACTGCGGCTGTACGGCTAGTTCGAAGTGCTGGAGGTAGGAATCGGATAGCGCAGGGGTTGTGTGAGCCGACCACAAGCGCGCGATCATTTCAGGCGGACTCCGCCGACCGTTTCTCGATGTGGGGGGCGCGCGGCTCATTGCCCACCACCACGGTCCAGGGGCGCACTTTCCAGTTGGTGATCAGACCATTTTTCACGTAGGGGTCTTGGCGAGCGAACGCTTCCGCCG
>Ga0185299_10004887_pt1 | contig 15696 bp, 14 predicted proteins | sample PaiPotPPA55metaG_FD_128002 | JGI IMG/M metagenome (GOLD analysis project Ga0185299, IMG submission 128002) | Iron sulfur acid spring bacterial and archeal communities from Banff, Canada, to study Microbial Dark Matter (Phase II) - Paint Pots PPA... ...
CCTCCCGCCCACTGCATTCTCAATCACTTTCACCCGTTGAAACTCCTTCTGACTCATTGTCACCATCCTCACAGGGTGACAAAGTCTCGTTGCAGTTAAGGGGTGACATTATCTTGGAGCATCTACACCAAACGACACTCGCATTGACGCACGCTAGCACGGATGATATAAATTATTATTCTAGTCGGCACCACATAGCCCACCGTCAACCTCTTCCCGGGTCGGGGAACGGCGTGGCTGCCAACCTGGGGTTCAGGCGACACAATTAGATGCACGTCAATTCTCACCAATCATGAGAGAACTGTTCTTTCAAGTTGTGCCTATCGTCTTGATACTGCTGGTGTTTTATGCAGTCCTGAGAGTCCTGTTTTTCAAACCTTTGTTGAGGGTTATCGCCGAGCGCGAAGGTCGCACAATTGGCGCGCAAGCGGCCGCTGCAGCGGCGGAAAAAGCCGCTGCGGAAAAACTAAAACAGTATCAGGACGCGCTGAAGCAGGCCCGCACGGAGATTTACGTAGAACAGGAAGCCGCGCGCAAGAAAGTTCTTGATGAACGCGCCGCGCTGCTCAAAGAAGCCCGGGCGAAAGCTGCTGGTTTTGTTAGCGCGGAGAGGGAGCGAATCGCAAGGGAAGTTCTTGCCGCGCAACGTGAAATTGAGTCCGGTATCACCCCGTTTGCAGCGTTGGTGGCGCGGCGTGTGTTGCAATCCACCCGGCCCCCGGGTCCTGCACCGAGAGAATCGCGATGAACGTAAAGTTAGCGGAAACCGCAAAACTATACGCCAAAACAGTAGTCGCCCTGCTATTCTCAGTGCTTTTTGTTGCGCTGAGCGCGCGCGCCGAAGAGGGTGGCTCCGCGTCGCAGCGATCTGCCGAGAATCTTTTTAAATGGATTAACTTCGCGCTGGTTACTGGGGTGATTGTGTGGCTGTGCCTTAAGAAAGGCCCGGGATTTTTCGGCCGCCGGGCGGATGTCATCAGCTCGGACATCCAGAAGAGCACTGAAGCGAAAAAGCAGGCTGACCTGCACCTTCGCGATGCGGAAACGAAGTCGCAAAATCTGGAGAAAGAGGTGGCGGATTTGCGTGCTACCGCGCAACGCGAATCCGCGGCGGAAGCGGACCGCATACGCGATCTCACTGTCACGGATGAACAAAAAATCGCCGACGCCGGCAAAGCGGAAGTGCATGCCGTGGAACGTGCCGCGCGGCTTGAACTGAAGGCTTTGGCCGCAAATCTGGCTGTGAATGGCGCGGAATCGTTGCTCGTGAAGCAGCTCACTCCCGCGGCTCAGGAAGCGCTCATCAATAATTTCGTGAAGACTCTGGAGGGGCGGCCCAATTGAAGTCAGCGAGCATGCAGTACGCCAACGCGTTCGCGGACATCGCCATCGCTCAGGGCGCACCGCAAACCGCGGTGAAGCAGCTTGCAGATTTTGGCGATGCTTTCGCGGAGTCCTCGGAGTTGCGTAATTTTTTGGGCAGTCCGGCGGTGAACACACAAGCCAAACACCGGGTGATTGAAAAAATCATCGCGCAGCAGGGCGGGGGCAGAATCGTTCGCAATTTTCTTTTTGTGATTCTCGATCATCACCGAGCGCACATGCTGCCGGAGATTATTGCCGCCGTGCAGGAAGTAGTGCGCCAGCGGCAGGGGATTGCGGAGGCGGACGTTTCTTCCGCCGTGGAGTTGTCGACCGCGCAAAAATCGGAACTGGCCAAAACGCTTAGCCGCTTGACTGGTAAAAGGATCGAGCCGAAATATTCTCTCGACCCGGCGCTTCTTGGCGGGGCCATAGCCCGAGTTGGCGATACTATCTACGACGGTTCTTTACGCAGCCGTTTGGCGGAAATGCGCACGCGACTCGCGGAAGAATAATTCTCAGATTCACTTGCCGGGGTTTTGGGGGATGTTGGTAGCACGCAGTTGGCTTCGCACTAAATAAGTATCAGGAACCTAAAGCGAAGACTTGAATCTAAGCGATTCAAAAGAGATCAGGAGCAGGAATGGCCAAAATTAACGCCGATGAAATCAGCAAGATTCTGCGCGAGCAGATAGAAAATTACGAGCAGACCGTTTCCGTCGATGAAGTCGGCTCGGTAATCAGCGTGGGTGACGGAATTGCACGCGTGCATGGCCTGGAAAAAGTAATGGCCGGGGAGATGTTGGCTTTCCCGAAAAACATTTTCGGCATTGCGCTGAACCTTGAGGAAGAGGAAGTTGGCGTAGTGTTACTTGGCGAATCGAGCGAATTGCAGGAAGGCGATGTCGTCAAGCGCACGAATACGATTATGTCCGTGCCTGTTGGCGAAGCGATGGTTGGGCGGGTGGTCAATCCGATTGGCGAACCACTCGACGGCAAGGGGCCGATCGAATCAAAACAGCGCAATCCTCTGGAGCGCATAGCGCCGGGTGTGCTGGACCGGCAGCCAGTGCGTGAGCCGCTTCAGACAGGCATCAAGGCTATCGACGCAATGATTCCTATTGGCCGCGGCCAGCGCGAATTGATTATCGGTGACCGCCAGACCGGTAAGACCGCGGTGATTCTTGACACCATCATCAATCAAAAAGGCGGCGACGTAGTTTGTATTTACTGCGGCATTGGGCAGAAGCGCTCAACGATTGCGCAGGTGGTGAAGACGCTTACGGACGCGGGCGCGATGGACTACACGATTGTAGTGGCCTCCACCGCGTCGGAGCCTGCTTCGCTGCAGTACATCGCACCGTACGCCGCTTGCGCCATGGGCGAATTTTTCCGCGATAACAAGCGTCACGCGGTAACTTTCTACGACGATCTTTCGAAACACGCGCAAGCTTACCGCGAGATTTCTTTGCTGTTGCGCCGCCCGCCGGGCCGCGAAGCATTTCCCGGCGATGTTTTTTACCTGCACTCTCGATTGCTGGAACGAGCCGCCAAACTCAACGATAAATTGGGCGGGGGCTCGCTGACTTCGTTGCCGGTAATCGAAACGCAGGCTGGAGATGTTTCCGCCTACATTCCGACCAATGTCATCTCCATCACCGACGGCCAAATTTATCTGGAAGCGGACCTTTTCAACGCGGGCATCCGGCCAGCAATTAACGTGGGTATTTCTGTAAGCCGCGTGGGCGGCAACGCGCAGATCAAGGCGATGCGCCAGGTGGCTGGTTCGCTTCGTTTGGACATGGCGCAATATCGCGATCTGGCGGCGTTTGCGCAATTCGGTGCCGACCAGCTCGATAAGGCCACGCAAGCGCAACTTGGACGCGGGCAACGGCTCACGGAAATTTTGAAGCAAGATCAGTACGTTCCTTTTACGGTCGAAAAACAGGTGCTGAGTTTATTTGTAGCTACCAGCGGAGCGCTGGACAGCATCCCGGCGCCTTCGGTGCGGCGCTTCGAACGCGAATTCCTGGCGTTTGTGGAAACCAATTATCCCGGCATTCTGAAGTCCATCGCGGAAAAGAAAGCGCTGGACGACAACATCAGGAGCGAGATCAAGAAAGCCGTCGAGGCCTTTAAGGAACGGTTTGCCACCGATATGGAAGAAGCTGGTGAAGCGGCAGCGAAGGCTGCGGCTGCTCCGGCGAAGGATCAGAACGGCACGGGAGCGGTGGTGGCGCCGAAGAGCGAAGATCCATCCGCGAAGAAAGAAGAGACACCGGTAGCAAAATAATTAGCTGTAGCGAACAAATCTTAGGACATGGCCACATTACTCGATTTCCGGCGCCGCATCCGCTCGGTGAAAAACACCCAGCAGATTACTCGCGCGATGAAGTTTGTCGCGGCGGCGCGGTTGCGTCGCGCTCAGGAAGCCGCCCTGGCCGCTCGTCCCTATGCCGTGGAACTCGCTCGGGTGTTGCGTTCCACCATGGCGCGCATTGAGTCGCCGGAGCATCCGCTGCTCGCCAAACGGCCGGAAAATAACATTCTAGCCATCATACTTACGGGGGAACGCGGCTTAGCCGGCGCTTTCAATAGCAACGTGCTGCGTAAGGCGCAGGAATTTTTCCGCAGTCATCAGGGCAAGAAAATTACAACCATTCCAGTGGGAAAAAAGGGCCGCGATTCGCTGCGTAGAGCGGGTTTCACCTTTGCGGCGGAATACGTAAACGTGCTGGCGCGGGTGGACTTTAGAACCGCACGGGAGATCGCCAATCTGGTCGCTGACCTGTACGTGAAGGAAGAGATTGATTCTCTTTACATTATCTTCAGTGAATTCAAAAGCATCATGGTTCCCACTCTGGCGGTGGAAAAGCTGCTGCCGGTTGAAGCCAATCGCGAAGATGATGCGGACAAGGACGGTGCGAGCGATCGGGAAAACAAGAAACCCGGTGAGGCCGGCGAAACTCCCATCGACTACATTTATGAGCAGCCCGAAGAACAAATTCTGGCCAAGCTGCTTCCGCGTTACGTGGAAACGCAAATTCTTCGCGCCATGCTGGAATCTTCCGCGGCTGAACACGCCGCGCGCATGACGGCCATGGAAGCAGCCACCAACAACGCGAACGATGTGATCGAGGCGCTTACGCTGCACATGAACAAAGTGCGCCAGGCGGCTATCACCAAGGAAATTATTGAGATTGTCAGCGGCGCCTCGTACGGCGCTTAGGAGAAAGCATGGCGGAAAAACGCAAACACATGGGACGAGTCGTGCAGGTGATCGGTCCGGTGCTGGACATTCAATTTGAAGCGGGGCATTTGCCGGCGATATACAACGCGGTGCGCATTACCAGCGAAGGCTTCAATATTCCAGAGCCGCTAGACGTGACTGCGGAAGTGCAGCAGCATCTTGGCGAGGGTCGCGTGCGTGCAGTGGCCATGGAAGCGGTTGAAGGAATGGTTCGCGGCATGCCCGCGGAAGATTTGGGGCAGGGTATTACGGTGCCGGTTGGCCGCGCCACGCTCGGGCGAGTGATGAATGTGCTGGGCAAACCGGTGGACCAGCTTGGACCCATCAATAGCCCCACACATTATCCGATTCATCGCGCGGCACCTCCTCTGGAAGATCAATCCACTGGACTCGAGATGTTCGAGACCGGCATTAAAGTCGTCGACCTGATGGAGCCTTACGTAAAGGGCGGAAAAATTGGATTGTTCGGCGGCGCCGGCGTCGGGAAAACCGTTTTGATTCTGGAGCTGATCCACAACGTGGCCATGCAGCACGGCGGACTTTCGGTGTTCGCGGGAGTGGGCGAACGGACGCGCGAGGGCAACGACCTTTGGCTGGAAATGTCGGAGTCAGGCGTCATCGTTCCGGGCAACACGGAAAAATCGCGTGCCGCATTGATTTACGGGCAGATGACCGAACCACCCGGCTCGCGTCTGCGCGTCGGCCTGACAGGACTGACGGTGGCGGAATATTTCCGCGACGAAGAACATCTCGATGTGCTGCTGTTCATCGACAATATTTTCCGCTTTGTGCAAGCGGGCGCGGAAGTTTCCGCGCTTCTAGGACGCATGCCATCGGCGGTGGGATATCAGCCAAACCTCAACACCGAAATCGGTGAATTGCAGGAGCGCATCACTTCCACGAAGAATGGATCCATCACCTCGGTACAGGCAATCTATGTGCCGGCCGATGACTATACTGATCCTGCTCCAGCGGCCACGTTCGCGCACCTGGATGCCACTACGAACCTCAGCCGTCAGATTGTGGAACGTGGCATTTACCCCGCGGTTGATCCGCTGGCCAGTTTCTCGCGCATTCTGGATCCGCGCATCGTGGGAGCCGAACATTACTCGGTGGCTCGCGGCGTAAAATCCATTTTGCAGCGCTACAAGGATTTGCAGGACATCATCGCCATTCTTGGTATCGAAGAACTTTCCGACGATGATAAGCGCACCGTGGCGCGCGCTCGCAAAATCGAAAAATTCCTTTCGCAGCCTATGTTCGTGGCCGCGCAGTTCACCGGGTTGGAAGGGAAATACGTGAAGATCGAAGACACGGTGCGGAGCTTCAAGGAAATCGTGGAAGGCAAATATGACGATGTTCCCGAGCAGGCTTTTTACATGGTGGGCACGATCGAAGAAGCCTTGAAGAAGGCTGAAACCATGAAGAGCAGCGCGTAGAGCGGACCATAGAAGACAAGATGCTTCCCGAAGCCATTGAGCTGATCATCGTCTCGCCGCAGCGGCAACTGCTGCGTGAAAAAGTTGGCAGCGTGCAGCTTCCCGGCGCTAGCGGGGAGCTGGGCATTCTGCCTGGGCATGCGCCGTTGATTACGGAACTCGGCAACGGTGAATTAAGTTACAAGTCGTCCGGCGGCGGCGAGCCTGTCGTTCTTGCGGTGCTCAGTGGATTTGCGGAAGTTTTACCCGATCGCGTGACGGTGCTCGCGGAAACCGCGGAGCGTCCAGAAGAAATCGACGTGGAGCGTGCCAAAGAAGCTCTTGCACGAGCGGAAAAACGCCTGGCGTCTACTGCTGCGGATGTGGATTGGGATCGCGCCACGGTCGCGTTACAGCGTGCGCTCGTGCGTATCAAGGTGGGCACCATCCGTCGCCGTGTGCACACTCACAGCAGCTAATGTCTCGTTTGGGATAAACTGTTATCGAAGGTGATTGGGCTACCACAGGTCTTCCCACCGCTCAAAGGACGATAGTTTTCATGGAAAACGTCACGATGTACACCACCGCGTGGTGCCCGGATTGCCGGCGGGCTAAATCGTTTATGAAAGAACGCGGAGTGGAATTCCGGGAAGTGGATATCGAGGAAGATCCCGCAGGTGAAGAAATTGTGATTCAAGCCAACAATGGCAAACGAAAAGTTCCAACACTGCGAGTAGGTGATCGCTATTTTGCGTGCAGTCCGTTCAATCCGGTGGCACTGGCCTTCGAATTAAAAATCCCGCTCAATAAATCCTAACCGCCTAACAGGTTTCTGCTCTCAATTAATTTACAGCCATTCCACGGATCCAGACTCCCGAGATTTGCATGGCTTCGTCCAAGAGCACGACGTCCGCATCCGCGCCTACGCGTAACGCGCCCTTTTTGAACTCCACGCCTAGCAAGGCGGCTGGGTTTAGCGTGAGCATGCGTGTGGTGTCTTCAAACGATTTGCCCAGGGCGATCACGTTTCTCAGGGCCCTGTCCAGCGTTAGTGTGCTGCCGGCTAATTTTCCTTCGGAGTTACGGCACACGCTGCCGGTAACGGTCACTTCAAATTGTCCGAGCATGTATTTTCCGTCCGGCATTCCAGTGGCGGAAACTCCGTCGCTGACCAGGATTACGCAGTCTGCGCTCTTGGCCTGCAAGAGCAGGCGCATCGCGGCTTCTTCTACGTGCACGCCGTCGGCGATCAATTCCGCCGTAACGTTCGGCGTGGTGAGAATGGCGCCGATCACTCCGCTGTCGCGGTGTGAAAAGGGCCGCATGGCGTTGTAGACATGCACGGCGTGATGCGCGCCGTGAGCGATGGCGGCGCGAGCTTGCTCGTAGGTTGCGTCGGTATGCCCGATGCCAACGACCATTCCAGCTTTTATGGCCGCGTCAATGCATGGTATGGCTCCGAGTAATTCCGGCGCGAGCGTCAGAATCCGCGCATTTCCACCAGCAGCGGTGACAAACCTGGCTAACAATTCCGCCGAAGGAAGCCTAAGCCACTCGGCCGGATGCACGCCGCGCCTGATCTCATTCAAAAATGGTCCTTCGAAATGTATGCCCAGCACCTCCGCGCGAGGTTCGTGGGGTTCATGCTGGGTGGCAATATATTTGGCGATACCTTCGCTGCTGCGGCAAATATCGTCCGCACTGGCGGTTACTGTGGTGGCGACGAATGAAGTGGTGCCGTGACGCGCGACGGTCCTGGCGATAACGCTTAACGCTTCCGGTGTGCCTTCCATCACATCGCGTCCGCCGGCGCCGTGGATATGCACGTCGACGAATCCTGGAATGGCGGATTTATCAGTGGCGGAAATTTCAACCGCGTCGTCCGGGAGGCTCATTCCTTCGCGTAGGCCAATCAATTCGATGACGCCGTCGCGCATGAGTATTCCGGCATCGGAGATTTCGCCTGTGGGCGTAAGCGCCCGTTTGGCGTGAATCAGAGTTGTAGTCATGGCAGCAGTACATCGTAACGGAAACGTTGCGCCGCACAAAACGCGTGGAACGCCAATTTCTGTTGACGCGCTTAAAACCAACGCTAGGGAGATGGCGTCCGAAGGCTGCTTCCAAGTGCGCCGCACAAACAAAAAGGAGGGCCGGTTTAGAGTCCTCCTTTTTGCGATCAGAATCCGACTCTCAGGCGGCGCTGATCTTTACTGCAATATGGTTATAACTTTTTAGCTGCTTGCGGCGGTGGTGTTGGCGCTGGTGGCTCCCGCGGACTTTGGAAGACTCAAATAGCCTGTGGCTCCGGTCTTGGTCACTTTATTGATTACCAGTTCGAGTGCTGCACGGCTGCCGCCGGTGTAGAAGAAGATAGGCTCGTTCACTGAGCGGTCCTTCTTCTCGAAGCTCTTATCATCGGCCAGCACATCTACGGTGTAGCGGTTCTTTTTCACGTTGGTAGATTTTAGCTGGACTTGGATGCCGCCTACTTTTTGCGGTCCGCTCTTGCGCGTCAAGGCAAATTCAAAATAGTCGCGCTGACCCATACGCCGGAGTTGATCGATTTCATCATGGTTACGAGCGATGAGCGTGCCCATTTCGCTGCGTGCCATTTGAATGCTGTTTTTGGTGGCGTCCAGATCGCCCTTTACTCCGGTCACGTCGCCATTCAGCTTATTGAAATCGTCGGCGCTGGCTTTGGTTGCCAATTCCGAATTCACGGAGCTTTCCAAACCGCTAAGCTTCTTCTCGTACGCTACGGTTGCGGATTTGGTAAGCTTGCGTGCCGCGATCAATTCGCCTTGCGTTAGCTTGAGCTTGTTGGTGACGACTTTCAGATCGCTCTGGAGCTGCTGGTTTTGCTCTTCTGTTTTCGCCAACCGCTGGCCCAGTGCGTCGGTAGTCTGCTTCACGGATGCTTGTGTTGACTGTTCAATACTATTAGCGTGACTAATAGCGCTCCAACCTACCCCAAGCCCAATCAACGACAAAATTGCGACGATTGCCACCGCCAGCGCCACCCAGCGCGGGGTTTCAGCTGACTGGACTACCGGTTCTTGATATTCGCTCATCGGACGTTCTCTCCTCTTCGGCGGCACCCACCCGGGCTCGCCATATACAGCAAACACTGCATCCCGGAGGCCAACTTCTGCGTGTGGCACCGACGTGAGCCAACACCAGCGGCTACAGATACATAGACAGGGAGCAAGGAGTCGGGTAATCGGAACTAATGGTACTAGGACTAGTAAGGCTTACACAGTCTGTTACACAAACGTAAAAATTGCTGGCTGAGTGTCATTTAGGGAAGTCGTGTCAAACCGATATTGCACTCAAAATCCAGCAACTCGGACACACAGTTTTGATTATAAATTATGACTACGGAAGGACTTATTATTAGGCGGCTCTGCTGGCAGTGCTAGGCTCTCCGGTCAGGCCTGAACCGAAGTAGCGATCCAATGTGTGGGTTGCGGCCTCTAGGACCAGGCGGCAGTCGGCACATCTGCTCAGATGCGCGGAGATCTCGTTTTCCACATTAGGTGACAATCTGTGCTCTAAATACCAGCAAATCAAATGGATAGTGTCTCGACAGCTCATGTTTCCTATCTTCCTGGACGCCCCGAAGTTCCATGCACCGTAACCCGTAGATGTGCATTCCGTGCACCATATTTGTTCGAAAACCCACAATCATGCAAGTTCGTGAATTTTATATGCTTAGCGAAAGTGTGCAAAGAAATGGACAATTTCCTGTGGCAATATTTACGCACCGAAACGGCTTAAAAAAAACGCCAACTCTGCGAAAGTTCCAGTTGCGGCTCACGAGCGGCTGGGCACTATGGTCATCTCGCGGAGAGCGGCAATCCGATCAGCGAGCGGCGGGTGCGTGCTGAACAGCGAGGACAAGGTGCCGCCGCCAAACCACGGTTTTACGATACATAGCGCCGCAGTCGACGGGGAAACGCTTGTGGTAGGAATGCGCTGATTATAGACGCCTAACTTTTGCAATGCGCTGATCAGTCCGTACGGCTGGCCTACCATGCGAGCGCCGGTCTCATCCGCCGAGTATTCCCGGGTGCGGGACAGAAAAAGTTGCAGCATCATGGCGGCAATGGGCGCCAGGAAAATCATAAGAAGCGCGCCAAGACCGCCGCCACGGTCGCGGTCGTTATCACCTCCGCCATAGCCAAAAATCATGGCGAAGCGTCCCATGGACGCCAGATACGTAATGGCGCCGGCAATGGTAGCGGCGATAGAGCTGGTCAAGATGTCGTAATTGCGCACATGGGAAAGCTCGTGGGCGATGACGCCTTCGAGTTCGTCGTCGCTCATCAGTTCGAGCAAGCCTTCCGTAACCGCGACAGACGCGTGATGAGGATTGCGGCCGGTGGCGAAGGCGTTTGGCGCGGGTTCAGGAATTACGTAAAGTTTCGGGACCGGCAAGTTGGCCTTGGCCGCGAGTCTCTCCATCACCGCGTATAGTCGCGGCACCTGTTCTCGCGTAACGGGCTTAGCTCCGCTGGAGGCCAGCGCAATCTTGTCCGAGAAAAAATAAGAGACGCCGTTCATGAGGACGGCAATTGCCAGCGCGATTTTTAATCCGTTCTGCCCGCCAATCGCACCGCCGACAACTACCAGCATGGCGCTTAGCAGGATGAGCAGCACACCTGTCCGTAAAATTTTCATAAGGGTCCCATCCATTGAATACGTATAAACAACACAAACATTTCACGGTGCAGTAGCACAGCCTTTTTCCGACCGGCGAAACGGGTCCACTACCGAATTAGATTCACGCCGCGGCCGCGGGTTGTTTTTCCGTAATGACGGTGAATTGCATCTTCTCTCCCGAAGCATCGCGATCGACGCGTATACGTTGCCCCGGCAGAATTTTTCCTTCCAGAATCTGCAAGGCGAGCGGATCCTGAATCATGCGCTGAATCGTGCGTCGCAAGGGTCGCGCGCCATAGGCTGGATCGTAGCCCTCGCGAAGAATCAGATCTTCCGCCGCGCGAGTCAGTTCCAGCGTGATTTGACGTTCCGCCAGCAGCTTCTCCACGCTCTTTAACAACATACCGACGATCTTTCCAAGCTGCTCCTTGCCGAGAGGATTAAAGATGACGATTTCGTCGATGCGATTGATGAACTCTGGCCGGAAGGCCGAACGCAAGGCCTCCATGGCTTCCTTACGAGCTGCATCGGGATCATTTCCGGCTAGCTCATAAATCGCGGAGGAGCCCACGTTGCTGGTCATGACCAATACGGTATTTCGGAAGTCCACAGTGCGACCCTGGCCGTCGGTCAAGCGACCGTCTTCAAGGATTTGCAGCAGCACGTTGAACACGTCGGGATGGGCCTTCTCGATTTCATCGAAGAGAATGACCGAGTAAGGATGGCGGCGCACTTGTTCCGTCAATTGTCCGCCCTCTTCATAGCCCACATATCCTGGCGGCGCGCCGATGAGCCGGGAGACGCTGTGCTTCTCCATGTATTCGCTCATGTCGATGCGAATCATGAGTTTTTCGTCATCGAACAAAAACTCGGCAACGGCGCGAGCAAGTTCCGTTTTTCCCACGCCGGTCGGGCCCATGAAAATAAAAGAGCCGATGGGCCGCTTGGGGTCTGACAATCCCGCGCGGTTTCGCCGCACAGCGTTGGAGACGTGAGCGAGTGCATCGTCCTGCCCCACGACTCGCTGGCGCAATCTTTCCTCCATGCGCACCAGCTTTTGCGCTTCGCCTTCGAGCAAGCGGCCAGCGGGAATTCCCGTCCATTTGCTCACCAGTTTGGCGATATCTTCTTCGTCGACTTCCTCTTTGAGCATGGTCGCGTCTTTTTGCATAGCACCGAATTGTGCTTCCGCCTGTTTCAGCTCGCGTTCGACCGCAGCCATGCGTCCATAGCGGATCTCCGCCACCTTAGCCAATTCTCCGCTGCGCTCGTATTTTTGCTCTTCGGCTTTGAGGTGTTCGATTTGTTCTTTCAAGGCGCGGATTTTCTGGATGGCTTGCTTCTCGGATTGCCAACGCGCCTTGCGGGCACTCGAATCTTCCTTGAGCTTCGCCAATTCTTTTTCAATCTGCGCGCGCCGTTCTTTCGAATGCTTGTCGGTTTCTTTCAGTAATGCCTGGCGCTCGATTTCGAGTTGCATGATGCGCCGCTCGATTTCGTCGATCTCCACAGGCAGGGAGTCGATCTGCATGCGCAAGCTGGCGGCGGCCTCGTCGATCAAGTCGATGGCTTTGTCGGGCAAGAAGCGATCGGAGATGTAGCGGTTTGAAAGGGTCGCAGCGGCAATGATGGCTGCGTCCTTGATGCGCACGCCGTGATGGACCTCGTAGCGGTCTTTCAGTCCGCGCAGAATTGAAATGGTGTCCGCAACGGTCGGTTCGCCGACCAGTACCGGCTGGAACCGCCGTTCCAGCGCAGGATCTTTTTCGATGTATTTTTTGTATTCGTTCAGCGTGGTGGCGCCGATGGCGCGCAGTTCGCCGCGTGCGAGAGCCGGTTTCAACATGTTCGACGCGTCCATGGCGCCTTCGGCCGCGCCTGCACCGACCAGCGTGTGCAGCTCGTCGATGAACAGAATAATTTGTCCTTCGGCTTGGGTGATTTCCTTTAGTACTGCTTTCAAGCGATCTTCGAATTCGCCGCGATATTTAGCGCCCGCGACGAGAGCGGCAAGATCGAGTGCTACCAGGCGCTTGGTTTTCAACACGTCTGGCACGTCGCCGGAGACGATGCGTTGCGCGAGGCCTTCCACAATGGCGGTCTTTCCAACACCGGGCTCGCCAATCAGAACCGGATTATTTTTCGTCCTGCGCGCGAGAATTTGCATTACACGGCGAATTTCTTCATCGCGTCCGATCACCGGATCGAGTTTCGAACGCCGAGCCAGTTCGGTAAGATCGCGCGCGTATTTTTCCAGCGATTCATAGGTCGCTTCGGGGTTTTGCGTAACCACTCGTTGTGAACCGCGCACGCTGGTGAGCGCCTGCAGGATTGCTTCGTGCGACGCGCCCTGGCGCTTCAGCAATTGTCCCGCGGGATCGCGATCTTCGCTGGCAATGGCCAGGAATAAATGCTCCGTCGAGACGTACTCATCCTTAAATTTTTCCGCTTCTTTAAAAGCGCGCTCCAGAACGCGGTTTACCGCCGCGCCCATGTGCTGCTGTCCGAAGCCCTGCACTTTGGGCAGGCGCGAGATTTCGCGCTCGATTTCCTGAGACAACACTTCAGGGCGTATTCCTAATTTTGTAACCAGCGGAGGCACCACGCCGCCGTCTTGCGCAACCAACGCAGCCAGCAAATGCACTGGCTCAATCTGCTGGTTTTCATGGCTGGCGGCTATTTCCTGGGCGCTTTGCACCGCCTCCTGGGCCTTTACGGTCATTTTTTCAAATCGCAACATTTGTTCCTCGCTTCGTCCATCTAATCCAGGCACATCTTCGATGCACCGAACGAACCTTTAACGTCTTAATTTCGACACAAAGAAAAAGGGCTGGCAACTTCGCCAGCCCTTCACTTCTGCACTATTTTAAGGCTGGTTCAGCTCTATTACCTGGCTCCTGCAGCAGCTGCGACGGCCGGAGTACCGACGTTAACCTTGATCTGCTTCGGTTTGGCCTCTTCCCGTTTCGGAATCACGAGGGTCAAGACGCCGTTCTGATAATCGGCCTTGATCGCTTCCGAGTTGACGGTGTTGGCCAGCGAGAAGCTGCGCGCGAAAGACCCATAGGCGCGTTCGATTCGCAGATAATTCTTCTCGTTCACTTGCTTCTCAAATTTCCGCTCGCCGCGAATGGCCAATATATTGTTTTCTACGCGGATGTCGAGTTCCTTGGGATCGACGTCCGGCAGATCCGCTTTTACGATCAGTTCATGTTCGGTTTCCAGAATGTCGACGGCGGGTGCCCAGGTCGTGAGGTTGGATTCCTCTTGGCGATTGAAGCCCTCGCCGAAGACGCGGTTGAGTTGCTCATGCAGCGTAGCTGCATTGCGGAAAGGGTCCCAACGGTTCAAAGTATTCATGAGTGTTTGCCTCCAAGTCAATGTGACTGCAACGCCATGATACAATCTGCGTGTAATATTGTCAAGTATAAAAAAGTATGCTTAGTTATGTCCATTCCTCTATATAAGTACCGTATTATCAATGTCTTATTGCAATATTACAGCGTTATTGTCGTGCTCTGGTAAGTGGAGGCTCGAACGAGGCCTACCGAGCCTGCTAAACTTGGTGGTCATGGAACTATCTGAATTCGATTATGTGCTGCCCGCTCAGCAAATCGCACAGCATCCCCTAGAAAATCGTGACGCCTCGCGAATGCTGGTGTTGGATCGTAGTTCAGGTGCAGCTGAAGATCGCCTCTTCGCAAATCTGCCCGGTCTTCTGCGTGGAGATGAATTAATCGTGGTGAATAACGCTCGAGTTATTCCCGCGCGCCTGCTGGGGCGGAGGGCGAAAGCAATCGCGGTGGACGGCCGCGCGGAATCGTCGCCGGCCGACGGTGAAATTGAAATCTTGTTATCGCGCCAGCTGCATGACGCCACCTGGGAGGCATTAGTTCGACCGGGCAAAAAAGTTCATGTCGGCCAACGGGTGCAGTTCGGCGAGGGCGAACTTGAAGCGGAAGTAATCGCACACGGCAATCAGGGTCAGCGCACCTTGCGGTTCTCTTCCGGCAGGGGCGCCTCAGTGAATGATGAGATTAATCGGCTAGGTCACATACCACTTCCGCCGTACATCGAGCGCGCCGACGAAGCTTCCGACCGCGAGCGTTACCAGACCATTTTCGCCAGCCAACCTGGAGCGATCGCGGCTCCCACTGCGGGGCTGCATTTTACTCAGGGAATTGTCGAAAAGATTCGAGAGCGTGGAATTGAAATTTGCGAGCTCACGTTGCAGATCGGCCTGGGAACTTTTCAGCCTATTCGGACGGAAACGTTGGAAGGGCATGTGATGCACAGCGAGGCCTACGAGATTTCACCGAAAACAGCGGAACAGATCTGTGGCGCTAAAAGCGCCGGACGACGTGTCCTGGGAGTGGGCACGACGACCGTAAGGGCTCTGGAAGCCGCGGCCGTCCGCGCAACCGAAACAGACTTCGGTCAACTCCTGATGGCTGGCAAAGCGGAAGCGGATCTATTCATCACGCCAGGATTTCGTTTTCGGGTAGTTGACGCGCTGCTCACCAATTTTCATCTGCCGCGATCGACGCTACTAGCTATGGTTTGCGCGCTTGCCGGACGGGAACGAATTCTGGCCGCATATCGCCACGCTGTCGAGGCGGGATACCGGTTTTACAGCTATGGCGACTGCATGCTGATTCGCTGAGTTGCAGACGAAAAGAAATCGGATGCTACGACCCTGGATGCCAGACGGCCGATCCTGAGGAAACGCAAAACGCAAATACACGAGGTGAAATCGGAAGAGAAAGGGAAGTAAACATCACGCTGACTTCCCTCTCACCTCCATTGAGTACAGTCATCGGCCTTCTTCGTTACTCGCTGAGGATGAAAACACGCTTTTGACCGGAAAAACGGACTTCTTTCACACATTATAAAAGGGCGCCCCTTTGGAGTAGGGTTTGAGTGCTTGGCTCATCCCTACGGAAAGGAACACCCTCTATGACTAGCACTAAATATATCGGCATGGACGTTCATAAGGAAAGCATT
>Ga0185299_10004888_pt1 | contig 15685 bp, 11 predicted proteins | sample PaiPotPPA55metaG_FD_128002 | JGI IMG/M metagenome (GOLD analysis project Ga0185299, IMG submission 128002) | Iron sulfur acid spring bacterial and archeal communities from Banff, Canada, to study Microbial Dark Matter (Phase II) - Paint Pots PPA... ...
TCCCAAACTCGCTCGCCAGATTGTGGTATTGGTGAAACCGCAGTTCGAAGCGGGCAGGGAACTGGTCGGTAAAGGCGGAATCGTGCGCGATGAATCGGCACAACAAGCAGCCGTGGCCAGGGTAGAGGCAAACCTCGCGGAACTGGGATGTGTGCGGCCCGAATGGATCGAGTCTCCAATCCTCGGCGGCGAAGGCAATCGCGAATTCCTGCTGCACGCAGAGTTTTCGCCGCCTGCCATCGAGTGATTCTGTACAATCGGAGGTCCGATGTCAGAATGATGTCAGAATCGAAACCAGAAGACATGCCCGAGTCTCCCCAAAGCCCAGCCCGCCAGAAAATCGTCGCCATCATTTCGAAGCCGGACCGGCCCGAGCTATCCGAAGCACTGCCGGCGCTCGAAAAATGGCTCCAGCAGCACAACTACCCGGTGGTGGTGGACCAGGAAAGCGCCGTTTATTTCTCGGCGTCCAACGTGGTGCCGCGGAGCGAGTTGGCCGCGCGGTCGCCGCATTTGGCTCTGGTGCTCGGCGGCGACGGTACGCTGCTTTCGGCGGCACGCGCAGTTGCGAAAGCCGGAACCCTGATCCTCGGCGTCAACCTCGGCACCCTCGGATTCATGACCGAACTTCCGCTGGCCGAATTGTATCCCGCTCTGGACGCGATCGAAAAAGGGCACTACATCGTCGACAACCGCTCCATGCTGAGTTGCTCGCTGGTGCGGGGCGGCAGGATCGTTGCAACTCACACTGCTTTGAACGAATTGGTGGTGAGTAAGAGCGCCATCGCGCGCTTGAATCACTTCGAGCTTTTCGTGGACGCGGAGTTCGTTTCCAGTTACAAAGCGGATGGCCTAATCATCGCGACGCCGACCGGTTCTACCGCATATTCTCTCGGAGCGGGTGGCCCGATCCTCGAACCGGATGTGGATGCCTTCGTCATCACTCCTGTCTCGCCCCACGGATTGACGCACCGTCCGGTGGTTGTGCGCGATACGGTCGAGATCGAAATCCAGGTTATTACCAGGGAGGAAGAAGCGTATCTGAGTCTCGACGGACAGGTTGGCATGCCAGTGCGGGACGGCGATATCGTGCGCTGCGTTAAGGCGGAACACCCGGCTCGGCTGTTGCGTTTTCAAAAAACATTTTTCGAAACGCTCGCCACCAAGCTCAAGTGGGGAGAGCGCTGAAGACGCTCCGAGAGACGCGGCAAGCCGCGTCTCTTTACAGCAAGTCACCGGAGAAATCATGAAGCGATGTTTCCTGCAAATCGTCGTCGTTCTCGCTTGCGCGCTGTGCAGCTTTGCGCAAACCGGACCGGCTGCCGACATCATCATCCAAAACGCGCACGTCTGGACCGTCGATCCCTCCCTCCCCGAGGCTGAAGCGGTTGCCATCCTCGGCGACCGCATCGTTGCCGTCGGATCGAGGCAGCAAGTGGATGCCTGGCGCGGACCCCACACCCGCATAGTCGATGCGGCCGGGAAGCGCTTGTTGCCGGGCTTCAACGACGCGCACGTCCATTTCATGGATGGTGGGTCGCAACTCGACAACGTGGAACTCAACGACGCCACAACCCCGCAGGAATTTGTGCGCCGCATTCGCGAGCGCGCCGCGAAAATTGCCAAGGGTGGATGGCTGCTCGGCGGCGATTGGGACGAAACGAAATGGAGTCCAGCGGAATTGCCGACGAAAGAGCTGATTGACGCGGCAACGCCCGAAACGCCGGTGGCAGTGAATCGCTATGACGGCCACATGATTCTCGCGAACTCTGTTGCCTTACAGTTGGCGGGCATCACCGCGAAAACACCAGATCCCGCGGGCGGAGTCATCGTCCGCGATCGGCAGGGAAATCCGACGGGCGCGCTGAAGGACGCCGCGATGGATCTGTTGTTCAAAGCTGTGCCGCCTCCCAGCCACGATCAGCGGCGCCATGCGATTGAGCGCGCCCTCGAACATGCAGCCTCGCTCGGCGTGACCAGCGTACAGAACATGAATCCTGATTATGCCGACATTGCAATCTATTCGGAGTTACTCGACGAAGGCAAGCTGACCACGCGTATCTATGCCGCGCCACTGATCACCCAGGTGGACGACCAGGTGAAGATCGGCGTCCGGCGGGCGTTTGGGGGGCCGTATCTGCGCATCGGCGCAGTGAAGGCCTATGCGGACGGTTCGCTCGGCTCAGCCACGGCGTATTTCTTCGAACCTTTCTCGGACCAGCCGGGCAATCGCGGATTGCTCTCTGACGAGATGCATCCCATCTCGCTAATGCGCGATCGCATGATGCGGGCTGACGCCGCGGGATTGCAGATCTGCACGCACGCCATCGGAGACGCTGGAATTTCAGCGATCCTCGACATCTACGAGGAAATCGAAAAGGCGCATGGCAGCCGCGATCGTCGCTGGCGCATCGAGCACGCGCAGCATATGGCGGCCAAAGACTTCGACCGTTTCGCACAATTGCACGTGATCGCGTCGGTGCAGCCCTATCACGCTATCGACGACGGCCGCTGGGCGGAGCGCCGCATCGGACACGACCGCTCGAGCCGCACTTATGCCTTCCGCACGTTTCTCGACCACGGCGTTCGCCTCGCCCTGGGCACGGATTGGAATGTCGCGCCGCTCAACCCCATGCTCACGCTGTATGCAGCCACAACGCGCGCGACGCTCGATGGCAAGAATCCGAATGGATGGTTTCCCGAGCAGAAGTTGACTATTAAAGAAGCGGTTGAAGCCTACACCATGGGTTCGGCCTACGCGGAATTTCAGGAGAACGAAAAAGGTTCGATTACTCCGGGGAAACTGGCCGATATGGTATTGCTGAGCGATGACGTGCTCAGTATCGATCCTGTCAAGATTCGCGAAGTCAAGGTGCTTAAGACCTGGGTTGGTGGCAAACTGATTTACGACGGCGGCGCCGCGAAGCGGTGAGTCGAGCCGGCGTTGTGGGCGGTGACGAATTTTGGAGTGGCTATAACTCGCTTGTGGAATAACGGGCTTCCTCGCCGGTCCAGCAGCGTCGCCGCCGGACGGGGCGCCCGGCTCTCCACTAGGACTTCTCTAGCCGCATCTGATCCTGCACGCTCTCTCGTCGCCTTATAACTCTCGCTTTCGCGCCATCCACCAGCACTTCCGCCGCCCGGCCGCGCGTGTTGTAGTTCGATCCCAGCACTGACCCATACGCGCCGACGTCCAGAATGGCGAGCAGATCGCCTTCGCTGACCAGTGGAAGTTTTCTGTCCCGCGCAAAAAAGTCGCCCGTCTCGCAGACCGGGCCCACCACGTCGGTGATTTCCGTTTCGCGCGACACTCGGCTCACCGGCACAATCTCGTGATACGCGCCGTATAGCGAAGGACGCAGTAGATCGTTCATAGCCGCGTCGACGATCAGAAAGCGTTTGTGATTATTCGTTTTGCGGTAGAGGACGCGCGTCAGCAACACGCCTGCCGGGCCCACGATGGAGCGTCCCGGCTCGAGCAGTAAATGCAACTTCAGCCCGCGCAACGGAGCAAGTAACGCCTTCGCGTACGCTGAAATTTGTTTCTCGAAATTCTCATGCGCTCCCTCGTAGGAAATTCCTAAACCGCCGCCGGCGTCGATGTAGCGAATGTTGTGGCCCTGCTCACGCAGCACCCGAACCAGATCGGCCACGCGTTCGAGCGCCGCTTGAAAGGAACCGACATCGGTAATCTGCGACCCGATGTGAACGCTCACACCGGCTACTGTCAGATAAGGGTGCTTTGCGGCCTGCGCGTAGAGCATCCGGGCCTCGGGGATGGGCACGCCGAATTTGTGCTGATGCAGTCCCGTTGAGATATAGGGATGAGTTTTCGCCGAGACGTCCGGATTCACTCGCACCGCCACCGCCGCTCGTTTCTTCAATCGTGTGGCGGTTGCGGAAAGCAAGTTCAACTCTGACGCGCTTTCAATGTTGAAGAGCAATATCCCCGAGCGAAGGGCTAGTTCGATCTCCGCGGCGGTCTTGCCCACACCCGAGAACACAACCTTGCTCGCTTTCTTGCGACCGACGCGCAGAACTCGTTGCAGTTCTCCGCCCGAAACCACGTCGAAGCCGGCACCCTCTGCGGCTACCAGGCGCAGAATCGCCAGTGTCGAATTGGCTTTGACCGAATAGCACAGTGTGTGAGGAATGGAATGAAACGCGTGGGCGAAGGCCTTCACTCGTGCGCGGACCATCGCCGCGGAATACACGTACAGTGGAGTTCCGTGGCGCCCGGCAAGACCTTTAAGGGCCACGGCCTCGCAGTAGAGTTCTCTGCCGCGATCGCCGGAACCAGCAGACCGAGGCGCCCCGCTTGTGCGCGGCCCTTCGACTCCGCTCAGGGCAGGCTCCGCCCTGTCACCACACAAATACCCAAACGCGGGAGGACGTAACGCTTGCGATTCGGGCTTCACTTGCGTTTGCCCGGCCCGGCTTTCACTTTGATCGCGACCACCGTCTGATCGTCGAACGTATCCACTCCAGCGGCATGCTCGGTAACCGCCTTGAAGATCTCGTTCACTACGCAGTCCGCCGCCTTGGAGGCGCAGCCGGCGACGATCGCTGCCACACGTTCCGGCCCAAAAGAGTGACCGAACCGGTTGCGCGCGTCGAGAATTCCGTCACTGTAGAACACGAACAGATCGCCCGGCTTCGCCTTGAAACTGAGTTCGTCATAATCGGCTTCGTCGAACAGTCCCAGTGGCAAACCTGTGGCCTCGATAAATTCAATCTTGCCGTCATGACAATAGATGGGCCGGGGCAAACCGGAATTTGCCACCAGCAGCGTCCGCCGCTCATCGTCCCACACCGCGTAGATGATCGACACGAACTGCGCGGCAATCCTGCGTTCCGCCAGCGACAGATTCACCGCCGAAAGCATCTCCGCGGGACCCGGCTCAATCGGCGCATGAGAACGCAGAATGCCGCTGACCAGCGCGGCATAAATGGCAGCAGGCGCGCCTTTGCCGCTTACGTCTCCAATCGCGATCCCCAGGCGTGATAACGAATAAGGGACGAAGTCGTAGAGATCGCCGCCGATGGCGCGGGCCGGCACAAACTTCGCCTCGACTTCGAGATGGGCCATCTTCGGAAGCGAATGCGGCAGCAGGCGAAACTGCAGTTCGCGCGCCAGCGCCAGATCGCGTTCCAGCCGTCGCTCTTGCCGCGCAATCTCCTCGTACAAACGCGCGTTTTCAATTGCGATGGCAAGCTGCGCCGCGAGTGTGGTCAGGGTCCGCTTGTGATCCTCGGTGAAATAGCCGCGCCGCGTGTGCTCCAGATCGAGGACTCCGATTACTCTCTCCTGGTAGATCAGCGGAACCGCCAGTTCCGAGCGCGTCTCCGGATTCACCGCGATGTAACGGTCACTCTTGGCAACGTCCGGCACCAGGACGGCTTCCTTGGCCTGCGCGGCGTACCCCACCACTCCACGGCCCATCGGGATGTCATGCTTCAAATGCAGTCTTTCCTCGAAGCGCTGCGAGAACCGGTGCTGCAATTTTTCCCCCGTTTCATCCAGCAGAAGGATGCTGAACATCTGGAATTCGATCAGGCGGTTGAGCAACTCGGCGATGCGCCTGAGCAGTTCATCCAGGTTCAAGATCGACGTGAGTTCGCGCGCGATTTCGTTCAGCAGCAGCAGTGTTCGAGCCTGGCGAATCGTGCGCGTGTGCAATCGCGCGTTCTCGATGCCCACCGCCATGCGCGATGCAATCAGTGTCAGCAGGCGTTCGTGCTCCTCGGTGAAATAACCTTTTTCACGCGCCTCAATGTCGATCACGCCAATCACCCGGTTTTTGACGATCAGCGGGATTGCCAATTCCGAGTGAACGTTGGGCACGGCCTCAAGGTAGAAACTTTCCTGTGTCGCATCGGCGACCAGCACTGCTTGTCGAGTCTGCGCGGCGCGTCCGGTAACGCCCTGACCCATCTTCACGCGCAGGCGGTCGGCGACTTCCGGCGGATACCCTACATGGAATCGGACGTACAACTCCTGACGCTGCTCGTTGAGCAGCAGGATCGCGAAGATTTCGTAGTCAATGACCTTACGGACGAGTTCCGCCACGCGCTTTAGCGTGGTTTCCAGGTCGAGCGTGGTGTTCACCACGTCGGCCACTTCCAGCAGGAGGGGTTCCACCTCGGAAGCGCATTCAGTTTGCGAGGCGGTCATTTTCACAAGCTACATCATAGCAGCCGATGGGAGCGGCTCTTCCACAGGTGCCATTTGTAATTTGTGATTTGTAATTGGTAATCTGAAAATCAAACGCGCAGGCCCTCACAATTACAAATTTTAAAGGTTTTCCAGCACACAGATATCCGGAAGATTGCGGTAGCGTTCCGCATAGTCCAAGCCGTAACCGACCACATAGGCATCCGGAATCGTGAAGCCGATATATTGCGCCTGGATGGGTTGCTTGCGGCGTGAAGGCTTGTCCAGCAGGGCCGCAATGCGCAGCGATCTTGGCCGATGCCCCTGCATCAGCCTCGAAATGTAGTTCAGCGTCAGTCCGGTGTCGAGGATGTCTTCGACTAGAATCACGTTGCGGTCCGCCAACGACTGATCGAGGTCTTTGGTCAAGCGGACTTCGCCCAGCGAATCCCATGCCGCGTGTCCCGCCGGGTCTTCTTTCGCAGTGGGGCGGTTTCCGTAACTTGAAACCCCGATAAAGTCGAAGGTGGCATCGAGCGGAACCTGGCGCGCAAGATCGCTCAAGAAAATGGCCGCGCCTTTGAGAACGCCGACGAAGATAATCGATTGGCCCTGAAGATCGCGCGCAATCTCTTCGCCCAGTTCGGCGACCCGCTTAGCAATGGTTTCGCGTGACAGCAATACTTTGAGGTCGGGCATTGAGCACCATCTTATACACGAGTTTGGGCGCAACCGAAATGGTTTAAATCAACTCCAATATTCTCGGGGATTGGGCACGCTCGTTGCACGCTTCCGCCCGCGTCACTAGAATGCTAGTTCTGGAGAACCATGACCGATCAATCCGCAACCGCGTACTGGCGAATGGGCGGCATCACAGTTCCTGAAGTTGAAGACTATCTATATGCGATGCTGCCGCCGCGCGACGAAGTACTTGCCGAGATGGAAGCTGACGCCAGCAAGAACGATGTGGCCATCGTCGGCCCCGCCGTCGCTCGCGTGCTTTATCAACTGGCAATAATTAGTGGCGCGAAGAAAATCTTCGAAATGGGTTCGGCCATTGGCTATTCCACCATCTGGTGGGCGCGCGGGGCGGGCGACGGGGGACGCGTTGTGTACACCGACGGCGATCCCAAGCGCGCCGATAAAGCCCGCCGCTACTTCGATCGAGCGGGGGTCAGCCAACGCATCACGATTCGCGTAGGCGACGCGCTCGAATTTCTTTCGGAGGAGAAGGAACAATATGACATCATCTTCAACGATGTCGATAAGACCGACTACCCGCGCGTCTTTCGTTTGGCGCTTCCGCGGCTGAGGAGCGGCGGGCTTTTTATCACGGATAACGTTCTTTGGAGCGGCAAGCTCCGCAAGCCCAATCCGGACGCTCAAACCAAGGCCATTCTCGAATTCAATAAATTGATCTACGGGTCGCCGGATCTGTTTACGACTATCTTGCCGATCCGCGATGGAGTTGCGGTTTGCGTGAAGAAGTAAAGTAGCGAATTAGGGAAGGCTGCGCGGCGTGCCCGTATCGTACGGTGCTAGAATTAGCGCTTTCCATTACGCGCGATGAAGACCCCGACACTCTTGCCCTTGCCCGTAGACCAGATTCCGGAGACTCTGCCCCGCACTCAAGCCGAGTCGCAGCCCGACTCCTGGACTGATGTCCTGGTCGTGGGCGCTGGACCCACCGGAATGGCCTGCGCCATTGAGGCTCAGAAGGCAGGCTTCAAGGCTCTCATCGTCGACAAGGGATGCCTCGTCAATTCCATTTATCGCTATCCGAGCAACATGGTGTTTTTTACCACGCCGGAGTTGCTCGAGATTGGCGATGTTCCTTTCACCACTGCGCTGGCGAAGCCCACACGGCTCGAAGCGCTCGAATATTACCGCCGGGTCGCCGAACATTATCACTTGCCGATCCACCAGTATGAGTGGGTGAAGACGATTACAGGTGAGGACCGTAATTTTCGTGTCACTACAACCGACCGGCACGACGCCATCCACGATTACCGTGCGCGCAAGATCGTGCTCGCCACCGGCTACTATGATCTCGCTAACCAACTCGATGTCCCCGGCGAGGACCAGGAGAAAGTCTTCCATTACTATCGGGAAGCGCATCCTTATTTTGATACTGACGTCGTTGTCGTCGGCGGCAAGAATTCCGCGGCGGAGGTGGCTTTGGATTTGTGGCGGCATGGCGCTCGCGTCACGCTCGTCCATCGCGGGCCGCAGATCCACAGCCACGTCAAATATTGGGTGCGTCCCGACATCGAGAACCGCATCAAGGCTGGAGAAATCATCGCGCACTTCAACAGCACGGTGCAGGAAATCGGCGGTGACTACGTCGCGCTGCGAACTCCGTCCGGATCTCGTCGACTGAAAAACGATTTTGTGTTCGCGCTCACTGGGTATCATCCCGACTTCGATTTCCTCAGCAGCGTGGGCATCGAACTGTCTCCCGAACAGCTTCGCCCGGTCTGCGATCCCGAGAGCCTGGAATCGAACGTTCCGGGAATCTACGTTGCCGGAGTGATCGTCGCCGGATCGAAGACGAGCGAAATCTTCATTGAGAATGGGCGCTTTCACGGCAAACTGATCGCCGCTCATCTCAGCCAGAAGCTTGGCGGCGTGAATCCAAATTTTCCTCTTGACGCGACTTAACGGGGGATAGTGGGGTCTTTGCCTTTTCCCGCCTCGCAGGTACCCCCTTAACCCGCCTGTTTACCAGTTGGTACCCCTACCCCCCTCCCCCCTGGTCTCCTGGAATCATAGAGTTAGCGGGAATTTTCGGACTTGGTCTTTGAATCGAAAGGACTTATATCAAAGTATTCCGGAATAAGGACTTAGCTCCTAAGAGAGCACTGAAACGGCTTTGGGGCAATTTCGAGGGCCGTCTTGGTGGACGGACTTCGAAACTGCCCCAATCAGATTTCTATTTTCGCGCACGGTGGGTTAAAAGTCAATTTATTTCGGTCACAGTTGTTTGTGATGAAAAGAGGGCGGCTTGTGAGAAGCGGCGAATTTCAGCGACGGGACGTTTCCCGTTGCCTTCGCTTAAGGAAACGTCCCGTCTGTCCCCGGTTTACTCCTGAGTTGTTCAGTTGCTTTCCCCGTCGTCATCTTCGTCCTCTGATTTCGCAACTTGGCTTAGCACTTCGATGATCTCCGACAGTGCGCTTCGCAGGGTTTTTACCTCCGCGACGCTGGCCCCCCACAATGAACGGGTAATCTCATCAATCTCAAGTTCGACACCAATCAACGCGCTCCATGAGTTCGAAGCGGCAGCGGCAACGGCTCTTGCGCCCAGCTTCGCGATGGCCTTGTGTACTTCGTTCGTATCGTCATATTGAGGTACTCGCACATTGTTCAACACATGCGTCGATATTTGAGTCGCGACGGTGTAGGACAGTACCGTGTATCGTGAGATTGTGGAGTTCAACATAGCCGCTAGGTAAAGTGCCTCTTCCTTCGATTTCACCGGAACCATCATTAATTTGTGATTCGGAACGACAACTCGCTCCGTCATATTCTCGTCATCCAGCGGGAACACTGCGGCCACCATGAAATCCGACGCGATTTCACGCCACACTACCTTGTAGGGCGAAAAAGTGTAGGTTCCAACATTGTAGAGTCCGTAGAATGTACCTCCGGATGGATTGAAGTTGGACTCCAATAATCCCGAGCGCTGTGTCGTCGGGCAGCGTGAATCGGCGAAACGCCCTACCGCCCAGTTCGCTTTGAAATCCGGTTTGCGTAATTACGAACCCAAGTCGCCCGTCTTGCTTGAGATAGGCATCGGTTGCGACGTAGGTCATCAAGAATGCGACGTCGGTCTTCGACTTTTCGCTTGCTTGTCTTTTTCCCTTCGATTCGGTGCCGGTGAGTTTGTAGTTTTCCCAGATGTATGCTGTATCTTTGCGGTATCCGTCAGGTAAGTTTTCCCAATTTACCCACGGTGGATTACCTACGACGAAATCCACTCGATTCGTAAATAGCGGTGCGAAGGAATTCTTAATGATAAGCGCCCAAATCCCATTTTCATCCGCCTTGTCGAGTTCTTGTAATCGCACAAAAAGCTGAATGTGCAGATCGTTCTCTGTAATGGTGAGTCCCTCTGCTCGACACTGCTCCAAAAATTCCTCGCCGGTGGAGTTTCGCAGGCAAAGCTCGATGGTTTCGGCATATTTCGCGACAGAATCGGGGTCTTTGGCTATCTCGTTAGGAATACGAAAATCTCCAACAGCGGTCGGAAGTCTTTTTACCTTACCGACTTCCGCCTTTGTGAACAGATCTCCATACTCAATAGGCACCAAAATGGAGTCGCAGAGGTATACGGGGATCTCCACTCCTCCGGCGAATTTCAATAGGTCGCGAATCGCGAGCAGGAAGTTCGTGCGGGCTGCCATGACAGCGAGAGGATTGAGATCAAAACCGACGATATTGCTCAAGATTCGTTTGACCAACTCGGTCTCGTCAAAGCCACAGGAGTCCCTGTTCTGGTCATACCATCGCTTAATACGGTTAATCGCGAGAACAATAAAAGTCCCTGAACCGCAGGCCGGGTCTAGGAGACGCTTATCAGGGTTGCCGTCATATCCGACGGCATCCAGTACTTCATCGGCAAGCCAGTCGGGAGTGTAATATTCGCCTAGATCGTGCCGCACCGATTTCGGAAAGAGATGCTGGTACAGCTGCTTCAGCAGGTCGCGGCTTTCGGTCGTATCCACGCTGAGAGTGCGAGGGTCGTATCCATCGAGCCGACCGACGATTTGCCGAACTACATTCGCAATATCATCGTTCCAGGAACTCAAGTACCAGGCAAAAATGTCGCCCTCTAGGAAATTTGTTATGTCGAGTTCCACCCAGATGCCACCTTTTTCTAGCGAATGCATCTCCTTCTTCAGTTTTGCCGATGTTGAGGCTGTAACACATTTTTTTAGAACCGAAGTAGCAATTGTGTTGAAGGATGAGGCAATCTGCGCTGCTAGGAACTTCATGAAAATTGCGTAAAAGGTATGGACCGCGAACAAGAGCTCAGCAGGCTTTGCATTTGCCAGTGTGTAGTGTTGGGCAAGCTTCTTCAGTTTTTCGTTGCTCGTTTCGAGGTCGTAACCGCAGACCTCGCCAAATAGAATCTTCCACTGCGTGAAGAATATCTTTGTCTTCTTGCTGCTTGTTGAGTAGAGAGTTGAATAGAGCTTGCGGATACCTTCTTGAGCCAGTGGGCTTCCGCTTCCAAAATGGATGGCAAGCTGATTGGGGGTAAACGAAAATCCCTGCGCGGCCAAACTGACGATCGATCTAAGGACACGCTCAATGTTGTACTTGGTAATGGGCTGCGGCTCTTCGACATCCCATTCAGTTCCTCGTCGCCGTACGAAAATAATCCGAACGGAGTCGATACCGATACCCAGTAGTTTTTCGAAAGGCTGTTTTTCTTTTAACTTGAATGCCTTAAACCTGTTCTGCAGCTGTTCAATTACTTTCTTGGATCCCGGTGCATCCGACGTTGCGCCGATCTTGCCTTGCCCTTTCGGGTATTTGTACTCCAGCAGAACCCCGCTGTATTTTGAGTCTAGGAACCCACCTCCTATTTCGTACTCGTGACGCCCCTTGACCTTGAGGCCTGCTTTTTGGATAAATGCGTCGATGAGCTTGTTGCACTCATGCCTCACATCTTCTTCCGACTGCGCAGATGTGGCAATATGGCCCATCTCTACAGCAATGGTGTCGGCTTCAGAGACAATAAGTGCCTCTAGATTTTCGGGGCTGCTGGAGTCTCCAGACATAACCCGTCAAAATGCTCCTGGACAAGAATTGGGGAACGAATGAATTGTACTCAAAACTTGTGTTGGCAGACGTGAGTAGTAAACCAATAACCGGCTCCCAGTGAATTCAACTCGAACTTTTCCAGTCTGCCGCAGACGACTCTTTGTGCTCGCCGCAGTCGCCCCCAGCGGCTAAAGCCAGCACTGGGAGCCGGCCGCTTGTCGCAGCGGTAAACCGCTGCGCCACCCAAAATCAAAGTCAAGGTCGAGTTTTTCAGCACTCTGTAGAGATGGGGTGCGCGGGGAGAATTCCCTGACGAGCCTGAGGTCGTGACACGGAGTAGGGGTCCTTCGACTCCGCAGAGACTTCACTTCGTGAAGTCCCTGCTCCGCTCAGGATGACAATTTTTCCGTTCGTTGAGAAATTTGAGTTTTACCGCCAGGACGTCATCGATGTTCTTGAAGGCTTGTTCGAACATAAGATTATTGTGAACGAAATAAGTGCGGGGGAAGGGAACACAGGATTCTAACTTGCATCATGCGGTAAATACCAGCGGGGATGGAGTGCAGGTCTCCGACATTGCAATAGCGGTTGAGAGCGTCGGCGGGGATTGAACGTGAAGGATGTTACGGTGCTTGCACCCACCCCTTGCGATAAAACAAAGGCCGCAAGGAGTGGGCCACCCCCATCCACATCCTCCATTCCCCACCCCGTATCTGACAACAAGGCCTTTACTGCGGCGATAAATCGCTGCGCCACCCAAAGGCACGCATAGAATCGTGGTTTATACTGACTCCATGTCGGAGACCGCTGACAAAACGTTTTACCTGGAAACCTTTGGGTGCCAGATGAATGCGCACGACTCCGAGAAGGTGGTTGGGACGCTTTTGCAGCAGGGGTATCGGCAGGTTCCTACGGTGGAAGAGGCGGGGCTGGTGCTTTATAACACCTGCTCGATTCGCGACAAGGCGGAGCAGAAGGTCTTTAACCGGCTGGCGGATTACAAGAAGTATCGGGCGCAGGGGAAACAGTTTGGCGTCCTCGGGTGTGTGGCGCAGCAGGAGGGGGAAAAGATTTTTGAGCGGGCGCCTTATGTGTCGCTGGTGTGCGGATCGGCTTCGTATCGCAAGCTTCCGCAGATGCTGGTGCAGTTGGAGGCTGGCGGGCAGCGGGTTACCGGGCTTGACGATCGCTTGACTGATGAGTGCTTCGAGACGGAGTTCACGGCTCGCACGAATCCACATCGCGGGTACATAACGATCATCGAGGGATGCGACAAGTTCTGCGCCTACTGTGTGGTTCCTTATACGCGCGGCAAGGAGCGGAGCCGGACTTCGTCGTCTGTTCTTGAAGAAGCGCGGCAACTGGCGGACTTGGGATATACGGAGATTCAACTCCTCGGGCAAAACGTGAATTCTTACCGCGATCCTGATGGAAAGAAAAGCTTTGCCGAGTTGCTGGCGGCCCTCGCCTCGGTCGCGGGGATTCGGCGGGTGCGGTTTACTACTTCCCATCCTCGGGACTTTGGGCGCGACATTGTTGAGGTGATCGACGCGGTGCCGGCGCTTTGCGACCATGTGCATCTGCCTGTCCAGAGCGGATCTACGCGCGTGCTGGATGCCATGCAACGGCTTTATACTCGGGACCAGTATCTGGAGCGTGTCTCCTGGATTCAGGGGGCGCGGCGCGATATATCTCTTACCAGCGATCTGATTGTTGGATTTCCGGGAGAGACGGAAGCGGAGTTTGAAGAGACGCTTAGCTTGATGGATGTGGTGGGATATGACAGTGTCTTTACGTTTAAGTATTCGCCGCGGCCGAACACTCCGGCATTGCGGTTGGAGGATGCGATTCCGGATGCGGAGAAGGCTCGACGCCTGGCGGTGCTGAATGATAAGCAGAAGCAGATTGGGGCACGGCGCAATCAGCGACACGTGGGGCAGGTGCTCGAGGTGATGGTGGAAGGGAAGAATCCGGCGCGGGGACAGTGGATCGGGCGGACTTCGCAGATTAAGGTGATGAACTTTACTATTCCTGACGGCATGGAGCTTGCGACTGGGAGCTACGTCCCGGTGCGCGTTACGGGAAGCTTCCCGAACAGCTTGGTGGGAGAGATGGCTGTCGCATAGCGGCGTCCCACCCCCTAAAAGGGGCTTCTGATATCGATACGTTGCGGTATCGCTAAAGCGATACCCTGATGCGAAGCCTGAGTTTTTCGGCAGCTTGTGCGACTGGCGAGTGTTTGGTTGAGGTTCCTATGGAAGTTGAAATGAAAATTCGCGGGCTGATGATGGATCCGGTTTCGAACATGCCGATTGTGCTGCTTAAGGACGTCGGCAGCGATACCGTGCTCCCGATCTGGGTGGGCGTGTACGAAGCGAATGCCATCGTGCTTGAAATCGAGAAAGTCAACACGCCGCGGCCCATGACCCACGACTTGATCAAGAATGTTCTCACCGGCCTCGACGTGATGGTCCACAAAGTGGTGGTCACCGAACTGAAAGAGGATACCTTTTACGCCGTGATCTGGTTGGAAAGGGAAGGGCACGTGGTCAGCATCGACTCCCGCCCGTCGGACGCGCTGGCGCTGGCGCTGCGTGTCGATTGCCCCATTTTCGTTGAGGACGAGGTTCTGAAGAATTCGAAGCAGGCAGCTAATAATCCCGTCCCTGCGGTTAGTACCGAGGAACTCCGCAAGTGGCTGGAAGACCTTAACGATGACGACTTGGGCAAGTACAAGATGTAGGCAAAGCAGCTCTCAGCTTTCAGCCGTCAGCTCTCAGCTTGTTTCTGGGCTTTGTGGGAAATTCAGGCGCTCGATGGGATCGTTCTCCGGTGGGTTATTCGCGTTCTGGCCCCTCTTCTTTTTCTTTGCCGCATTTTCGGTAGCGCAAGGAAATTCGGCTTCGCCCTCTGCTGTCCCCAACATTCCGCCATCAGGATCGAGCGTTTTAGGATCGACTATCGCACTGCACGCCTCCTCTACCATCAACGTGGCTTCGGAGATGGGGGGAGCGTTCATGAGTCCCTCGAAGTGTGACGCCGAAGGCAATCTCTACATTCGTAAATACGCGATGGACAGGCCGCTGCTCGGTCCGGTGGTCAAGATCGATCCAGACGGCAAGCGCATCGCGCTCTTTGACCCGGCCGCATTTTCTCAGCTGGCGCTTGATCGAGCCGATGCCTTTTCGCCCGCGTCCGATGGAGGCATGTATCAGATTGCGCAGAGTGGCGTGTTGAAGCCGCGCATTTACGTGCTGCATTTTTCTTCCGACGGATCTCCGGCATCTCCGACGCTTCTCGATGCCGACTTTGAGGTGTATACCTTCGCGGCGTTTGCCAATGGAAATTTCCTGGTCTCGGGCGTGAAGCGCGATGTGCAGGATAGAAACGATCGCGGCCGCAACTTTACCGCGGTCTTTTCCACCGACGGAAGGGAACTGGCGCAGCTGTCGTTTCAGGAAGCCGATGGAACTGCGAAAGTGAGAGCAAAATCGAATGCAGGCGGGCGTCAGAACGAAGCCCGGAAAAACGCTGAGAAGGATCCAGAGAAGCCGGCGCCGACGCTCGATCTGGCGGATGCCGAAGTCGGAAGCGACGGCAACCTCTATGTTATGCGCGGCTCTTCGCCGGCGCTCATCTATGTGATCGCAGCGAGCGGCAAGATTCTGCAGACGCTCAAAATCGCCGCTCCGGTGCCAGGCGCCGTGCCGAGCGCGTTTCATCTCTCCGGAAATCGGCTGGCGATTTCATTCTGGAATG
>Ga0185299_10004889_pt1 | contig 15682 bp, 4 predicted proteins | sample PaiPotPPA55metaG_FD_128002 | JGI IMG/M metagenome (GOLD analysis project Ga0185299, IMG submission 128002) | Iron sulfur acid spring bacterial and archeal communities from Banff, Canada, to study Microbial Dark Matter (Phase II) - Paint Pots PPA... ...
TTCTCTCCGCGATCGGTCACGATGTCAGTCGCGCCGAACTCACGGGCGAGCTTCTGCCGCGACTCGTGACGGCTCATCGCGATGATCCGTTCAGCACCCATCTGCTTGGCGGAAAGTACACCGAGTAATCCGACCGCGCCGTCACCAACTACCACGACCGTCGAGCCCGGTTTCACGTTAGCCGCGTCGGCGGCGAACCAACCAGTGCCCATGACGTCGGAGAGCGTCAGTAAACTCGGAATCAAGTCCTCCGAAGGAATATCGGGTGTCGCGACCAAGGTGCCATCCGCGAGCGGGACACGCAGGAAGGAGGCCTGTGCGCCGCCGACGAGCTCGCGATGCTGGCAGGACGACTGGTATCCAAAATGGCAGTTGGGACAGGTGTTGTCGGACGCGAAGAATGATCCGATGACAAATTGGCCACGCTTGATGGAGGTGACCGCGCTGCCGATCTCCTCGACGATGCCGCAGTACTCGTGCCCCATCGGGGTCGGCTGGGCGACTGGGTTGATGCCACGATATGGCCACAAATCAGACCCGCACACGCACGCGGACGAGATTCTGATGACGGCGTCCGTTGGCTTGATTATTTTTGGAACCTCGCGTTCCTCGAAGCGTACATCGCGCGGCCCGTACAGGACAGCTCCTCGCATGATTGATCTCCTTATTTCAATTTCGCTCTGTTTCGTCGTCAGCGTGCGGTATACCCGCCATCCACGGCGAGTGCGTGCCCAACCACGAAGCTTGCACCAGGGCTGCAAAGCCACAGAACAGCAGAGGCAACTTCCTCAGGCCGACCGAGTCGACCGATGGGTTGTTCCTTTGTGATGTCTTTCATGGTTTCGGGTTCTTTGGCGATCATGTCGGCAACCATCGGTGTTTCAATTGCACCGGGGCAGACGGCATTGATGCAAATGCCTCTGGAGGCATATTCAAGCGCTGCGCTCTTTGTCAGCCCGATCACGCCGTGTTTCGTCGCGTGATATATAGCCCGGCCCGGGATGCCTATCAGGCCGCCGATAGAAGAATTGTTTACGATGGCTCCGCTTCCTTGTTTGCGCATTTGGAGCAATTCGTACTTCATGCAGAGGAAAACACTGCGGAGATTGATCGCATTCACTTGGTCAAACTCTTGACTAGTGGCATCAGCGGTTTCAACGGCGAGTCTCTGCACACCAGCGTTGTTGAACGCCGCATCCAGCCGCCCAAATGCCGAAACTGTCTGCTCGACCATCGCCTTCACCTGAGCTTCATTGGTGACATCGCAGCGGACAGCAATCGCCTTATAGCCAGCAGCGACCAGGCGCTCGGTGGCTATCCGCACTGCCGATTCATTGATGTCAACCAGCGCGACCGCAGCACCCTCTGCTGCAAATGCCTGCGCCGCAGCCAGGCCCATACCGGAGCCTGCCCCGGTGACTAGTGCGACTTTATTCGCAAAAAACAAATTCATTGACCGGTTCCTCCTTCACTTGAGGTGCCCGCCTGCACGTTCTCTTGCGCTTGGTCCTGGTTCTTCGAGTGCGACCTTTCGAGTGCCGTCGCACATTTCCCGAACGTCTTTCTCATCCACACTTTAGATGTCCGCACCGGTGGAGCGCACTAGCCGAACGCGCCAATCTACTTGCAAGACACGCCACGCGGTAGCGCTTGAACGGTTTTCTGTCGAGGGAATTCCTCCGATGAACTGCTCTCTAGCCTTGGTGTGCAAATGTGGCGGCCACTGCGTACTCGGTGGCAATATGTCCGTGCATTTATGGCCGAGCGTTACTTGCGCTGCGTTGGTAGTTCCCGCGTGCCATGGAAGGAAGTTGTTGACTGGCAACTGATGGCCACCATCCGCGCACAGGACTACACGTTTGTCACAAACAATCGTTCCGATTTTCTTGCTCTGCATGGACAAGAACCGTTGCATGCCGGAGTGATCATTATTGTTCCCAGCGTCACGCCGGCTCGTCAGCGAGAACTCTTTACTGCGGCGCTTCGACACATCGGCGCGCGGACCTGGACCGCAGGGCAACAGATCCAGTGTCTCGAGTACGCACTACCGCAAACAAGCAAACGAGATCGTGATGAAGGGGGTGCCGTGGGTCTCCGGACGCCGACGCTCTACGACAAGGAATTAGCGTTGGGGCAGGGGAGAACATCGGAGCGGCTTGAGCATGCGTCTGTTTTGCCCGTGACACGAGAAAGCCGCCGGACGTTTTACTGGCCAGTTGCTGGCCAATAGGCTGCAAATGAGGTGTTTTCAGTGCAATTGACGTGCGCTTACATCGAACAAAACAAACGAAAAGCGACGAGCACGGACAGGGTTGACTAAATTAGCAAACCGCCGCCTTCAGCCTCTCGGCCACCTCTCCGTTGCTAACCGACGGAAACATTATAGCTCACAGCCTCTCTTGGTGACAGTTTCTCTTTCGTTGCTGCATTTTGGTGCATACTGTTCACCAAACGCTTCGAGTCTCGCAACTGCGGCACGTTTTGAATCGAGATTTATTTGTGTATAACGCATGGTTACGGTGCTCGGTGTCTCTGAATCAGCTCGGTCGCTGAGTTCAGCTTTTGTACACCAAGCGCCTCCTTCGACCTATGCATCCAAACTTACCAGGCACTGCAAACCGCATCTCCTACAAACATCGCCGGTGTTCCTAGACATTTTAGGATTCATCGTGATAAAAATGTTTCAGGCTTCAATCGACGCACTTGTCGAGAAGGAGGTGATCCCTGAGGTATTCAACGAATTGATTTAAACGAAAGGGCGCTTGTGACCTTAACAAGCGCCCTTTTTTTGTCCCTAGCGGCATTGTCGGTGATATGCGACTAATGCGGCATCGGACAAGTGGAGTGCCAGTCCCTACTATGAATAACTCACAATATTTTCATTTGTTAGCTGGCCTGCCGCAGCTCGCCGCGCTCCAAGCTGTAATCGCCTAAGGCGTTCTGCAAGCAGTTCTGCAAAGTCTCTGCTAGCGTTCGGCAGAAAGGTTCGACCAGCATGCCCTTGGGGTACACAGGCAGTTCATAAACGTCCAAGCCGTTGCGAATGACTCCTTCCCATCCTAGCGTTGGACTGCCCAGTCCCAGGAAAGAGCCTTTGGGACGAATAACGGCGACACGCCCCTCATAAGTGGATGGCACATAGCGCAGGGAAGCCTCATCATTCATTCTTTTTATCAGCAGGTGCGGATATTCATTTTGTTCGGCATTGCTGTAAGCACGGAAACGCGATGCGGTGTGTTGCAGCCTAACGCCTAATCTGGCCCATTCCGTATCTAGTTTTTGCCTGACGAACTGCTTTCGTTCCTCGGCGGGAATCGAGGCGGCATTGGCAATGTGAAACCAAAGATTCTGCATGAAATGCAAAGGAGATTCCAAGCGAACTTTGGTCAGCGAGACCGTCTTGTAGTTGTATGTGTCCAGCATTATCACTAGCCCGACAGGCTCCCCTATAGCTCTGAGTTGTTGCGCGATTTCGAGAGCGATCACGCCTCCCAGGCAATACCCACCCAGGAAGAAAGGACCGTGTGGCTGCACGGCTCGTATCTCCTGCAGGTACTGAGAGGCCATGCCTTCCACAGTTCGGTTCTCCAAGTCATGGCTATCGCCAATGTGCGACTGAAGTCCATAAACCGGCTGGTCCGATGAGAGGTAACGTGAGACTTGACGATATAGGAGAACATTTCCTTCCGCGCCATGAACCAGAAACAAAGGAGGCTTTGATCCAGCCGGCTGAATCGGCACGAGCGACGACCACGACGGGTTTTGAGCTTCCTTGCGAAGGATATCGGCAATCGCTTCGACCGTAGACGCCTGGAAAAATGTAGTCAGCGGCAGGGTCTTGCCTGTTTGTTTCTTGAGTTCCGTCAGCACCTTCAGGGCGGCCAGAGAGTGTCCGCCAAGCTCGAAAAAGTCGTCGCGCACGCCAACGGTCTTCTCGAGAACCTTAGACCAGATGGCGACAAGCATCTTTTCAAGAGGTTCGCGGGGCGCGACATACTGCCGCCTCGCCTCCAGCGGCTGATCGCTAGGAGCAGGGAGGGCCTTGCGATCGATTTTCCCATTGGGCGTCAGGGGGAACGTTTCAAGGGTGACAAAGGCCGACGGAATCATGTATTCGGGCAGTTTCTCCTTCAGATAGGAACGTAGATCAGCTATTGAAGGCATGGAGTTGTTTTGAGGCTGCAGATATGCGACCAATTGCTTCAGCCCCAGATGATCGTCGCGGGCGGCAACCATCGCTTGGCGAATCGCGGAGTGCTGGCCTAGTATGGCCTCGATTTCTTCCAACTCCACGCGGAATCCGCGAATCTTGACCTGATTATCGGCTCGCCCCAGGCATTCCAGCGTGCCATCCGCCCGTCGGCGTCCTAGATCTCCGGTGCGGTATAACCGCGCGCCCGGCTCAAAGGGATTAGGAACAAAACGTTCCGCGGTCAACTCCGGCCGATGCAGGTAGCCGCGGGCTAAGCCAGCGCCACCGATGTACAGCTCGCCTATAACTCCCGGAGGAAGCAGACCACCGTTGGCATCGAGCACGAAAAACTGGGTATTGGCGATAGGATGGCCGATGGGAACCGGCCCATTCACCGAAGTGACTTTGTGGACGGACGACCAGATAGTGGTTTCCGTAGGTCCGTACACATTCCACAATTCCGAGCAGCGTGCCAGAAGATCCTTGGCCAACTCGGGGACGAGCGATTCACCGCCGCAAAGAACACGCAATTGTTTCGAGCCGGTCCAACCTGCATCGATTAGGACCCGCCAGGTGGCCGGGGTCGCCTGCATCACCGTGCAGCGAGAATCGCGCATACGTCCCATCAATCGCGCGGGATCGCGAGCGTCGTCTCGGCTGGCGACCACCAGCTTTCCGCCGGTGACCAGCGGCACGTAGAGTTCCAGGCCGGCGATATCGAAGGACAAGGTAGTTACGGCGAGCAGCGTATCGTGCTCGGTAAAGCCGGGTTCCCGTTGCATCGAGTGCAGGAAGTTGGCCAACGCGGAATGCGGGATCTCCACGCCCTTAGGCCTGCCGGTTGATCCAGAGGTGTAGAGCACGTAGCAGAGATCGTTGGGGTTCACCCGAGGCAGCGGAGAATCAGATGTCTGCTTAGCGATTTCACTCCAATCGCTATCGAGATGCACGATGGAAGACGGCGGGGAAGGCAGCTTTTCATCCAGCCCACGGTGGGTAACCAGCACGGCCATTCCGCTATCGCTCACCATGTACGCGAGGCGGTCTTGGGGGAAAGAGGGATCCAAAGGCACGTAGGCGCCGCCGGCCTTCAACACCGCCAGCAGGGCGACGACCATATCCAGAGAGCGTTCCACCAACAGCCCGACCAGGGTTCCGGGCCTGACACCTAAACCCTGTAAATGATGCGCCAGCTGATTGACACGACTATTGAGTTGTCTGTAGGTGAGATGGAGACCTTCGAAAGTGACGGCCCTTGCGTCCGGGGACATTTTGGCCTGAGCTTCAAAAAGGTCCGTGACAATTTCGTGCGGAAATACAACGCCAGTCTTATTCCAGGCGACGACTTGCTCGCTGCGCTCGGATTCGGAAAGGAGAGGCAATGTTCTAAGCGTTTGGGCCGGATTGGCTACAATCGCTTGAAGCAAATTCACGTAGTGGCGAAGCCAACGCGCGACGGTGGTGGCCTCAAAAAGTTCCGCGCTGTAATCGCAGTCAATTCGAAGCTCGTCGACCATGTCGAAGATATTTAGGTTGAGTTCAAATTTGGAGGCGTCGCGAGGATTGCTGAACGGGACGCCATCCATAACGACCTCGAACTGCAGACCTCCGCCAGTTTTTCTATAGTTGCGCCATGCGTCTATATTGAACGAGGCTGCGATAATGGGCGCCCGGCTGGGGTCATGCCGTAGTCCTAGATCGCGTGTAAGCTGCCCGAAAAAATAGGATTGGTGTTCACTGGCTTTGAAAATTAAAGATTTCGACGCGGAAAGGAAATCTACAAATTTCGTATCGGGTCCGAGGCGACTGCGGAGCGGGAGCATATTCGTCGTATTGGCGTAAAGATGCGAGCCACCGGGGAGAGTACGGACCTCGCCTTCAAACGGCACACCAACTACCAGGCTGCTTTGTCCGGTCAGACGGTGAAGCAAGACGTTGAACCCAGCAAATAAGGTCGCGAACAGAGAGGAGCGAAGTTCCTTGCTGGCCTTCCGCAGGGCCGCCGTCAGACCACGATCAATGATCAAGCTTTGCCTGCCACCTCGATAGTTCAACACGGAAGGCCGGGGGCGATCGGAAGGGAGGTCTAGGACGGGTACCGAATCCGAGAACAGATCGAGCCAAAACTTACGGTCGCTTTTGGAGGCCGCGCCGCCGGATTGCTGTTCACGCCACAGCGCATAATCGCTCAACTGCATGGCTGGCTCCATCTCGGGCGTGTTGCCCTTGATCAGAGCGGCATATATTTCGGACAGCTCTCCAGAGAAAACTTCGTAGGAAGGACCGTTTCCAAAAATGTGATGGGTCACCATGACCAGAAGATGATGCTGTTCAGAGAGCCGGAGAATGCGCGCTCGAATGACGGGACCCTGGTAGAAATCGAAGCTGCGCGACTCTAGATCCCTGAATTGGTTTTGCAGTTGAGACTTCCGCTCCTGCTCCGGTAAAGACGATAAATCGACCAGCGGCACATCAAACGCGAGGTGATCACGAATGATTTGGTGTTCGCCATCGGGATCGACGGCGGTGCGCAAAGCTTCATGCCGATCCACGAGGTTCTGGAGGGCTCGCCTTAAGAAATCAACATTCAGAGTGCCGCGCATCTCAAGCGTGGTGGATTCCATGTAGGCTCGGTCGGCCCCCGGGACCATCTTGGTCAACAACCACAATCCTTGTTGCGCCTCAGAGAGCGGCAGGGCGCGCACATGAGGCTCCGACTTCTGTTCTTGAGGCTTTTGGTCTGCGTTTGCGGAGAGCACGGAATCCGCCGAGCTCGGCGCCCCAGATGACGTCTTCGTTTCGGTTGGCCTTAGCAATGCGACTGGAACAGCCGCCGGCGAAGCATGACGCGGATTGGAAGGTGAAATCTGCCCGGGCAAGAACCCGGCTGCAATCATTTCTTGGACGCTTTCTTGAAAAGCGCCAATGAGATGTTGCAGGTCGGCCTCTGTGTGAGCAGTGCTTAGAAAGAAGATGCGGCCCTCGAAGATGTGAATCCCTTTATCGCGAAGCAGAAAAAATAAGAGGTTGGCGTATTTTAGTTTGGGGTTGAGGACCAACCAAAAAAACGAGCTGAAGTGCTCGATGTGCACATCCACTTGATGGGCGGAAAAAAAATCATTCAGTTCTTTCACCAGTCCAGCGGTGCGTTCATTCAGGCGCTGCTGCAAAGACGGCCCTTCGCGCTTGAGATGTTCCAGCGTGACTCGAGCCGCGGCAAGCGCCAGCGGATGCCGAACGTACGTGCCAGCAAGGTACGTGACGCCAACTTCAGGGATCGAGGCATCGCCATATTGCCACGAGCCGCCATCCAGCGAATCCATATAGGTCGCGCTACCACAAACGGCACCGATCGGCATGCCACCACCAATGACTTTTCCATACGAAGCCAAATCGGCGCGAATACCCCAAAGTGCCTGTACGCCACCGGGATGAGAACGGAATCCTGTAATGACTTCATCGAAAACCAGCGCGGTTCCGGTCTCACGCGTGATTTCCCGCAGCCGCTGAAGGAAATCGCGCGGTTGAACGTTCGGATGACGGCTTTGAACCGGCTCAACGATTACGGCAGCAATTTCCGAGCCTCGCGCTCGAATGACTTCCAGTGACTGCGGTCTGTCATATTCGAGCACCAGGACGTTCTTCGAGGGCTGTCCGGGAATACCGGGCGCGACCGGAAGGGTGCCCGTCCCACTGGCGGTGGGCCTTTGCAGGACCTCGTCAAAAATTCCGTGGTAATCGCCGGTGAAATAGACGATGAGTTCACGGCCGGTTATCGTACGGGCCATTCGAATCGCGGCCAGCACCGCTTCCGAGCCCGTATTGCAAAATGCACATCGCTCCATGCCCGTCAGCTCACAAATCAACTCCGCGACCTTGCCGGCGAGCGGATTTTGTGGGCCGACTTCGATACCCTTACGAAGCTGTTCTTCCAGCGCCGCTCTCACGAATTCCGGCAAATGCCCCAGCAGATTTGTTCCGAAGCCCATCGTGAAATCGACATATTCATTGCCGTCAATGTCCCACACGTGCGCTCCGGAAGAACGTTCGACAACGATGGGGTAGACCATCTCCTTCCAGAGCCTATTGAATCCTGCTACTGATCGGGGATCGGCCAAGTGCGGACGATGATTCTGGGTGAGACGCTTCGATTCAAGAGTGCGCTTCGTATACCGGTCGATCAGGAGATCGAGATAGGTTTGTTGAGATTGGGTAAGTCCCTGCGACGGACCTTTTGCTATAGGTTTGAACGGACCGTGGGCGATGACAGAGGGCTTTGCTTCCGCCTCTGATGGCAGTGCTGGATTCGCGGTAAGCGGAGCTGCAGGGACGGACGAATGCTGAGATGGTGCTGGCGCAAATTTTTCTTCGATGCCGATAGCTGCGCCATTGCCCTTTAGATCTGCGCCCGGTCCGCACAACAGTTCCAATCGCCTGGTCACGGTCTTAAGATCTTGGACCAGTCGTCCTAAGGTCGCGAGATCCCCGTTGGGCAGTACAGGAATGGTGGCAGATCGAGCAGGCATTTCGGAAGGCGGAGCCGCAGACGAAAGGCCCGCGGCTCGAGCGGTAAACGACTGAGCGGGAACAGTCGCCACGGAGGGAGTCTGGACTTCAGGAGGTTCTTCCACCGTCGATTCGGGAGGAAGATTATCGTCAAGAAACGCCGCTATGCGCTCCGGCGTGTTGAGATCTTCCCACATCTGTCCCATGGAAATCTTGATACCAAATTTTTTCGAAAAAGCCTGGCTCACTTGAGTCAAAAATAGGGAATCAAAGCCCATTTCGACGAAGGTCAAATCGGGTTTAATAAAATCCAATTCGACGCCGGCGAGGTCTTGCAAGAGCGGAACGAGAGTTTGAAGAATCCGGTCCTTGCGAGGCTCATTGCTGGTGGTACCTGAAGAAAGCTTCTGAGTTTCCGTGGAAGATGTTTCTGGGGTAGAACACGAGGGAGACCTAGGCGCTGTAAACATCGGCGCGTCGGCCGCCGGCTGAGGCGCTGTGGCTGGCATTTGCCCAGCGGGTGCAGGTTCGACCCAAAAACGTTTGTGCTGCCAAGCATATGTGGGCAGATCAACGAAGCGCGAATTTTTGGGGTAAAGCTCCGACCAATTCAGTTTGCACCCAGCCGTATACAGAACTGCTAACGCGGTAAGCAGTGTGCCGCGCTCACCCTCGCGCCTGCGGAGTGAAGGCGTAACGGTGACTCTGTTGCCGTGACTATTTGCCGACTCCATGATCGCCGGCGAGAGCACCGGATGAGGGCTCACCTCAAGGAACAGCGAATGACCCGCTTCCAACAAAGCATTGATGCCATGCGCGAAACGCACCGGCTGGCGCACGTTGCGCCACCAGTATTGGTTGTCGAGCATTTTTCCGTCGCACAGCGCTCCGGTAACCGTCGAAATCATGGGGATCGGAGAAGCCTGCGGGCGAATACTTTGAAGCGATTCGAGTAACTCCTGCTGCAACGGACCCATCTGATAGCTGTGGAACGCATAATTCACCGGCAGGGCCCGGAAGGCAACGCCGCGGCTTTGCAACGATTTCAATAGTTGCTCTAAAGCACCGGGCTCGCCCGCTACCACGGTGGCACCTGGGCTATTCATTGCGGCGAGAGACAGGCGGCCGGCGTAGGGTGCGAGGGCCGTTTCAACTTCGGTCAGCGGCAGTTCGATGGAAGCCATTTTCCCGTCGCCGGTGGCACGCTGCATCAAACGGCCGCGGTGGTAGATCACATGGACAGCGTCCTCGAAAGTTAAAGCGCCACAAACATAAGCCGCTGCTACTTCCCCGATGCTGTGTCCAATCACAGCGGCTGGAATAACTCCCCAATGACGGAGCAATGCGGCCAGAGCGACCTGCAGCGCGAAGATGGCAGGCTGCGCGAATTCTGTGTCGCTCAAACGTGATTGTGACTCGCTAGCAGACAATTCCTTCAAAAGCGACCAGTCCGCATATTGCCGCAGACGTTCGTCGCAACGATGAATCACGTCGCGGAAGACGGGCTCTTCTTTGAGCAGTTCGCGCCCCATCGCATACCACTGCGGACCCTGTCCTGAAAAGACGAAGACGGGTTCGCGATGCAAATCCTGTGACAAATGACCCAGAGAGTAGCCTTGCGCTTTGTCTTGCAGAAACGAATCCAGGCGTTCGCGAAATTGCTGGGACGAAGAAGCGACTGCGGCAAACCTGTAATTGTGGTGGGTCCGGCGGACGGCCGCGCTGCAACAAATATTGGAGATGGATGCCGCACCCGGTGAATCCTGTTCGCAGAATACCTGCTGATACGAACGTACAAGCGTTTTCAGAGAGTTCGGTGAACGCGCCGAGATCACGAGCAGTTGCGGCTTGAGTGGCGCCGCTTCCGCGGGAGGAACCGCATCCGTCTGAGAGGACTGCCTCATTTCAGCTGCTTCTTCTAAGACCACGTGTGCATTGGTTCCGCCGAAACCGAAAGAGCTCACCCCTGCGAAGCGCTTTTCGGAACCACCACTCCATGCGCTTCCCTCTGTAGGAATTACAAAACGGGTATTTTCCAAAGTGATGTGCGGGTTCAGCTTTTGAAAATGAACAATCGGCGGAATCCATCTGTGCTGAAGACAAAGCACAGCTTTGATCATGCCGGCGATTCCCGCAGCGCCTTCGAGATGGCCTATGTTCGTCTTGACGGAGCCTAGGGAGCACGGCTGCCCCGATTGAAGTTCTTTCCCGATAACCGCGCTGAGAGCTTCCACTTCTATGGGATCGCCCAGAGCTGTACCCGTCCCGTGAGTTTCGACATAGGTGATTTGCGAAGCATTCACACCGCCGTTTTTCAGGGCCTCGCGCAGCAGCGCTTTCTGCGATAAGCCGTTCGGTGCGGTGATGCCGTTGGACCGCCCATCTTGATTTACCGCTGAGCCGCGGACGATCGCAAGGATATGATCGCCGTCCGCGACGGCATCGGCGAGCCGCTTGAGTACGACCAATCCGCAACCTTCACCGCGGACGAATCCGTTGGCGCGCGAATCAAAAGCCTTGCAGTGGCCATCGGGCGACATCATGTTGAGCTTTGTCAACACGACTGTATTTTGCGGAGCCAGAAGAACATGAACCCCGCCCGCCAGCGCCAAGTCGCATTCGCGGCTTCGCAGACTTTGAATGGCCAAATGTACGGCGACCAGAGATGAGGAGCATGCGGTGTCTACCGCCATGCTGGGTCCCTGAAGATTGAATTGATAGGACAGGCGATTCGCCATGATGCTGTGTGCGGTGCCTGTGCTGGTATAGACGTCGACCCCGTCGAGATCGGCAAACTGCATCCAGTAGTAATCGCTGCTGTGGCTAAGGATTCCGACGAATACTCCCGACCTGCTGCCACCCAAGCTCTCTTGCGTTTGCCCCGCGTTTTCAAATGCCTCCCAACCTACTTCCAGCAGGAGACGTTGCTGGGGATCCATGCGAGCGGCCTCGTGGGGTGGAATGCCGAAATAGCCCGCATCGAATTGGTCCACTTCATCCAGGTAAGCGCCCCATCGAGTATTCGCTTTGCCCGCCGTTGCTGGATCGGGGTCGAAAAAAGCTTCGGCATCCCACCGCTGAGGCGGAGTTTGCGTAACGGCATCAAATCCGCGTGTCAGCAACTCCCAAAATGCGTCGGGGCTGTTCGCGCCTCCAGGAAAGCGGCATCCCATCCCAATCACTGCGATTGAGTCTGGTGCTGGGGGAACAGAAGCAGGAGTTGTCTCCTTGAGGCGTTTCTCCAGCAAAGCGCGCTTTTCAGGGGATAGATTGGCGATCCTTTTTGACAGATCGTCCATTGGATGCGGTACTTACCTTATCTAGTCAGGCGTTCTGCGGTACTTACGTTATCTCGCTCGACATTCTTCGATGCACTTCTTGCTCAGAAAGGCTCTCAATCTCTGCCAAAAGTTCATGGATGTGTTCTTTTTCCTCAAGAGTTCCAGGGAGTGCAGCAGGTGCGAACTCGGAGACCTGCGTCAATTCTGAATCGTCCTGTTGAGGTGCGATTTTGCCGGCTAGATACTGCGAAAGCAGTACAACGGTGGGATAGTTGAATACCATGGTTGCCGGAAGCGAAACACCTAGACTGGTTTGGAGACTATTCCTCAGCTCAAGACCCATCAACGAATCGAGCCCCAAATACTTCAGAGGCTTGTTCACGTCGATTCGGTTGGGGGGAATTCTTACGATCTTCGAGAGATGTTCCTTTACGTATTCTTCGATGATCGAGTTGCGCCGGCTGCCGGTCTCCCTTGCAAGTAAGTCCCGCAGGTTTTTGGAGGGCTGTTTTCCGGCTGGCGCGGATTTCGCCGGCGCATCGCTTGAGATTGCCCGCAGCTCTGCAAAGAAATTTGAAGTTGTTGCCTTGGGATTAAATTCCTGCCACTGAGCTAACTGAAACCGCATAACAGCAACTTGACGTTCGGGTTGATTTAGCAATAGAGCCAGAGCCGCGAGGTACTCCTTCGGGCAAGCGCTTGCCAGTCCTCGAAACGCAACCGCGCCGGTGCCGTTGGCTTTGGCTGCAACCATGCCGACCTCCGACCACGGGCCCCAATCGATGCTCAAGGCGGGCAATCCAATACCTTCACGATACGAAGCAAGGGCGTCGAGGAACGAATTCGCTGCGGCGTAGTTGCCTTGGCCCGGAGAGCCGAGCAATCCGATAACGGAAGAGAAAAGGACGAAAAGGTCGAGACGCTTCCCGAGACTCATCAAATGCAAATTCCATGCCCCGCGGACCTTTGGCGCCATTACCGCCCGCAGGCGCTCAGGAGTGAGTTGCAACAGAAGAGAATCTTGCAAAACACCAGCGGCATGAAAAATACCTCGCAAGTCAGGCATCGCTTGTTCAATCTGAGCGAAGAGATGCTCGACTTGACCAGGTTGTGATATATCGGCTTTGAACTCCGAAACCTCCGCACCGGCACGCCTCAAATCAGCCAGCGCCGCGTGCGCGCTCTCGGGCGTTCCTCTGCGTCCAACCAATGCCAGGTGTTTCGCCCCTTGCGCGACCAGCCACTTTGCCACCTCTAAGCCCAGACCACCGAAGCCGCCTGTAATCAGATAACTACCTTTCGACCAATTGCTCGGTTGCTCTGAGTTGGCCCGTCGGATATTCGACGGCGTTGTTGAGGCACTGCTGAGTGGCGCTTGACCCGGAACCGCCCACGATTTCAGCCGCGCGACGTACCGCGCCCCGCCGCGAAAAGCGACTTCTTCCTCGTTGGAGTCCCCGCAAAACTCTTCGGCAAGTGAATGGATTTCGTCTTTATCGATGCCTGCGCTCAAATCGATCCGAACACAGCGAAGCTCAGGATGCTCATTCGAGATTACGCGGCCCATTCCCCAAAGAGGAGATTGAGCGACTCCTTCGGATCTATCCTCATCTACAACGCAGTGTGCTCCCGCCGTCACCAACCACAATCGGGGAGCACGCTTTGCTTCGGCGCGAGACAAACATTGAATCAAATGGAGCAAGGTCTCGCACCCTGTCGTATTTGCCACGTCGAGCTTGTCGGCCGTAAGTTCACCCGCCGGACACGAACCCAAACCCCACGCGTAGACAATGCCTTTGCAAGGCGGTGACGTTCGCGAGAGAACTCTTCCAAAGAAATCATGAAAGCCTTGCTGGTCATGGGGTGCGAGTACGAAGGAACCATCATCTGAATCTCTACTCTTGTCCCCAGGGAACACAAACAGGCATTCGTCGCCAGACAGTGTCAATTTAGCCGCGAGCGAATGCGCGACACCCCGCGTATCGGCGAAAAGGATCCACCTGCCCCGCGCTCCAGTGGCAGCTGAGACGTGGGATTGTTGGGACGCTTTAAGAACCTGAGGCTGCCAGGTAAATCGATAAAGCAAATCCCCGATTTTCGCTTGGGTGTGACTCTCTGCGGCCTCGACGACGGAACGCTCTTCCTCCGACGCTTGAGGCGTCTCGATATGCAACTTCCTGCGAGCGGTACCTGCAGCAGCGCTTTCATACCAGAATCTTTCGCGCTGCCAAGGATACTTAGGAAGTTCGACGTGCGGCCCTGCGACTGAATACAAGGAGTTCCAATTTATGGCCTGGCCGTGCGCGTGAAGAGAACCCAGAGATTCGAGCATCACCGTGAAATCATTTTCATCGCGACGCAAGGAAGGCAGCGTAATCACTTCACGTCCAGAAAGCTGAAAATCTTCCCGAATGGACGGCGAAAGAAGCGGGTGCGGGCTGATCTCGACAAAAACCCCATATCCGTCGGACTGCAACGCCTTAATGGCGGTGCTGAATAGGCCAGGTTTCCGTAAATTATCCGCCCAGTATTGCGAATCGAAACCTGACCCCTCCATTTGTTGTCCGGTTACGGTCGAGTAGCTGGGGATAGTGGAGGCTCGCGGTGTAATGCCTTCTATCGCCTGGAGCAAATCAGAACGAAGCGGGTCCATTTGAGGGCTGTGTGACGCGACATCGACTTTGATTCGCCGGCAAAAAATGGATTCTCGCTCGAGCCGTTCGATCAGTGATTCCAGTGTCGCAGGATCTCCGGCCAATACCGTGGAGTGGGCGCTGTTGCTAAGCGCGATCGACAGCCGGGTCTCAAATCCGCGGATGGCTTCAGACGCTTGATCGAAGCTAAGATCTACCACGGCCATTGAACCCTTGCCACGGACGCGGCGCATGATCTGGCTTCGCCGGCAAATGACGCGAGCTGCGTCGTCCAGACTCAGGGCACCTGCAACGTAAGCAGCGGCGATTTCACCCATGCTTTGACCGACCACAGCATCGGGCCGAATTCCCCAAGACGACCACAACGCGGCCACCGCAACTTGAATCGAAAACAGCATGGGCTGGACGATATCGATCTCATCCAATCTTGACTCAGGACCCGCAGCGGCCAGTTGCTCCAGTAGGGACCAATCGACGTATCTCCTGAGAGCTTGCTCGCACTCCTGCAATGCGCTACGAAAAACGGGCTCGCGTTCCAGCAACACCTGGCCCATGCCCAGCCACTGTGATCCTTGGCCGGGGAATACAAAAACCAACTTATTGGGTTTTGCTGATTTTATGCTCTGAGTCACTCCGGCGCGGATCTCATCCGCCAAAAATGCACGCAGACACTCTCGCAAATCTTCTACCGAATGGACGATTAAACTCAGGCGATATTCGTGATGGGTGCGTCGAAGGGCGGCGTTGCGAGCGATATCGTAAAGATCGGGCAATCCCTCCCGGTCTAACCAGCGATCATAAGAAAGGGCCAACGCTCGAAGTGCCTCCGCGCTACGCGCCGATAGAGGCAGCAGGAATGGAGGGCGTACTTCGCCCTTCGCCATAAGGGTGTCGGCTTCTTGCGTTTCGTTTCTCGCCTCCCGCACAGGAGCTTCCTGGAGGACGATATGAGCGTTCGTGCCCGTGATACCAAACGAATTAACTCCGGCGATTGCCGGTCCGGACGTTACCCGCAGGGGAGCCAATTCACGTTGCATGAGCATCGGCAA
>Ga0185299_10004891_pt1 | contig 15674 bp, 17 predicted proteins | sample PaiPotPPA55metaG_FD_128002 | JGI IMG/M metagenome (GOLD analysis project Ga0185299, IMG submission 128002) | Iron sulfur acid spring bacterial and archeal communities from Banff, Canada, to study Microbial Dark Matter (Phase II) - Paint Pots PPA... ...
CGATTCCAGAAGTCCATCCTTGGTAGAGCCATGGATCAGGTTGACCCACCCCGCAGCGAACCATTTGCTAAATGGGCGTCACGGCGCGTCTGGCAGGTCGCTTCGATCACCCTGATGGTGCTCTCCCTCGTCCTCTTCGTTGCCGTGTTGGTCTCCAACCTCCAAAGGCCAACGGTTTCGGTACTGCTATTGGGCGGCATGACCGCCGCTTTTTGCATTTTCAGTCTTCTTTTGGCCAACGTGTTGCTCCAACTGCGCCGTGACCAACGCAACGCGGCCAACGTCCTCCAAACGGCAGAACATGAATTCCAGCAAATGGCCGGCAATATCCAGGAAATCTTCTGGATGATCGATGCCGACAGTAAGAAGGCTCTTTACGTCAACCAGGCCTATGAGACCATCACTGGACGCTCGTGCCAATCTTTAATGGAGAATCCATCCTCTTATGAAGACGTCATCCACGCCGATGACCGAGTACACGTGCTTGGGAAGCTCGAAGAAGCCGCCCAGAACGGGCAGTTCAATGAGAGGTTTCGGATCGTGAGGCCAGGCGGGGAGTTGCGCTGGGTCTGGGCACGCGGTTTTCCGGTGCGCGATTCCGAAGGCAAGATTCGCCGCCTCGTCGGCACCGTCCTTGAGATTACTGCCCAAAAGGAAGCAGAAGAACAAGTCGCAACCAATCTTGCGCTGGCGCAATCCTCATGGGCCGAAGCCGAAGCGTTGCGCAAAGCGACCTTTGGTCTGACACAGGATCTCCGGATGGACTTCGTTCTCGAGGCGCTTCTCCAATCGCTGGCAGACCTAATACCGTACACGTGCGCTCGGGTCTTAATCGCGGAGGGCGGTCCCCACGTGCTGTCGTTAGGTGAAAAACTTTGCCCCCAAACTCCAAAGCCACGTTCCGAATTCCCTCTCACTCTGAATGCCGTCGACTCTCCGTTCCTGCAGCGGATTCTAGATGGCCAGAAGAGTGTCCTAATCTCCGATACCACGCAAGAGCAATCGTGGCAAACCTTCGAAGGACATGATCATCTGCGCTCCTGGCTCAGCGTTCCTCTGGTGGCGTCCGGACAGTACTTGGGTTTTCTGTCTGTCGGACATGCGGAACCCAACCGCTTCACTCAAGACCATCTCCGCCGGGCGGAATTGTTGGCAATCCCTGCGGCAGCGGCAATCCAGAATTCCCGTCTTTACGAACGGGCTGCGATTTATGGGGAGGAACTTGAAAAGCGGATAGAAGATCTTCGACGAGCGCAAGCGGCGCTGCTGCAATCGGAGGACAGGTTCCAGAAGGTCTTTCGTTCGAGCCCCGTCCCGTTTTCCATCACAACGGTTGCGGACGGACGGTTCGTGGATGTGAACGCCGCATTCGAGTGTCGGTACGGTTATTCCCGGGCCGAGGTACTCGGCCGGACGATCGATGAGCTGAGGCTTTGGGAAGATGCGTCTGACCGCGCGCTGATGGTTGCGCAGCTCCAGCGCGGCCCCATTCGCAATGTCGTCACGCGGGTTAGAACGAAGTCCGGCAAGATTAAGACAACAACTTATTCGGCTGACAAAATCCAGTTCGACGGCCAATCCTGCATTTTGGCGGTCTCAGAAGACCTTCCTGATTCTGCGCAGCACTCGAGCAACTGAACATTGTTGGCACAATCTGAAAGTGCGAGTGCAGTCTGAGTCCCCATAATCGCACCCAGTTGGCCGACTCCGGGCTCTGACTTTTCTCTCCCTTATGTTTCTGCTGTCCGGAATTCCGACCGTGGAAAAGAAAAATCACCACTCGTTGACGGATGTGCGCCACGATAGTTGTCGTCTCTACTCATCAGACGGCGGAGTGGAAACAAGAAGCACGCACGGTGACGGCGGCCCCAATTGAACGCAGTGACTTGCATCGTTGGCAAGCCTTTACAAATGCATGATTTCATTTGACGGCAAACACCGTATGAGCTGGGAGCTTCGCGATGTCTGGATTATTAAGCCACAGCAGGGCAGGTTGCAGACGGCACTGGGGGTTCCGCGTAATCGTTCTTGGCGCGCAGAAAAGTCTTCAAATCGGGTTGAGGAAGGTTGTTTTGTCCGGTTTCCCGACCGCATTGGAATCGACTCTTCGGCCATCAGAACCTGGAACCAACGCTAGCACTCTTCCGTCAAATTGGAGGGCGCGCCAACTACGTCGACCGCGTGATGACATCCCGCCACCGCCTCCTGTTGTCGTCGCGCTCGAAGTTTGCCGCCTCCGCCTGGCCCGGATTTAGTATTCTCATTGCCCTTCGTCTTCACTCAAGGGTGCAGTATGGGAAGGCCGGACAGAATTCTTTCCTGGTGGGATCAAGAAGTCGATTGCAACGGAAGGCAAATCCGAGGTGATGTGCGATCCGCAGCGCATGAAGTCTGGAAAGAAGCCTGCCGTCGGACGCAATCACTTCTTGCCGATCCGGCGCAAGCCGCCGATGTGATGGAAGACTCCGTTGTGCGGGTTTCTCGCTATCTGGACCGGATCGGCGCCCCCTCGTCGTCACCGAAAAACGGACTGCTCTTGTTGGCATTCTCGCGGGCTCTACGTCGGCTCGCCGCCAAGTCTCGTCGCCTTGAACCCGCGGGTGGGGCGGTTGAGCTGTCGAGTCGTGCGGTAGACCAAGTCTGGAGCCGTCAAGTAGACGCGCGACTGGATCTGGAGAACATAGTTCGACAACTCAGCGAAAGAAACAGCGTGGTCTTGGCTCTCAGAGCGGCCGGCTACACCTGGGAGGAAGTTGCCCAGGCGCTCGGAACGTCAGTGGCGACGGTTCGCAACAGCTTCTGGCGCGAAGTCAGAGATTTGCGAAGGAAGTTCCAAGTTGATGAAAAGCAGAGAGATCGGATTGACCATCATCTTTCCCAAGAACACTCAAGATCAGCCCATTCTGAAGGGTCTTGACGCCGCTGCAACAGCGTCAGCATCGACGCTCAATATCAGGCTGTGATACCAAAATCGTCTTCCGGTTCAAACTCCTGCGCTGCAGAACTGTTTTCCTTTTTCATCTGGGCTTCGTACTCTGCCTGTTCCTTCTTGGCTTCTCTCACGGGCAGAAGCTCCATGTGACTGGGAGGAAACACAAATGTCTGGACAAAGCTCAGCCGGTCCGAGTTCAACCTTCGTCCAACGATCTCGGTACGGTGGCGTTTGCAGAACTCACAAAAATCAGCCGCGTCGATAATCTCTTTCTTGAGTCTCCCGGCGTGTACGATTCGACATTTGAGCCATCCCCGGTCAATCCACTTTTGCACCTCTTCGGCGCGAACATGAAGAGCCTCGGCCAGCGTGTACGGCGTAAACCAATCCTGGCCCATGCGCGCATTCGCACCCAGCCGGTGAAGCATGGAGCGAACCGAAGCCGGCGAGCGCCGGAGCAGCAGGCTCACTTCATGCAGGGGATGAGAGACTATCAAGTCGAGCAGCTGCTGTTGCTCCTTGTTGGTCCATTCCCGATACGATTGCTTCTCTCGAATACCGAACTGGCGCACGAATCTCAGGCAAGCGTCCCTGGGGTTTCCAGAGACTTCAACCAGCCTCGCAATGAGTGACTTCAAATCGGTTGGGATGCCTTGTCGAGAGTTTTCCGAGTGCCTCCTGGCATGCAGGTAAGCTCTGGCGGTCTCCCTTGCAGCCCCTGACCAGCGGAATGCGCGGCGCTTCCTCGACTGATTGCCTTCTTCCATGTTGGATCAGATCTGGAATCCAGACCCACAGTCCCCTCTATCTATACATGGCAGCGAAACGGAAATGTATCTCATCCACAATGCGGAAATTCTTATGCTGAACTTGCGAGGCCTAAGTGCCCATGGCAACCTGCCATGGGAGGGTGCCCGGGGCCCGCCGAGAAACTTCGAAGTCGGTCTCACCTGGATTTCTCGTTTCTGGTTCAAGCTGTTGAAAAACTGCCTCGGTTTTGCCCAAAAAAGAGTTGTAGGATAGGATCGCCTGCGCGGGAGCAGCACCCAGAGTTGTGGACTCATGCCAGAGAGGACTGTGGAAATCGATGAATTTGGAGAACGAGCTATTCGATGCCTTCGAGGCGGTTGTGCATCAAGACTATCCCAACCCGCAACGAATCAACTGCCCTAGGCACTCCATCCTCCGGAAACTGGCAGCCGAACCTGAGGCCTCCCATTCTGCCTCTACATTGGCTCACATCAGACAGTGTGCCCCCTGTTTCGACGAGCTGAAAGAACTTCGTCACAGTCAAACCCATCGGTGTCCGTCGGGTCAGCCGAAATAAAAGGAAGATTGTCGGCAAATTCTAGATGTTCCGCCTAAGCCATTGATTATAGGAACACTTGCTGACCGGGGATCCGATTTGGCGAGAGATATCTTGACTCGAACTCTTTTACCGTCTAACATTTAGATTGTATATCGAGTGACAACCGGTGCGGGTAGTCGAGCTCAAACTGAAACAGGCCAGCGCAGTACTGGGCATGCCCACGAAGGAACTGCAGAATTTGGTCCAGTTCGGCGTCGTCAAGCCACAACGCCGAAGGGGACTCTACCTTTTTGACATGGTATGCCTCTACCAGGCGCAAGTCGCCGGTCATCTCAAACTCGCGCTGGGTACGCCTGCGAATAAGCTGACGGAATTCGTGAAGGCCTTTTCCGAGTTTCTGAAGAGAGACGAGAATGAGCTTCCCGACGTGCTAGTGTTCAGATCGTCCTCGAAGTACTGGACACGGCCAGTGGAAGTGAAACTTCCTCTCAAGCAGCTACGCGAAAGCCTTGAGGCGAGACTGGAACGAGTTGACCTGTATCGTGATTTGCCGCGGGGACGAAAGCGGCCAAATTGGAAAGCAGAGTTTCTGGCCACTTTGAAAGAGGCTTCGCTAGATATCGGCGACATTCCTCTTCGGGATGTTCAGCGCGCTGTTCGGGAATACCGCACTTCGAAGAAGGCAAAGCCGGAGATAACCGTTGTCGCAGAAGCGGGGCAAGTCTAGGGGCGTGGTGGACACGTCCGTATTAGTCGCCGGCGTCGCTCGAATGAAAGACTCGGTCCTTGGTCCCGATGGCACCCGTGAAAGCTCCTCGTTCGTGGCCGAACAGTTTGCTTGAGCCTGCGGGCAGGATTGTCGCCAATAGACTTGCGCTGAGGAAAACGGATGAGACGAGTGCAACCTATTCATTGCGACAAGTTCCTCCTGCGACCTAGGGTTGATACCGTGGTTCTCGATTCGGCTGTCCTTGCTAGTAAGTCCTTCGCTCCGTAAAAGGCATCGACGGGATTGTCAATACTGTTGTCGCGGAAAATGTGTCCTCGTCTGTGAAGCGCGACGGAGAATATCCTCTCTCGCTCGCCATTTAATGTTCTCTAGCGCTGGGCAGCTTCGCTGAACGCGATCTTCACCAACTCACCCACCATTTCGTCAAACTGCGCCTGAAGGTCCTTGTCGTTGCCGGCAAATCTTTGCCGGAAGGACGTCATGTCCACTGAGCCTTTTACTTCGGCCAACGTGTGGCCTCCGGGGAAACCAATTTGCCGAATTCGGGCGTTTACTTGATCTACCGTACTTTGCATAAGGTCGGCCACCAGATTGAGATAGATCTTGTCGTGCATGATGGGGCCATGTCCGGGAACAATGGTTGTTGCGTCCATACCGGCCATTCTACGGAGGGTTGCAGCCCATTCCGTTGGGAAGCCATCATAGGTGAATGGAATGGGATTTACTAGCAAGTCGCCCGCGACCAAAATTTGTTCTTTGGGTAGGTAGACGATGGCATCTCCCGCAGTATTGCCCCGCCCTAGGTACTTCACTTGCACCTCCCGGTTCCCCAGATTGATATCGAGTTTATCGGTAAAGGTGAGAGTGGGAGGTTGATAGACCATCGTTTTGAATTCCGCCAGCAACGGTTCCATATTGGGGACAATCGCTTGGTATAGCTTCTTTTCATCTTCGGATAGAGTGTGGCCATCCTGACCTTTTCCTTGTTTGAAGGCAGTAATGAACTCCGCAATTTCCTTGGGGGCGCGCTCGACGTTGCCCGGTTGGATGAGGTCCATGTCTTTCTTGGTCTCTTCCTGAGCGATGATGGCGAGGGAAGGGAAGGCATCCATATAGGTTTTATTCCCATTGTTGTGGTCGTTGTGGAAATGGGTGTTGAGCAGAAAACCTACCGGTTTGTTCGTCCACTCGCGAATCTGGGTGATGTCTTCCAGCGCCGACGATGGACGGTAACAGGAGTCAACGACGAAGACCTCTCGCTCTCCAATAATCACGGTCGTATTGCCGCTGGAGTTGCCGTCATTCAAGTACTTGTGCTCTATGGAGTACACCCCATCCGCCAATTTGGTGACCCGTCGCTGGTTGGTGTCCGCAGACTCGCCTAAGGCAGGAGCCGCGGCGATCAATAGAGACACTAGTGAAAGAACTAATGACCTCCGACACTTTTTATCTCTTGATCTGAAACAGGCCTGCCCTTGCTGGGAAAATTTGTGGCTGTTGATCTCATCTCGATGCACAAAGTGCCTCCTGTGCGAAATCTTGTTGCCATCGTTAGACGATGTCGGAATCTGGCGGTTAGGACTTGGCATCAAGAAACGTATACAGATTTCTTGACCCATTGAGTCAGCCTCTAGCCCCAAACAACCGCAAAGCTGCCTCGCGCTGCGATCTGAGCTGTTTCCAAAAGACCACGCCCGCCACGATCCCCTTGTTCAGGCCGAACACAAGATCTTGAGTTTCCTATACTTCGAGGTGCCCGAAGCGACCACGCCGACCGCGATTATGTGCAAACCAATGCACTTGATCGTGTTCCTTTTCCTCTCACGTCCGCCACGCTCGTGCATGGCTTATTCGCATGCGACAATAAGTTAGACGTGTCCCAATTGCAGAGTCATCACATCGGGATAGTCGACACGAAAAACGTGACGAATGTCGAAAAATCAAGGACGGAAGCCACTAACTAGGTTGCGAGCGCTCACTCGGCGGCAAAGTGTGCGACCAACTCCCTTTTGATGGCCTCCAGCTGACGATGATCCAGCCAGCGTCCCCGGATGACGACTCCAGCTATTCTTCTCGTATTTGAGATGCTCTCCAGGGGGTTGCCCTCGAGAAGCACTAGGTCCGCGCTCTTGCCACGCGTTACAGTGCCGGTTTCTTGAAACCGCCCGAGGAAAAGTTGTGGATTGCGCGTAGTGGTGACCAGGGCCTCGAACGGCGTCAATCCCGCTTGGACCAATTGCTCCAGTTCGTCGTGCAGCGAGAATCCCGGTACCATCATCGGATTGGTTGCATCTGTGCCCGCCATCATCCGCACCCCTGCCGCCTGCAGCCCTGCGGCGATCTTAAAGAGAAATGGCACCATGATCTTGTTTTCTAACACCCAATCACTGCTGCGGTTTGCAAAAGGATCGTCTCTTCTGCACTCGTCCAAGTTTGTCCTAGGAATAAATTTCGTCTCCGGAGAGTCGAGAACCTGATTGAGGTCAGTCGCCTGCTTGAGAATATTCGCATTGGCGGACAACGTGGTGATCACCGAGATGTTGTGATCCCTGAGACTTCCCGCAAGCCTTGCGATTTTTGTCGGATCCGGCTGTGTATCAGGGGGAAGCTTCAGGTGTCGATTAACAAAGTAACTGTATAGCTCTTCGATATGCGCGATGGCATCTTGACTCGCGTCGATGGTACCTTGAACGCCGATGCTCCACGGCACATGTCCGACGAGGCGAATGTGATCTCTTTTTGCGGCGTCGATAATGCCACGATAAGCGTCTGGCGATAATGCGCTATAGGGCTTTATGAAGTCATAGCCTTGGCGTGCTTGTTCGTCGACCTCTTTTTCGGCTTCTCTTCTATTGTTGACCGCTACGTGGGACGAATTGGTCGGTGGATTCCCATCCACAATCGGACCTGACGTATAGAACGCAGGGCCCAGTATCTCGCCCGAGGCTATTTTTTGTTTCCAGCCGAGTCGTTGGGGGTTACCACTTAAATTGAGAACCGTTGTTATTCCGTTAACGACGTACAGTTTAAGTTGCTGTTCGTCCCCGAAATACGTGTGGATGTGCATATCCGAGAAACCGGGCAACAAATATTTGCCGGTGCCGTCTATTACGGAAGCTTGGGCTGGCCAGCGCCTTTGGGGTCGATGTCGATCCACACCACGGATCATGCCACCCTGGACTAGCACGTCTCTATGCGGAAGCGTTCCTGCTTTGTCCATTGGCACTACGGTTACGTTCCGGATAACCAATACGTCGGGCGTCTGACAAATGCCGAGTTGGGGGCCTAAGTGGATGACAACTAGCGCGATCAAAAATGTCCTCATATTGCGAATGAGCAAATCTCCATCTCTAAGACGCACAGGTGTCAAAGTGGTGAGCAGCTACCGAACCTGATCAAAGGACACGCCACCGATAGTCATCGGGAGCGCAACGTTGTTGTGCGAGGCATGAAGCGCTACTTTGATGCTAGTTTCTCTTTCGTTTTTCCGATCCCGTATTCGAGGTAGCCAGACTCGACGTAATTCTCAGCGTGTTCTCGCAGGTAATTCAGCGCCTTGAGGCGCGCCTCCAGCGCAGCTCGATTGTTCTGATCGGATGCAAGAACAATATCGGTCAAGTGCAGAGTTTCGACCGGCTTCCCGGCTTGCAGCTTTTCCAGCGCCAGCCGCACCACGGGTTCCGGTCCCCCGGCCATCTTAACGAGATCCGGATACACCGAGGACGGGGGCGTTTCGTACATTGTGGACGGATTCATATCGAACCAGCCTACATATCCGTCGTAGATGCCCCGCACGGACCAGTTCACCTTTCCAAACGATTCAGTCAGGTTGAAACTTGCCGGAAGTCTTATTTCCTGCATCAGGGTGAACACATCTTTGCCCGAGTTCATCCCCTTAACTGTTTCATCGTGCACGTACTGGATCGCGTCACGAAACCGTGTGAGTCGTCGGGTAATTTCCGCGTTCCCAAGAATCGGATCACCGTGACCCGAAAGCACCACCTCAGGTTTGAGCGCCAGGACCTTGTCAATCGAACTGATCCAGTCGAGAGCCCAGCGCGGCTTGGTGCCCCTTATCGCATAGAGATTCGGGAAGGACATGGGTTCAGGGAGGCCTGCCCCATTATAATTGTCTCCAATGAAGGCAGTCTTATACGCGGGAATCCACACGGTCAGATGATCTGGCGTCTCACCTGGTGTGCTGAATAATTGGAAATCGACCCCCCCCAAGGTAAACTCGTATTTCTCGTCGAAAAAAATGGTCGGGTCGATTTCGGCGCCATAGTTGCCTGCCCATGGCCCTACTTCCTTCGAGGGACGGTTGAACGCGGCTGCATTGCGCGGCGCAAAGAAGCCCTCAAGTCGGGTGACGTAATTGACAAACTCAACGTAATTCCGCTAGGCGATGATCTGCGTCCCAGCTTCTTTCCAAAGTGGAATCCCACCAATATGGTCAGCATGACCATGCGTCAGAATGATGAATTTCACCGGCCTATGGCTTTCCGCTCCTAGAAGCTTTCTCGCTTCTGGAGCGTCATTTGCACTGGCCGTGTCTATAATAACGTTTCCGGCCGGCGTTGTGACCAGATAAACATTGCCTATCACAGAGGCCATAAAGATCGAGTCGTTGACCTTGATTACCTTTGGTTGCTCCTGATCGGCATACGCGGTCATTCCAATCCCTAAGCTTAGCAAAAGCGCGACACTGATGAGGCGGGGCATTTGTTTCTCCTTAGCGTCTTGCGAAGTAACCTACATCCACATCGATACTCCGGGAGCAGAATTCGCCGACGACCGTTGTTTGGCCGGACGAAACCTGCTGCTCCAATGAATGGGTGGCCGGACTCTGCGGATTTGGAGAGGAGGAGGTCTGCGTTAAACCGAGGTTGACTAGAAGCAAGAAAACCGGGAGACTTAATGTCATGTAGTTTTTAGACGAGTGACGATCAAATTCGTAACCGGGGAGAACCCGGGGCGGTCAATGGTGTGCTTATGCATTGTCCTCACGCGCTCGGGATCGTCTGAGCTTCAACACATAGTTTCCCACGCAACGGGGATGATCACGGGCGAACGGGTTTTGCAGACCGCAGCCGTTGCTTGTCCCGCATTTTTAGATATTCATCCACATAACCATCCCGTACGTCGAAGAACCAATGTTCAAACTCACAAAGCATCTGTATGTAAAGAGCTCTACAGACTCGGTCGAAGTCCGAAGCCGCCTGGATGGCTTGAGGAGCGGGTCGTGGACTCGCTGCGAAGCCGCGGGTTACTTGCGTCCAGGTTTCGCAAACATCTCGCCTGGGCGAGGCAACTCACGCACCATTTCAAAGGTCCGTCAAGACGTTGGTCTGAACAGGCGTACGTTAGCAGGATAATTCCAGGGAATGCGCCAAAGGTGGTGGATTAAAAATCCGCTCCGATTCGCGTTCAACCAGGATTCTGCTTACTCGCGTCTTCAGCCAAAAGCTCTAGTACTCCAGCTATCGCCTCAAGCGGGTGTTTAATACCCTCAAACGAAAAAGATGCCCGTCGCACGATTCTGGCGTATATCTCCTCCAAAGAAGGTACCTCTCGTGATTCCATGAGTGCAATGCGACACGCGCGTGTCAACTCGGACATCACCTGAGTACGCGAACCGACAAATATCCGCTGTTTTCCCAGAGCGGGCTGTGCCGTCTTGGTCGCCTCAATCTCGGTCCCAAATGGCGAAGGCTCTGCGGCCGCCAATTGGATGGTTGACTGCCAGGCTATTGCTCCTTTCTCATTAGAAATACGTTGAACGGTACCGTACTTGGAAAGGCGGGTTAACACCGTTGTTAGCGATGCCTTCGGATTGCTGTTGTGCGCGAAGAGGGTGGGATGCTTCTCTTGCATTACCGTCAATAACTCGGCCACAGTAAGCGCTCGGGATGACTCGGTTAGCAATTGGGAGCAGGTTCCGGTAAGGCCCGACCTGCAACCTTTCCTCGTGCTGTCTGTAAGCATGCCGAGCAGATCTTCGCCGATCGCGTTTCGACCAAACACGGTTACGAGTCCATCGATTGTTTGCCGGATCATCGCTATCCGCTTTTGGATTACAGTACGCTCCTGCTTTAGTGACAGGAGTTGCTTCTTCATTACGTCTAAGATGGCACTCAAGTCGCAGGAGGCGGTCTTCTGGGAGGGAATAGGCGCGGCAGTCGTTGACACTGCGGATGTATAGTCCTCCACAACGCGATCCAGCAGAATGCTCGCTTGGCCCATAGGTCCTTGCAATGACTCGCATATTATCTACCTAACTTTCGTGCCAGAGGACTCCATCGGGGACAAGTGTTCTGAAAACATTCGTCAGTTGCGGCCAGCCGTGACAGAATACTGCGGTCCGATAAACATGAAACGTTCCCTTCGTTCCGATACGATTGTTATGACTGTGTCAATTGTGTTGTCGTGTGAGCGCCTGTTATCGATGACTGGGCCGACTGCTTTTTGGATGAAATACATTGCGCAGAAGACCTCCCGTCTTCTATCGCTGCCGTCAGTTTCATTATAGGGACAGTGATTTGCATACCAGACAGTGTTGGAATGGCAGCATCTAGGATCAGGGGACATTAACCGTGACTCAGAAGCGGAAGAAGAGCGCGGCTAAGCTTTCTTGCCCCTTCCCGTATTTGGTTTTCATTAATGGCCCCGAAACCCAAAAACAGACCACCGCCCCTAGATGAGACGGAATTGAAAAAGGACATCGGCATCGTTAGGATTCCGGCCTTGGAAGCAAGCTGCGAGGCCTTGGTATCGCTAATCGACTTTGGAAGCCAGAGGATAAGATCCATTCCAGTGTCGGTATTTGAGATTTGCAATTGGTTTCCGAACTCTCCGCGCAGCGCGGTGAGCAGGGCGGATTGCCGCTCGGCATACAGCAGTCGCATTCGCCGAAGATGGCGAGCAAAGTGTCCTTCCACGATGAATTCGTTCATCGCAGCCTGTGTTAAGAATGGAGCGCAGAAATCACTCGAACGACGCGAGTCTGAGAACGCTGGGACTAAGTTCTTCGGAAGAACAATGTAGCCCAGGCGCAATGAAGGAAACATCGCTTTGCTAAACGTGCCTACGTAAATAACGCGGTTGGGGCTTAGACCCTGGAGCGACGACAATGGACGGCTAACAAATCGGAATTCGCTGTCGTAATCATCCTCTATCACGCACGCAGTTGTTTGTTCGGCCCAGTCTAGCAGAGCCAAACGCCGCCCAAGACTCATGGTGACACCCAGAGGAAGTTGATGGGATGGTGTGACGTAGATGAGCTTAGGCCCGTGGCCGAACCGAATCACCTTGCTCACCTCTATGCCTTCATCGTCGACAGGCACGGGTATGACCTCGGCGCCGACGGCCAAGAAGGAAGAACGAGCTCCAGGGTAGCCGGGATCTTCCATACAGACCGGGTCACCCTCGTTAAGCAAAGTGTGAGCAATCAAGTGGAGGCCCTGTTGTGATCCAGAGACCACAAAGATCTGTTCGGAATCACATTTTACGGCTCTAAAGTTTCTAAGGTATTCGGCGATCGTACATCGAAAAGCAAAAGACCCCTGAGGTTCGGTGTAGTTAAGGTCTTCACTCTTTGTCTTTCGACAGCAGCGGGCAACAATTCGCGACCACAGAGCGAGCGGAAACTCATCCAGGGCTGGGAGACCCCTACGGAATGGAATAGGAGGCGACGAGGCAGGCATGTAGCTGGCACTTGCAATTCTCGTGGCCTCTCTTGACACTACGTCTGCGGGAAGAATCCGAAGCCCGGTAGTCCTCTTACCATGCGATTCCTCGTCGGAGAGGCTGCCCCCCTCGACGAAAGTTCCGGAGCCATGCTCACCGCGGATGTACCCTTCGGCGCGCAACTGATCGAACGCGTTCATCACCGAGTTTCTTGAAATTCGAAGTTCGATTGCCAGTTCTCGAGTGGATGGCATTTGTACATCCTTCCGCAGCTGTCCGGTCAAAATCGCCTGCCTGTAGCCCTCATAGACCTGTCGGTAAATCGGGATAGTCGAATGGCGGTCCAGCGCAAGCGTCGGAAGGGCCGTTCTTAGTCGAGTCTTCATAGTCTGCTAAACGGAAACTCCATAACCAAGCGCAGCAAGTGTCGGGCAACCGCAGGATCAGCTAGGAGACCAGTGGCACACTACCCATGATCATTAGCCGGTGCAGTAAGGAGGGATCCTGTCGCCCCCCGACCGCGAGTGGCCGCGAAGCCAGTTATCGGCCAACTGGCTCCATTGCAAACAGCGAAAGTGGCTCTTGCAGTGGCCGCTTTCTGGAACATAATCCAATCAGCATCATCTGCTCTGAGCGTTTTGACAACTCGTCCGTCAGGGACTTCTGAGGTCTTGGATGCACATTCGCGCTCTGATCGCTGTCAGTGACGTGTGTTCTCGTCAGAGTCTCCATGCTGTGGTCGTAGCCGACCCCGAAGTTAAGTTGGTGGCCGAATGTGGCACCAGTAGCCAGGTCACGCTGGCGTTGAGCGATCATTGCCCCTCCCTCCTATTTCTCGACGTTCAGATGCCCGACTTGAACTGTCTCACTCTGGTCAAGGCCCTCGGTGCCGAAACCGTGGTGGCAACTATTTTTGTGGTGCCTCCAGGAGACTATGCGATGCAAGCATTTGATGGTCAAGCCTTTGGATACTTGGTGAAACCGATTACAGACGGCCGTTTGCGGGAAGCTCTCCGGGAAGCCAAAGCCTATATCAAGGGGCGCCGTCTTCTTGGAACCGATCCCAATCGCCTCTTTAGGCTCTTAGATGTGAATCAAGACCGTATCCTGATCAAGACCGAAGGCCGTTTCATATTTCTGAGGACCCAGGAAATTGACTGGATTCAGGCCAATGGTAACTATGTGCGCATCCACGTAGGGGAAGCATCTTACCTCCATCGCCAAACTATTGCTAGCCTTGAGCGGCACCTCGATCCCGCGAGGTTTCTTCGGATCCATCGATCGGCAATTGTCAACATCGACAAAATACGAGAGTTGAGGCCCTGGCCCACGGGTGAATACGTCGTATTGATGCGAAGTGGTAAGGAACTCACTCTAAGCCGCAGTTATCGAGCACGGCTGCCCTTCTTTGCGGGAGAAACATCACCGCTCGGCGGTACTCAGGAAGGCCAACTGTCGTCGACGATATACGACTTCTCATCCCAATTGAGAGATGCCCAAGACAGGACGATGCCCAGCTCGGGAGATATCCAAGATTGAAGTCGCGAACCGTCCCTCGTGATTTCCCCAGGCCGTATTTGATGGACATGGCTCATCAAACACCGCTGCTCCGGTTTCTTCCCCAGCATGCAAGAATTGCCAAAACCGGTCTCACAAACCAGCGTTCGTGGCGCTTACTTTTGGCCTGGCACGCTGCGGCCGGGGCCAGGCCCCTCTCCAGCGAAGGAGCCTGTGCGACAGAAAGTGGCGCAAACAAATGCGCCCCGCGAATCCACGGTCATCTATGGAGAGGACCGTGATCTCAAGAGACACCCCTGTCCGGCTGGCATGGATGCCTATTTCACCAGAACGTCTAATGTCTTCTCAGCTTGTTCATGAAGGTCGGGAGGTGCACCATAGAGCGCACGAGCGGTTTTCCCGGAGCGGTCGAATAGAAGCATGGTGGGCACGGCGACGATGTCACCGAACGCGCGCGCTGTCTTCGCATCGGAAATAGCCCAGCGAATCTCCGGGCTGAGAGAGCCCGCAGTGGCGCGAACTTTGTCCTCGGGCGACTCGACGGCGAGGGCCAGGATCGCGACGTTATCGCCATACTTACGCTTCAACCCTCCCAGCCAAGTTAGGGTTGCGCGGCACGGTGGGCACCAGGTAGCCCAGAACTCGACCAGCACCACTCGTCCGGCAACCTGTTCCTGGCTGAGCGGATGTCCTGACAAATCGGTTAACGCGAAATTGGGCAGGGCGGTTATCTGATCCGATTGCCCTGTGGTATCAGGTCGTTCGCGGCTTACCTCGTCTTTCTTGCCCGCCAGGACCAGATCGATCATGCGCGTCAGATCGGCTTGGAATTTTGCCTGGTTTTGGGGATTCTTGACCCAGGGACTGTAGCGTCCGCCCTTTTCTCCTTCGCCGAAGAAGCCGAAGTCGCGTGGCCGAGCGATGAGCACATCATCGACGAATACGGCAGGATATCGCTGTACCCCAAAGCGTTCTGCGAGTGGAGAAGACCCGAAGTTCTCGTTTACAAATTTAACCCTTCCCGGGTATTTCGCCACCACTTCCTGGATCAGCAAACTTGCTGGGTCAGACAAGTTTCAAGTGTAGGGCCAGCGAAGCAGTGTCACGGTGAGTCCAGCCGGCGCTGAATGCTCGGACGGCAGAGATGCCTTCGACGCTGCGAAGTAGGCTGGCAGCACCCGCTCAACGATGGTCTCGACGGTTATCCAGCCAGCCGGATCCGGCGATCTTGCCAACGCGAATTCCGCCCGCTCCAGGAACAGTTGCGCGATCGACTCATCTTGCTGCGAGGCGTCCAGTTGGGCCTGCATCTCCGCGAGAGATTTTCGCAATCGGAATTGCTTGGCTGCGTCCGGCGCAACCGTATCTAACTCGGCAAATTGTTGGGTCGCATCCAGATATAGATACAGAGCGCCGGCCAAGAGCTTGGCAGTATCGAGCTGCTCGGCAAGTTTGAGCGTCGCATTCAAGCGAATGAAGTAGGCGTGGTAATTGAGCGC
>Ga0185299_10004892_pt1 | contig 15671 bp, 14 predicted proteins | sample PaiPotPPA55metaG_FD_128002 | JGI IMG/M metagenome (GOLD analysis project Ga0185299, IMG submission 128002) | Iron sulfur acid spring bacterial and archeal communities from Banff, Canada, to study Microbial Dark Matter (Phase II) - Paint Pots PPA... ...
AATCGACGTACCAGAGCGACCGTCGCAACTGCTTTTCGGCGGACGCGATGGCAACACGCTATTCGTTCTTGCGCGGACTTCCTTATATGCAGTGAAGGTAAGGCAATAGAGTTCATTGAAATATTGCGGTTCGCGTCTTAGGAGAAGATATGAAGCGACCGACTTCCCGACGCGACTCTCTGGAGCTTTCCGCACTTGTGCTAGCTGCGAATGTGGTTCCCGGTGAGTTGGTGCGACCATCCGTGGCTCTGGCCGAGGCGGCGGTCCCACCGGCTGCCGATCACATTCAGCCTTTCCCTATAACCCACACTACGTCAGCAGCGCTGGAAATCTCCGGGCTCACCCGCGCGGTAGCGTCGGCCGCGCCAGCGGCTTAGTCCATGTCGGAAACCCTTACCTTGGGATTACCTCCCGCTTCCCCGCGACTCGGGAAAAATTGCGCGAAGTTCACATGCGGGACTGCGTCCATGGCTCTGCGATTCTAGGTCCGCAGTCGTGAGCCACGTTTAGCAAATATGCACTTGCTTCCGCCGAAACCAATGGCAGCGTCGCACAGCGTAGATAACGTAATCTTTCTCCGAGAATACACTTCGTAACTCCAGCACTTTCGATGTGTGAGCGGGTGGGATGATCCGCCTGGCGTGAAGGAGAATTCCACGCCGCCACTGATGGTGGAATCCCTGCATTCGCTCGCGCGTTTCCTGGGTCGCGAAATCGGAACCACGGAATGGTTGGTTGTCACTCAGGCGCCAATTCAGCGGTTTGCAAAATCACGGAGGACCGGCAGTGGATTCACGTCGATTCCGAACGTGCACAGCGGGATTCACCCTACGGCACTACGATTGCCCACGGTTTTTTGACGCTTGCCCTGCTGAGTCACTTCCTGCGGCAAGCAATTCAGATCGGAAGCGGCGTGTGGATGAGCGTTAACTACGGCCTGAATCGAGTCCGCTTTCCGTCTCCCGTTCTTGTTCTTGCAGGTTCCAGGATCCGGGCGCATGTCACGCTGCAAGCGCTCAAGGACGTTGCCGCCGGTGTGGACGCGACGTTTTCCGTAGTCATCGACGTCGAGAATTCAGAAAAGCCCTGCTGCGTAGCGGAGTGGGTGATCCGCTATTGCTCTTCGTCTGGTGGTGCTGATCACTTTCGATCAAAGCGAACTCTCGTCGACGCCCGCGCTAATTTGACTGCGCTTCCAGAGTAGCGTCAATCCTGATGTGTCCGCTCGACACCGTGATTTTGCGTTCCCAAGGCTTGAATCCGACTTTCCTTACGGAGAGCTGGTGTGGTCCTGCCACAACTCCCACCGTGGAAGGTGTGCTGCCCACGAAATTCCCATCAATCTCGATGTCGGCGCCATCGGGAGTCGAGGACACCTCCAATTCCGCCGCAGCCCCCTGGTCCGGCGATACGGGAGTGGTGTCGGTGGGCCCGCCGTTTGGAGTCGCGGCTGGTGATGATGGGGGGACCTGTTGTGTAGTAGGGACCGGTGGTGCGGCAGGAACGAGGGGCGCGGGCTGAAACTTTGCGGGGTCCAGCTTCAGGTCACCGCTGACGTACGCCGTCACCTCGGTCCCTTTGGGGATGGTGACATCCTTCCCATGCATGAGGAGAAAGACCGGGGCCGCCGGCCAGACGATCAAGCTGGTGGCGACCATGCCCCCAGCCATTATCCCCGTGTGACTCCCTCCTTGGCTCTCCTTCACAGCGCGGAGTGTTACCTTTTCTCCATCCGCCAGCTGGACGCTGTCGATGCTGACATCGAGTTTGCCAGCACGACCCATCCGTCTTTTCTTATGGGCCGCGATAACGGTTCCTGACGCAGGGCTGTCCTTCGGGATGACCACGATTCTGTTGACGCTTATTTCTTCGGCCACCTCGAAATCCACTCTGTCGCCGGCGCGGGCGTCGGCTGAGGACAAGCTGCGGCCCAGCCTGAGTGTCACGGCAGTTGCATCCTCCAGAACGAAACCCTTTGACGGCCCGTTAGCCCGAGCGTTTGTTGGTTGACTGTGGCTGGACGGCGGAGGCGGCGAGCTCGACTGGGCGAGAGCAGTTGATAGCATGCAACAGACGACAATCAACCTAGCAAGCGTGGCAGACATGACATGACACTCCTAGCTGTTCAGGATGAAAAGATTACTTGCGAAGTTTCAGAGTTTTTGGACTCAAGAGAAGGGATGCCGAGCACATCACACAAGGCTGCAACATCGTGGCGCGTTTTTAACGACCGAAGGATAATCAAGCGTCGTGAGTGCGTTCGCACTCGTTTCCCTCAGATAAACATTCTTCGGCCATCAATCGGCGAGCCGACGGTTGTATTCGGCAAAACTTCCCATCCTCCGTGCAACGTTGGCTAGCGAGGAAGGAGCGGTCGGCGCCGAGACCGCTCCTCCAAAGCTAGAACGACTGTGAGAACCGGGCTTCCAGGAATCCTCCCGGTTTGGCCGTCGACCTGAACTAGATACACGGGGAAGATTGGGTCGCAATAATGCGAAAAGACTACGGGCAACCGGCCTTCTTTTAAATTGGTGATCGAAGCACATACTGCTTTCAGATTATTGACCCTGCTGCAAAGCGTCCTTATAGTCGGCGCACTTCAACCTGTGGGCGAATTCTCGCGCGTGTTCTCAAAAAGCGAGGACGAGAAACTGTTTTGCGAAATCACTCTTGATTCTTGAGGACGAATGGGGAAAAGCATGCGTAGCGCGAAGACGCTGACGTTGTTCCTGATGGCACTGCTTACAAGTTTGCATGCTGCCGGACAGCAAATCACCGGGAGCATTCGCGGGACTGTGGTGGATCCGAGCGGCGCGATTGTCCAGGTCGCCACGGTTACTGCAAAGCAGATCGAAACCGGCTTGACGCGTGTCGCGGTCTCGGACCGTCAGGGAGAGTACGTATTGCTCGAACTCCCCATCGGTCATTACCAGTTAGAGGTTCAGGCGAAAGGTTTCCAGAAGTACCTGCAGCAAGGAATCTCGTTGGACGTCAACGAAACAGCGATGGTCAGCATTCACCTCAAGCTCGGGGCGGAGACGCAGCAGGTTGAAGTGAGCGCGGATGCGGCTTTCGTGCAGAGCACGGCCAGCAGTCTCGGGCAAACCGTGATGGAGCGCGAGATTCTCGACCTCCCGCTGGATGGTCGCAACTTTTCTCAACTGGGACTCCTTCAGCCTGGCGTGGTGCCATTAACTCCCGGACTGCTCGAAGCCGGCGGCCCGGCACGACAGAACCAGGCCTATGCCGTCGATGGTCAGCGGCCTGAATCGAACAATTTCATGATCGACGGGGCCGACAATGTCAGCTCCGTGGACGGTGGATTTGTGCTCAAGCCACCCATCGATGCGATTGCCGAGTTCAAAATCCTTAGCCATAACGCGAATGCGGAGTTCGGACGCAACACAGGGTCCACGACCAATATCGTTACGCGGTCGGGATCCAATTCATTTCACGGCGCTGCCTGGGAATTTCTCCGCAATGACGCGATGGATGCATCCGATTACTTCAGTCAAAGCGTTCAGCCGTTGAAACAGAACCAGTTTGGTGCTACGTTCGGCGGGCCGATTCTCAAGGACAAGACTTTTCTCTTCGGATATTACGAAGGCTTTCGCAACCGGCAAGGTGAGACCGTGCCTGCAACCGTGCCTTCTGCGGCGGAAAGGCAGGGCAACTTCGCGGAGGAGTGCAGGCCTGGTTTTGATTCCAACGGACTCTGCAACAACGCTCAACAGCAACTCACATTCTTTGGAACACCGGCTCCCTTCAACCAAATGACTCGGTTTACACCCATCGATCCGATTGCGACGAATGTGTTGCCGCTGTTTCCGTTGCCGAACCACGGAGAAAATGGATTTATCGCCACGCAGACATTGAGCGAGAATAACGACCAATTCGGAGTGCGCCTGGATCATTATCTTTCGAGTGCCGACACTCTGAATTTCCGCTACATGTATAGCAGTGGCCCGACGACGGATCCTCTTTCGCCGGTGGGCGCGAATGTCCCGGGCTTTCCAGTGGGCGAGTATGACCGCGCACAAAACTTTGTCGCGCAAGAGACGCACATCTTTTCGTCCAGCACCATCGGCGTCGCGCGTTTTTCGTATCTCCGCAATACGTTCCTGCTGGACGAACACCTGAATCACGAGTCGCCGTCGGACCTGGGCTTTCAGTACGCTCCAACCTTGCCTTCGGCCACTGGACCTCCCTTTATTCAGGTCGGCGGATATGCCTCGGTGGGCGACCCCATCACGGGACCGCGCAACACTTTTCAGAACACCTTTGACCTCTCCGGCTCTCTGAGCTGGATCCATGGCCGCCACGAACTGAAATTTGGCGGAGGCTACCGGCGCGATCAGATCAACGCGTTGCAGGGCATCGCCAGCAACGGATTCTTTGTGTTCGCTAACTTCCCGTACAGCGATGGATTTGCCAGCTTCCTGTCCGGCAATCCAGTGGTCTTTCTGCAAGGTGGCGGCAATTTTAGCCGTGACATCCGCGACCGAGCTCTTGATGCTTACGGGCAGGATACTTACAAGGTCAATTCTCGCTTGACGTTGAACATGGGACTTCGATACGAGCTGCCATTCCCCTCCACTGAGAACGACAACGAGGTGAATCTCTTCGTTCCCGGAGCGCAATCGACTGTCGTGCCTGATGCGCCGGCAGGACTGCTTTATCCCGGCGATCGGGGCGTGCCAGCGGGCCTAATTCCAGCGCAGATGACGGCGTTTGCTCCGCGGTTCGGCTTAGCTTGGGACCCGCGTGGCAACTCCAAAACGGTGGTCAGCGCAGCCTACGGAATTTTCTACGAACCGTACTACACCGGCGAGGGTGGTCCGTTGCAGGATCCCGTCAGTTCGCCTCCCTATCTTAAGACCCAGCAGATAAGTTTTCCTGTCCACTCATTCGCCAATCCGTTTTATACGCCGAATCCTTTCAGTCAGGCTTTCCCCCAGCCAATGACATTGCTCGTGGTCGCACGCAATCTGCACCTCCCCTACGCACAGGATTGGAATCTGAACATTCAACGCTCGATCGGCCTAAACTGGCTATTTCAGCTTGGGTACGTGGGCACGACTGGTGTAAAGCTGCCGCGATTCATTGAAGGGAATCCGCCAGTCTTTGTCCCCGGCGTGGACACTACTAGCCCTGGCTGTAGGGCGGCAACCCCGTGTCCGATTTCTACCGAAAACAACGTGAACCAGCGGCGCCTCTACTCTGGGTGCACCTTAGCGAACCCGAACAATTGCATCTACAGTTCGGTCGGTGAAATCGCCGGCATCGCGAACTCCAGCTATAACGCCCTTGAAACCAGCCTGCGAAAACGCTTCAACCACGGCCTGTCGTTCCTCGCGTCCTACACGTGGTCGCACTCCATCGATGATGTTTCTTCTTTCAACATTACGGGGTCGGCGTCGCAACCGGTTGCCGGAGAAAATGATCTGGCGCAGAATCCCTTTGATCATGCGGCGGAGCGCGGCCGATCCATGTTCGATTCCCACCATCGTTTCGTACTGAGTTATCAGTGGATCCTTCCGTTCCTGCAACACTCCACTAGCTGGTATGGTCACGTTCTTGGCAACTGGCAATTGAACGGAATCATGACCGCTATGAGCGGCGGCCCGTTCACGGTATTCGACTCGAACGATGTTTCGTTGCAAGGGCAGGCGCCGGAAATCACCGGCTTCTCCGCGAACCGCCCCCATCTGATTGGCAACCCAAACTCTGGTCCGCGCACGCCTCAGGAATGGTTCAATGTAGGCGCTTTTCAGCAACTCCAACCGGATCCACTCGGCCGGTTCGAGGTTTTTGGGGACGAAGGCCGCAACGTGGTCCAGGGCCCAGGATACGTGAACTGGGACGCCTCGGCCTTCAAGAACATTCGGCTGACGGAATCCAAAGAACTTCAATTCCGCGGTGAATTGTTTAATCTGCTGAACCATACCAATTACCGCTTGCCGGTCAGTGATATCGAATCGCCGACTTTCGGACAAATCCAGTCGGACGTAAGCCCGCGAGTGATCCAAGTCGCTCTGAAGTTTCTTTTCTGATGCTGAAACGGAGTCCATTCGTTCGAAGGCTCCTGCTCAGGCTACTTGTCGGCCTGATAAGCGGGTACGTCTGTTTCGCGGCCTCCATCTGGTGGGGGATGCATCAGCCTCCTGAAACCTTCGGGCGCGTGATGGCCAAAATGCCCGGCGGCCCCATCCCCTTCCTGATCTTTCCATTTGAAACTGCCTGGATCCATGCTCGCGCCGGAACGCTTCAGGTCGGAGATCGAGCGCCGGACTTCTCGCTGCTCAAGTCGGACAAAAGTGAGCGAGTTCAGCTGTCGCTCCTGAGCCAACAGCAACCGGTGGTTTTGGTATTCGGCAGCTACACGTGACCGCCATTCCGGCGGGAGGTTCCTGCTCTCAATAAGCTTTACGAACAGTATCGCGGGCGCGTTGCGTTCTTGGTTGTTTACATTACGGAAGCGCATCCCAGCGACGTTTGGCAGATGGAGAGTAATGTCAAAGACAAGGTTGTTTTTGCTAGCCCGAAAACTGAAGAAGAGAGAGGATTCGTCGCCGGGGCTTGCGTCCGGAAACTTGGGATTGAGTTTCCGGCCGTCCTCGACGAGTTTGGCAATTCGACCGAAACAGCCTATACGGGCTGGCCGGACCGGATCTATTTGATCGACTCGCAAGGCCGCATCGCGTACAAAAGCAAACCTGGCCCCTTTGGATTTAAACCTCACCAGTTGGAAATGGCACTCTCCCGGACATTACCGACCGGAGCAAGTATAGAGAAGAGCAAAGGCCACCCATAGGGGCGCTGGCTCAACGCCTCCCGGATCAACGAAATGACGGGAGCGAAGGGACTCGAATCCGCGGCCTCCAGCGGGTGGCAGGTGTTCTAGCCAGCTGAACTACGTCCACGCAAACCTGAACCGGCAACAGGTGGCGAAACGTTCGTATTAGTTACCCGGCTTCGAAGAAATCGCTATTGATTTCCTCCAAGCCGTTTCTCGATACCTTCATTGTTTCCGAGTTTCCGACACTCTCCTGAGATGTACCCCATAGCCGGGCTTCACGGGTCGTGGGTCTTCACAGGCAGATCCAGATAAGACGCCCGCTGCGCCTCGCGACATACCGTCAACTTGGGTGTTCCTTCTGCGGCGTACCGCTCAAACAAGCTTGCGTCGGCTCCGGCCAGTGCCACCTGAATTCGATGCCCTTTTCGCAGCAGCACGGACGTGGGATCCATTGACAAGCGTATCGTTGCCGCTGCCGTAGGTGCCAACGGCTCGGCATCTTTGCGGAAGACTGGATGTCAGGGTATTCTTCTGAGAGGCGAAGTTCTTTTCATTGAGGTTGATGCGAAAGCGCCCAACCCGCTCAAGACCACAAGTATCTATAACGCAGCGCGAATGGTCGAAAGCTGCGCGACAAACCCGATCAGGGGCGGACCAGCAAGGAAGCCAACATAGCCAGCCGTCGTGACTACGGCGAGGCTGGGACCGGCTGCACTGCCTTCAATGTTCCCTGCAGCGGCAAACGTATTGGGAATAATCGTGGCCAGACCTGCTCCAGCGCACGGGGCTAATCCTGGCCCGGTGAGAACCGACGTACGAAGATAAATCGCGCTCCAATCGGCGATCGCACCTTCAACGAGCATAATCGAAAATGCAAGAAGAGCGAGCGCGCCTAATGGTACAGACCACGTAATCGTGCCTCCGGATGCCGCTTTCTCGGCGTCCTCAGGTGCTGAGGGAAGCGGAACCCACCTGAATGCGAGCATGGACATTGCGGCAAGTGCTATACCGCTGACCCAAAAGTGAATCCCGGCCGGAACCCCACGTGAAGCAACCAATCCCCCTAACGCAGATCCGGCCATTCCACCCAAGCTGAAGAGGGCATGGAATGACGACATGATATGACGCCGGTATCGCTTCTCGAGCATCACGGCGTGAGTATTCATCGCTACATCCATCGAACCAGCCATGGCCCCATAGAAAAGAAGAGCGACCGACAGTGTTAGGACCGTATTGGATTTCGGCAATCAAGGGCAGTGCGAGGCAAAACCCAATGTCGACCCAGTCACGATGCTCAGACTGCCGACCTTGTTAATGAGCCATGCAGCGGCAGGCATGGCGAGAACGGAACCGATTGCTACCATCATCAATGACCTGCCCAAAACGCTGGGAGAAAGATGGAGGTGCGCCTGAAAGGTAGGAATCCTCGAAGCCCAGGTTGCGATGATCAATCCGTGGATCAGAAAGATTAAGGACACGCTCACGCGTACCTGTTGGAGGCTGCGTTGCTGCATCAATCGGATTCCATCCGATCCGGGCGCCGACTTGTTGAGCTGTACTGTGAACTTGATTGGCTGGAATGGACTCTATGGAATTTGAATCGATTTTGGTCTCAAAAGGCTTGCCAGACGCGGAGTTTAGCCAAAAGGTGTTATTGATGCTCATCGATCTATCACTTCCCACAACGATGCACGTCATCTTACCTCCGGCGCCATCCGTTCTTCAAGGGGAAGTTCGAACGCTTGTGTCTATACACGCGAAAGCGTTTGCCGCGAAGCGGCTTCGTTCAAGTCAGCTTCGGGGAAAAAGCCGTTTCTGGCCAACTAACAATAAGGTTGAATGTTCGGTATCGACAAGCACGTTGATCAATGCCTATATTCGGATGATCGCATCTTTTACTAACCGAGCAGAATGGCTGTTCTCGTCTCAGCTCAACACTTGATCGAGGAGTTGGCCCACTGCTCTTTTTGCTTCAAGTATGGAATAACGATGGTCCATCGCTCCGGCCAGGTCGGTGTTAGCAAATGCGATCCGTCCGTGTGGCGCGCGGCGCAGAATCTCGCGAGGGGCAGGTTGACCATCGCGCCCAAAGAAGAACCCGGGTTGAGGACTCAGATAGGCGTGTCCCCAGCGATTCAGGATGATTCCGGCGATGTCCCGCCGTGCGTCAAATCCGCCGCTTGCAAACATCTCGGTGAATTGTTCGCGGACTTGTCGTTCATAGTCTCTGAAGGATGTGCCGAGCATCTCTCCGCGACCGCGATTCCCCTGCTCTTCGGTGGGGGCTCCGGGATATGAGTACAAAACTTTCAAGCCGAGCACGACGGGGGAGTCCGGACCGATGGTTGCATCTTCAACGCCGGTCAACGCCAGCTTCCGAACTTCCATGTAGTTTCCCAACCCTTCAAACCAACGACAACCGCTCATTCCCATCTTGTATAGAAAACGCCAATTTCTCACAGCAACGTTGACCATCATGCAGGGCGAGCGGTAGAACTGCCCATAGGCCACGCGCTGTGTCTCCGGGAGATCCTTGACAATGTGCTTCGTAGTCCAACATCCGCCCGCCATTAGAGCCGACCGCGCCTTAACTTGATATAGTTTGCCTTTCTTTGAGTACACGATCGAAACGGAGCTGGCTTTGCTCGCTTCCCCATCGTGCTTGACATGGACGACGGTGGATGACAGACGAATTCTCGCGGGGACTCCCGCGATGTCCAGCGCTGCAAAGTTGACGCGGTTCCGGCAAACTGCTTCCACGCTGTGCGGACCGTCGACTGCGCTAGGGATCAGACTCTTCATCATCAGTCTCGCGATGGTGGCGTTGCCACCCGGAAACATCTGATCCGAACCGCCATTCTCTTCCGGTAAAGGGTGCAGCATTTCAAACGCGTAATCTGAGTATGCCGATAAAGCATCGGGGCCTAAGCCGGAACCTCCTCCCTCCACGGGCGAGAGAAAACGGCGAACCATTTCGCGGCTAAGGCCGAAACGTTCCATGTAGTGCTGCTCCAGTGTGATTGAGTCGAGGTATCGGGAAGTCGCGTCGCCTTCTACTTTGGGATGTTCGAACTTCGCCTCTCCCGCCGATTCACCTTTCAACCAGCGCAGCCACTCGAGTCGCGTTGCATCTGAAACGGGAGCGCCGTGTAGGCTTTTCCCAAGCGGATCCATCACCCACATTCCCGGTCTTTGATTGAATCTTGCTCCAAACCAAAACCCGTATTGTCCATGTTGCAGACCCACTGCTTCATACGGGGTATTGGAGAGGGGGAACTCCGGGTCTGGTCCAGTCCACTTTTGATAGGTCAACCGCGGTGCCTGTAATCCGATGGACTCATAGAACTGCGCGAGAAAGCTATGTGGGTATTGAACTTGATAGATGGCTGAGCCTTGGTGTGCGAGCAGTTGCTTGCCTTCAACCAAAAACTCATTTTGCTTTGCCTCGCCGCCGAAAATGGGATGGTTTTCGAGGATCAGACATTTCATGCCGGAACCGGCTTCACGCTGGAAAAACAGGGCTCCTGCAAGCCCGCTGATTCCGCCGCCGATAATTGCGCAGTCATAGATCTCTCCCGTATCAATGATTTCCGCAGGAAGTGGATCGTACAAACGGTCACGAATCGCATGACCAGCTTGCAAAACATCCCAAGTGTTGCCATTCGCGTTGCTGTATTCGCCGACGCCACCATAACCAGTGAAGTCATTCTCATGCGCTGCTAGCAGATCCGAAGGGGGCATGCCCGCGAACAACGCGGATCCGGAAGCCAATAGAGCGGTGCCGAGAAAGTCACGCCGGGTAATGCTCGTCTCCATACCCAGAGTCCCATCCCCAGTGAAAGAACTCTTAGGATGATGAATGCGTGACATTCTTGCGGGGCCTCGCTCTTCGCTCCCGAGTGTATACCGAGCGCAGGGTTTGCGGATCGACATCAAAGTGCTTAGAAGCCCGTTTCCGAAGCGCCGACAATTCGGGAGTCGACGCTACCGTGATTCGCGCTTGCGCGGCTTGCCCATCGCGAGCAGGAAAATGGCACTCTTGTCCTTTGCGTGCGGTGAAAAGAAGCTGACCACATCATCGTCGAAGAAGGTCAGCCCAGTCGCACCTAGGTGCTGGGCATATGCAGCCAGGTAGACCTTGCCCCCAATGGCGCCCGCCTCGAGCTGGACGGCCCGGTACCCGCGGTTCCCATATCGCTCCAGAATGGGTTTCAAATCAGCGAGAAAGAAAACGTCCGCGCAGGCATCCGCCGGCAGTTCCTGCTCCAGCCCAAGGTGATGGGCCTCGGCGCGGAACCCTCCCTCTCTCAAAAGCTCCAGGATGTTCTGATCACGCCGGAAGAAGTAAGCACCCGGCTTGAGCCCCTGCACCGAATGCACGATCAGGTAAAGATCGTTGAGCTGCTCGCCGGGAGACTCAAGGAAGTCAGCCTGAAGACTTCGCGTAGCGCAGTCGAGAATGGTAGAAAGTTGTGCCAGTGTGATGGATGCCCTCTTCTCGAACGCTCGGGTGGAACCGCGGCGCAAGATCACCTGCTCGATCGTGTCCTTCGGCTGTTCTTCTTCCGGCGGGGGTTGCAGTCGCACTCCCCCGCCCGCCGGACCGCAAGGCGGAACGACCGGTTGCTTCCCGCGCCATTGAGATACTTCCTGTACGGACGCAAGCGAAGACGCATCGTGCATCTCAAGCATGGAGGGATATTCGACCTCGCGCTGCGAGAGGGGGATCGTTTCCAAGCCGAGTGCATGAGCTTCACTGGGCGTTGGGGGCGAACTGCCCGATCTGTGCCCGATCGGTACGAGGCACAAGGAAACCTCGTGCCGGGTATCGAGATCGAGTACGCGATTCACGTCGGCGTCCACGAACCCGAGCACGATCTTGGCGGGCAATCCCGAAGCCGCAGAAACAGCCAGCATATTCGCCAACAGGGTGCCATTGTCCCAACCAAAATGGCGATAGGTGCGTGCCTGATACTTCCAGGCGTTCCGCCAGTATGTTCCGGTGCAAATGATGGTCACGGGCGCGCCAGCCACTGCCGGTTCCAGCGCCGTCGCCTGAGCCAGGTTTCCGCGAAAATCACCTTTTCGCAGAAGCTGTAGCGACACATCCGCCGGATTGAAGTGGTAGACGCCGGCATCCAGGCCCGCGAGATCGCCAGTCACGATATACAACTCGATCTCGTAGAGGGCTCCAGTACAGGCTGCGGCGCGAAAGTAGATTTCTCCGCCTGGAGATCCGCGCTGTTTGGTAATCCCCGCCGAGAAATAGAGGATGCGCGCCAGATCTTGGAGGTCAGGCACCGAATCAGCCCGCGAAGAGGACAACGCATCTGAGAGCGCGGAGAGCGCGGCCACGCCCGTTTGTGACACGTCTCGCGGTAGCGGAAGCCGCTCTAGCTTTGGATAGATTTTGAAGGGCTGGGGCCGATTTGGCCAGTCCAGGAAGTGAGGATTGTTACGAATACTCCAGTAGGAGTGTTTCGTACTATCGTGATATTTCCAGGCCGCCTGGATGTCGTGGTTGTTCATCGGTTCCTACGTCAGACTAGCACCTGCGGTGGACCAGGGGCACAATGAGCCTGGTGACTGCGGATTGCGCATGGATGAAGGGCTAAGCGAACTGCAGGCTGTTGAAGATGATTGTCTGACAGGAGGTGAAAACAAATAGATCAGACCTGGTCTCCCATGGCCAGTACGCTAGGTGCTACGGAAGGGCGGCAACAAACGGTCTAAAGCGCACCGACAATGAATCCCGTGACCCCAAGGTTAGCATCGGAACTGTGAGGAACCGATATCTCTGCCAGCATCAACGTGGAGCGGGGCTAGCGTCGATACTATGGTGGAGGGGCGCTAGTTTGGTGTCAGTCGTCGAAGACGATCTCTCTCACTGCTGAGTGAATTTCAAGTTATTATTTCACCGAGACTGGCTAGTACCGCTGCTTGCGACCTTGGGAATAGTGGCAAATCATTGTGGGGGAAGTATGGCGATCAAGATTGAGCAGACACGTGAAGGAGACTACGACTCCCTAACCTTTCAACCAATGGAACGCCTCAAGGTGTATTTGTTCGGGCTAACTGTGTTGTTCGCCTCTTTTGGGGCGGGTGAAGCGGTCTATCGCCTCTTGTTTTCCGAGTTCGACGGCGCGACGGATCGTATTCCGGTTGAAGGGCTGTTTGGTTTGGTATTGGCGTGGCTCGCCACTAAGTTCGTCGGAGGCGTTTACAGAAATCGCAAGGAGAGGAGCGCACGCCTCAATTTCATTTTGGCTCGGAATCATCAAATACGAGGCGCTCTGGAAGGCATCACTCCGTTCGCTCACCCATCGAGAAACCAACAATCGATCAGAGTAATCCGCGAAGAAGTCGACAGGATTGACTGCGCCCTTAAGGAGATCTTGCCGGGTTAAGCTTCTCGGGCGAGGCTTGGAAAGAAATCGGGTAGCATCTGCTCATTGCGTCTGCTCGACGCATGCTGCTGATCTAGCAGAGGGGAGTTTCGGTAATGTGTGGGTCCTGAACGTCCTGGACTCTCCCTTTCCAGTCGCCACCACTGCCGTTCCAGTAGTTGACCGCCGAATGCATTGTCGCGCCCAGATAAAACAGAGCCGCCAGCGGCAGGGCCAATGCCCATGCGGGGTTCAGTCGATAGTAGCGCACCATGGTCGAGTACGTCACCGTCATGGCAGCCCAGGCCACAGCGCCTATAAAGAACGCCAGCCTGCTGCCGGAGAGCAACAACAGTGGAGGCGCCAGATTGGTGATCACCATGCCCGCAATAGTGCACAGTAGCAGCAGCGAAGAGTGCTTCAACTGGTTGAAGGCCGTGCGCGAGACCATGCGCTCGATGTCCGAGAAGGTCTCGTAAAGTCGCAAGCTTTGGCTCTGATCTGTCAATCCTATCCACAATCGGCCGCCGTGCCGCTTCAGGAGCCGCGCCAGAGAGCAATCATCGATAAGCGCGCCGCGAATGGCTTCTAGTCCTCCGGCGCGTTCCAGTGCCTCTGATCTCACAAGCATGCAGCCCCCGGCCGCGCCGGCAGTTGAGTACCGGGTATCGCGAACCCAGGCTGGCGGGTAGAGCATAAAAAAGAAATATACAAAGGCCGGAATGAGCAGTTTTTCCGGAAGGCTCTCGCAATGCAGCTTCACCATAAACGAGACCAGATCGTAATGACCCCGCGAAGCAATGCAACTCAGATTCACTACTGTCTCTGCATCGTGCAGTACATCGGCGTCCGCGAACATGAGCCATGCGGGATTCAACTCGCGTGCCCGCTCAATGCCCTGGTGCATCGCCCATAATTTTCCTGTCCACCCCACCGGCAAGGGCTTGCTCTGAATCACGATAAGCGCATCGGCCTTGCCGGTTTTTTCTGCAGCGCGCCGTGCCGCATCCGCTGTACCGTCTGTACTCTCATCATCCACAAGGAGGACGGGCATAGCCACGCGCTGATTTAATAAGGATGTGACGACCGGTCCTATCAGTTCTGCCTCATTGCGGGCCGGAACTATGGCAGCGATGCAGCCGGAAAATCCCGCCTTGTCACTGGCATCGACCTTCAAGGTCTTAAGACGCCAGAAGGACCCCCTGGCCAAGGCGAGGTAAGCCCAGGTCACAGCCGTAAACGTAGCGACGCTCGTGGCAAGCACCGACATCGGCGTGAGCCCGAGGGTACAACTTCGGGAGATGCGGATCAAGGGGATCAAGGCGCATGTAGACGAGACCGACCCGATTGTTTTCCTTCAGAGCACTCCGAGGTTCCTCCAACAGATGTGGCAAGGGCTTTCTTGACAGCGCGAGATTTCAGGCCGGAGAGCACGTACTTGGGTATGGCGGAGCAGCCATCGGTGTCTGCTTCGCGTCCACAGCATCGCCGCCTTTGCTTTACCAACCGGTTCGCAGTGTGCGTTAAACTTGTCTTGCCGGTCGACGGATTTTCATCGAACGGCGAACTGTGTCTTAACTGTTTGTCTCACTCCAGGGGGCAGGCCCAGACCCATCCTAGAAATCTGCTCCGCGCCTTAGAATAGCTGGGACTGAGGGATGACCATGCTGTGCACAATCTCAGGCCTACGCGCCTGAGTCCATGACTACTAAAGCCTACCCGGACCCTAAGCCTTTTCGCGAGAAAGCGAGGCTTGTTATTCTGGATCTTGACTGCTTTCTCTACCCTTACAACAAGACATACCGAAACGCCGTCCTGCGGGCTTGGCGGGAGATCGAAAAGGAATACGGCCTTCCCATATTCCGGAGGAAAATAGCGCAAAAATTGATTGAAGAGGCTAAGGAAGAAGCGAACAAGAATCCAGATGACGCATTATGTCGGTATATCAGCAAGCTGGCGGGAAACTTCGAAAGCAAGGGCCTCCCCGGCGCCTCCGTGATTGGCATGCTGGAAGTCTATTATCGCAGCCGGAAGGCAGCGCGCTCGGGCGAGGAGGAAGAAGACATTCGGCCTGATCAGGCCCTTGACCCGCCTTACAAAGACATGATCGCCATGGCTTTTAATCTGAGGCTGCTTCAGAATCGTAAGAGTGGAAAAAAAGCCAGACTCACGCGCGACGAACTGCAGGAAAAAATCGTGGAAGGAGACAAGGGGATTACACGGCTGTGGCATAGGCATCTGGGCACCGGGTTCATCCGCCCCGACGCCGGACTGGTAAGCAAGATACAGCGGCTAACCGACGCTGGGTTTGAGGTCGCAGTCCTCACGCATTCCTTCAAGCAGGGAGACGGAGAGGCGATGGAAAAGCTGGAAAAGCTTGGCCTCAGAGAGGTGATTCCCGGGCATAATATTTTTGGGCTAGAAGAGATTTCTCCCTATAAAAAGGGCACGAACCCGGAGGTTTTTGAGAAAGTGCTTGCGGCCAT
>Ga0185299_10004896_pt1 | contig 15665 bp, 9 predicted proteins | sample PaiPotPPA55metaG_FD_128002 | JGI IMG/M metagenome (GOLD analysis project Ga0185299, IMG submission 128002) | Iron sulfur acid spring bacterial and archeal communities from Banff, Canada, to study Microbial Dark Matter (Phase II) - Paint Pots PPA... ...
TGGTCTCCTTTCCGGCGCTCCAACGCCGGAATCAGCTGGGGTGAGCACCCCGGAGACTACGCCAACCGAATTTCAACCACTTCCGCGACGGCACCTGGAGGGCCTGACCCCTGCTGTGATTGACCTCGTGTCATTGCATTGACCTGTCGGTTTTCCAGGTGCGCCTGACGGTCTGCCGAGACGTGACTGATAGGAGCTTGAGGGAACCCGTCCCATCACAGTCCTGTCCGCTCGCCGGATACGTCAGGTTCTCACTTCCAGAGAGCCTTCGACATGAGCAAGACCAACTTTGTCAAAATCATCATCGGCGTTGACACCCACAAAGACGTCCACGCCGCTGTCGCGATCAACGGGATCGGGGTCCGTCTTGGGACACTGACAATCCCCGTAACCGCCAAAGCCCTGCATCAACGCGCCAGCAGCCCTGCGCCAGGCGCTCGACCGCATCATCGGTAAGATGGCGCTGATCCGCCACCTGGCTGCCCTGCGGCCAGGACCAATTACCTCGGTGACAGCCTCGGCCAAGGGCGCCTTGCGGGCAATAGCGCGGCGCTGGCTGATGCTCGATGCCGCGCTGATCTCGACGCTTTGACCGCATCTTGCGCGCCGATCATGCTCAAAGCTCACGGGATCTCCACGGGTACCGCAGCTGAGATGCTCATCCTCGCTGGTGACAATCCCGAACGCATCCGTTCCGAGGCCGCTTTCGCCAAACTTTGCGGCGCCTGTCCGATTCCAGCCTCGAGTGGGAAAACGAACCGGCATCGCCTCAACCGGGGAGGCAACCGGCAGGCTAATGCTGCCCTGTATCGTGTCGTGATCGTCCGAATGCGAAACCACCAGCCGACTCTCGATTACGTCAAAAAACGCAAAGCAGATGGCAAAGGCAAAATGGAGATCATTCGCTGTCTCAAGCGCTTCGTCGCCCGTGAGATCTTCGGCTATTTATGCGGAGCTCAATGATCGTTGACTTCGCTCCCGAAAGCCCCTTGACCGATATAGGAGCATCAATGCACCGATGGAAAGTTGCTTCGGCACTTTGAAAACTGAACTCGTGCACCAGGCTTGCTACAAAACCCGCGATGCCGCCCGGCACGACTTGTTCGCCTACATCGAAGGATACTACAATCGTCAGCGGCTCCATTCCACCCTCGGGTATATCACCCCCGAACAGGCAGAACGCCAAGCCGCTTAATCCCGTGTCCACCAAATCGCAGGAAGGTCATTCATCGGGTGTTGCAGAGCGAGGGAATCGAGAGCTACGTTGTCGATGCGGCCTCGATTGCGACGTCACGCCGCCGGCGGCGGGCCAAGACCGACAGGATCGACGGCGAGGCTTTGGTGCGCGCGCTACTGGCGCACAAACGCGGCGAACCGCGTGGATCAAAGGATTGCTGTTCTCCCAGGGAGTCTCCGGCTACGAGCCGCTGCGTCGCAATCGACGCCAACGGCTCGACGAGCTGAAGACGGGCGATGGCCGTCCCTTGCCGCCGCATCTCAAGAGTCAGATCGGCCGTGAGCTCGATCGACTCGAGCTGCTGCTTGGGCAGATCAAGGCCGTCGAGGCTGAGCGGGACGCCTTACTCACCCCGGCAACGGAGACCGAAGGAATGCCAGCGCCACAGGCGATGTTGATCGATCTGAGAGGGATCGGCACGGAATTTGCCGCCGTTGTATGGTCGGAGGGGCTCTGCCGGAGCTTCGCCAACCGAAGGCAGGTCGCGGCCTACGGCGGGCTGGCGCCCTGGCAAAGTGGATCCGTCGCGCGCGAGCAAGGCGTGTCCAAAGCCGCCTAATCCGGTGTCCAAAATCGGGGGAAGGTCAAACAGCCGATTACAAGAACAGCCGATTACAAGAATGGTCTCGTCTTCCTGAGCCTTACCCGCCGCAAGCGGGATATTGGTACAGCCGCTTCGCGCGGCGACCGAATGTGAGGTTGATCTGGTGCGGAAACGACCAGATCATGGAATTGGGCTCAGACCTTGGATGCCGCAACAGCCAACGGAGTTTTGCTCATGCGCCACTGAATCTCACACCCCCCTTGAATCTCACACCCCCTTGACTCGAACATCCCCATGTGACGTCGGTCGCCTGACGCGGTCGCTCTCAGACCGCCAAGATCGTCGACGTCCTCGACGCCCACAAATTGATTTGACGGTCTCGGTTAATTCCTGATACGCTTTATAGAGGTTGTATGGGTTGCGTGGGGGGATGCTATGACCGCTAACGCGCGTGCTGTGTGCAGGGACGTCATTCGGCAGGCCGTGCCGCCGAACGAGTGGGCCGCCAACGAACGGTTTTGTGGCGAGCTCCTGGAGCAGATCAAGAGCCACCCGCTCATGTCCGATCCGATCATCGCGGCGCTCGGCACGGGAAAGCTCGACGAAAAACAGCTCAAGCGTGGCCATCTTGAGTTCCGCTACGCTTTCGCGCAGACGTTTACAGACGCGTTGCTGCGAGCAATGTTTCTCGCGCATCGCCTTGAGCCGCGCTTTGGGCCGATGGGCAAAGTGGCGGCGCGGTTCCTTCTGCAGTTTAACGTCCTTGACGAGCTAGGCTTTGCGCCGGCGGACGAGAGTGCAGGTTCGTACGGTGGCACGCCCGCGAACTCGCATTACGTGAAATTCTTCGAGACGCTGCGTGATCTTGGCATCGACGAAGCGCAGGTGGCGGCGTACGTCCCAAGCGCCGCCGCCGTAGCCTGCCTCCGGATGATCGAATCAGCAGGCGACGACCTTGAGGGGACACTGGCCATTCTCACCGTCGAGGAAACCATCTTCGAAAGTTTCGCGACGCCGTGGGCCGCCAACATGCGTCGGCGAACCACGGTTGACACGGAGCACGGCTATCACTCGCTCCACGTCGAACATGACGGAGAGTCGGTCGACGATCACCACGCCGAGGATCTCTGGTACGTGCTGCGAATGGTGCTCAGCCGGGAGAAATACGAGCATGTTCGGAGGACGACCGCCGATTGCCTCGATGCCGTGCACGGCTTCGTGCGATCGTTCGCCGACGCGTGATCGGGCTAGTTCCTTCGGCGCCCCACCTCGATAGGCTTCGGCCATCAGGACGTGTCGCGCCGAGTGCCCTGGTGTGAGGCGCTGGCGGTCGAAAGTGACAACGGTAGAAGGATGTCGGCTCTGCCTGACGTAGTGGATCCATCGCCCCAGGGTGTGGTGCCCTTCTTCCAAACGATGGCGGAGGCGCTCCGGTGGAGAGCTCACCACCAGCCCGACCGCCTCGCATATACCTTCCTCGTCGACGGCGAAGACATTGAGGAGCGGGTCACCTACGCCGAGCTCGACGCGCGAGCGCGAGCGGTAGCGCGGCTGCTGGAGATGCACAGCGCCCGGGGCGAGCGCGTGCTGCTGTTGTACCCTCCGGGCCTCGACTACATCGCCGCGCTATTTGGATGCATCTACGCCGGAGCGATCGCAGTGCCCGCTTACCCGCCCGCTCCGGGGCGGCTCACGCGCTCGCTACCGCGGCTGCAAGCGATCGTCGCTGACAGCGAGGCGTACATGGTGCTCACCACGGCGCCGATCCTGGCGATGATGCCGGGGCTGCTCGCCACAACGCCACACCTCGGCGCCCTGCGCTGGCTCGCTACCGACTCGCTCGTGCCCGTAGCGCCCGACGGCGTCGACTTCGACCCCGATCCTGGCTCGCTTGCATTCCTCCAGTACACTTCGGGCTCCACGGCGACGCCGAAGGGCGTGATGATCACCCACGCGAACGTCGCCGCCAACCAGCGCATGATTGCGGAGGCCTTCGGCAGCTCGCCGAGCGACGTGTGCGTTGGATGGTTGCCCTTCTATCATGACATGGGGCTCATCGGGAATGTGTTCCACACGATGTATGTCGGCTCCCCGATTGTGCTGATGTCACCGCTTGCGTTCCTTCAGCGGCCGCTGCGATGGCTCCGCGCCGTCTCGAAGTATCGCGCCACGAGGAGTGGCGGGCCCAACTTCGCCTATGACTTGTGCGTGCAGCGCATCGGCGCGCAGGAGCGGGCCTCCCTCGATCTGGCGTCGTGGATGACGGCGTTCAATGGCGCGGAGCCGATACGCGCCAACACATTCGAGCGCTTCACCGCTGCGTTCGCGCCGTCGGGGTTCCGCCGCGAGGCTTTCTACCCGTGCTACGGGCTTGCCGAGGTGACGCTCATCGCCACCGGTGGTCCGAGGCTGCGCGAGCCGGTCCTGCGCCAGCCTCCGGGCGACGAGGTGCCGGGGCGCCGTCCGCTGGTCAGCTGCGGCAGCGCGCTTGGCGAGGAGTGCGTTCTCATCGTCGATCCCGCAACCCTGGCGCCGTGCGAGCCGGGCCGGGAGGGCGAGATTTGGATCGCGGGACCCAACGTCGCAGGCGGCTACTGGAGGCGCACGGAAGAGAGCGAGCGCACGTTCGGCGCGCGCCTTGCCACTGGCGAAGGCCCGTACCTGCGCACAGGCGATCTCGGGCTCGTCGAAGGGGGGGAGTTGTACGTCACGGGGCGCATCAAGGACATGGTGATCGTTCGCGGGTGCAACCTTTACCCGCAGGACGTGGAACTGTCGATTGAGCACGCGCACCCCGCCGTGCGGAGTGGCTGCGCTGTGGCTTTCGCCGTCGCGTCAACCAGCCACGAGGGCGAGCGGCTGGGCGTGGCGGCGGAGATCAATAAGGAACAGGGTGACGGGGGGCTCGAAGCGGTGTGCGGCGCGATCGTCTCCGCCATCACCGCCGAGCACGAAGTGGCGCCATCGGTGGTGCTGCTGCTGCCACGCGGCGGGCTCCCAAAGACGTCGAGCGGAAAGCTGCAGCGCCAAGCGGTGAGCATTGCCTTCCAAGAGGGGACGATCAAGGCGGTTCATGTGTGGCGCGACGCGACACCGACGGACGAATTGCGGCCGGTCTTGGCCGCGACTGGTCATGAATTGCCGATTGCCGGGAGTGCCAGGGCGCCATATCAGTCGGCGCTCGATGGGTTAGAGCCAGCGGCGCGCGAGCTTGCAGCACGCGCTTTCTTGCTCGATTGGCTATCGCATCGCCTGGGTGTATTGCCGACGTCAATCGATCGCGGCGCGCCGCTTTCGAGCTACGGCCTCGACTCGCGCGATGCGGTGACGCTAGCGGGTGCTCTCGAGGAAAGGCTGGGCCAGCGCATTTCGCCGACCGTCGCCTACGAGCATCCCACCGTGGACAAGCTGGCGGCGCAATTGGTTGCGATCACCGGTCCGGCGTCCGTATTAGCGCCGCCGTCCAGGGCTGCTTGGTCCGCCACCGTGCTACCGGCCGAAGAGCCCATTGCGATCGTCGGCCTTGGCTGCCGGGTTCCCGGCGCCGCGGACCCGGAGCAGTTGTGGCGGCTGCTCGCGGACGGTGCCAGCTCTGTGTCCGACATTTCGCCCGATCGACTTGACCTGACTCGGCTCTACGACGCTGAGCCGGCGAACGGCCGCACCTACGTAAAGCGGGCCGCGATGCTCGATTGCGTGGACAGCTTCGACGCGCGCTTCTTTGGCATCTCGGAGAATGAGGCGATCAGCCTCGATCCGCAGCAGCGCCTGCTGCTCGAGGTGACCTGGGAGGCACTCGAGGATGCGGGCGTCCAGCCGAAGTCGCTTGAGGGAACCGATGCGGGGGTTTTTATTGGCATTTCGACAAGCGATTACGCCACGACGCTTGCCCTCTCGGGCCACCCCGTCGACCCGTACTCGGGCACCGGCACCGCGCGTAGCGCGGCGGCTGGGCGGCTGTCATACGTGCTTGGCGTGCACGGGCCATCGATGGCAGTCGATAGTGCCTGTTCCTCGTCACTCGTGGCCGTGCACCTTGGTTGCCAGAGCCTGCGCAACAGCGAGAGTGACCTAGTAGTCGCCGGCGGGGTGAGCCTGATTCTCGCGCCTGAGTCGTTCGTTTACCTCTCGCAGTTACGGGCGCTCGCGCCCGACGGGCTCTGCAAGACCTTCGACGCTGACGCCGACGGGTATGGACGCGGGGAAGGCTGCGCAATTGTAATACTTAAGCGCCTGTGTGACGCGCTTGCCGCGGGCGACACAGTCTTGGCAGTGATCCGCGGCTCCGCGGTCAACCAGGATGGCGCCACCAACGGGTTAACGGCACCAAATGGCGCAGCGCAACAGGCGGTCATCCGTGCCGCGCTTGCGCGGGCCGGGGCGCTACCTCAGCATGTCGACTACGTTGAGGCGCATGGCACCGGCACGCCGCTTGGCGATTTGATCGAAATGGAGGCCCTCGGCAGGGCTCTGGCGTGCGATCGCATCACGCCGCTGCGTGTTGGATCGGTGAAAACCAACATCGGCCATCTCGAGGCCGCCGCGGGTGTGATCGGGCTTGTGAAGACGGTGCTCGCGCTGCAGCACCAGGAAATCCCGCCGCATATTCACCTACGTCGACTGAACCCGCGCATCCAGTGGGACTCGTTGCGCATCGACGTGCCCGTGCAGCCCGTCGCATGGCCGCGCGGGCCCCGACCGCGTGTCGCCGGCGTCAGTTCGTTCGGACTGAGCGGCACTAACGCTCATGTTATTGTTGGGGAGCCGCCCGCGATTGCGTCGACCTGCTCGTACCCCCAACGGCCCGCTACTCTGTTCGCCTGGTCGGCCTCGTCGCCAGAGGCGTTGGCGGCAATGGGCAAACGAATCTCGGATTGGATGGTCGCCCACCCGGAGGCGTTGCTGTCGCATATCGCCGCCTCACTGGCCCATTCGCGCACCGGCCGGTGCTACCGGGCTGCCGCCGTCGGGGGGAGCGCCGAGGATCTAGTGCTCCAGCTGGCGCGGCCATCGGCAGAGTACGGCCCATTCGACGCGCCGCCACGTGTCGGGTTTCTCTTTTCGGGGCAGGGCTCGCATTACGCGCCGATGGGCGCAGAACTCGACCGCTTCGAGGCGCCATTCCGCGATGCGCTCGATCGCTGCGCCGCGGTGCTCGATCGGCGGCTGGCCCGACCCTTGCGTGCCCTGCTCTTTGACAGCGATACAATCGCCACGCTGCGCGAGACACGCTTCACACAGCCGGTGATGCTCTCCTTGCAATACGCGCTCGCCGAGCTGTGGCGTGCGTGGGGCGTCGAGCCCGTCGTCGTGATGGGCCACAGCGTCGGCGAGATAGCCGCCGCGTGCGTGGCGGGCGTGCTGTCCATTGAGGATGCACTGATACTGGTTGCGGAGCGTGGTCGGCTGATCGACGAACTCTGTCCGCGTGGTGCGATGATCAGCGCTGCAGCGACAGAGGAGCGAGTTCGGAAGGCGATCGCCTCTAAGGCGGCGACCAGCTCGGTCTCGATCGCCGCGCTGAACGGGCCGGAGTTGGTGGTTTTTTCCGGCGACGAGGCGCACGTTCTGGCCATCGGCCAGAAACTGGCATCTGAGGGAGTGTCGGTGCAGCGGCTCGACGTGTCGCACGCCTTCCATTCGCCGCATATGGATCCAGCACTGGTACCCTTCGCCGAGGTGGCAGCCCGAATGGAACACCGCCCCGCCGCCATAACATTCGTGTCGACGCGGACCGGGAATGCACTCGAGCCGACAACCCTCGACGCTCGCTACTGGGTGGCGCAACTCCGCGAGCCGGTGCGCTTCGCCGACGCGGCTCGCTCTCTGGCCGCGCTTAATCTCGAGGCGCTTATTGAAGTGGGCCCTCAATCCACGTTGCTGGCGATGCATCGGCACGCTGATCCGGGCTCGAATGCGCTACGCCTCGCTTCGCTCGATCGGAGCGGCGCCCAGTGCAAGCGGATGCTCGGCAGCCTAGCGGCACTGTTCGTGCGAGGCGCGGACGTCCGGTGGAGCGAAATAGTTGGGCCGAAGCCGAGGCTAGCGATGCGGCTTCCGACCTATCCGTTTCAGCGCGAGCGCTTTTGGCTCGACGCTGCACCGAACGTCGAAACCACAGTGTCGGCAAGCGACCAGACAGGTGCATACTTCCCCGGACCCACGACCAATGCCGGCGGCGCCGCAATGCGTGCGCGCAACGGTGCGGCCCTGCGGGTGTCATCGCCCGCGTGCCCGGCGCCGCGGGACCGATCGGCCGTCGCACGGCGGTTGCGCGAGATTGTGGGCGATCTGCTCCGGCTGCCGCCCGAACACGTCGACGAGCGCGCGCTGCTCGCGGACATGGGTGCCGACTCGATCATCGTCATCGACGGTTTGCAGCGCGTGCAACAAGAGATGGGTGTGCGCATCCCATTGCGTGAGGTCTGGAACGGTCTCGATACGATCGAGCGGCTCGCGAACTACGTTGTCCACGCTCGCCACGAATCCCCAGATCCGGTGCCGACCCGCCCCGGCAAATACAGCGGAACACCCGTTGCCGACCAGGCGAACGGATCAACGTCGACCCACATGGCTCCCGCCTCCGCGCCGTCGCTGATTGCGCGCCAGCGGGCCCACCTGGTGCTCCTCGCCGAGCGGTACAATGCACGCACAGCGCGATCGAAGCGCCGCAAGGCCGAATCGCACCCAGTACTCGCCGACGTTCGCGCGGCTGCGGGCTACCATATGGGCTTGCCGGCGGCGCAACGCGAAGCATGGCTGGCGTCAAAAGAGCTTGCGTACCCCATCGTTGGTGAGCGCTCAAAGGGCTGCCGCATCTGGGACATCGACGGAAACGAATATGTCGATTTCACCATGGGTTTTGGCGTCCATCTCTTCGGCCACGGCTCCCCGTTTCTCGTCGAAGCCATCGAGGAGGAACTACGCCGAGGCGCGCAGATTGGCCCCCAGTCCGACCATGCCGTCGAAGCCGCGCACCTCATCCGTGAACTAACCGGCGTGGAGCGGCTCACCTTCTGTGTAACGGGCACAGAGGCGGTGATGGCGGCACTGCGGCTGGCAAGGGCGCGGGTGGGGCGACCGCGTGTGGCCGCCTTCGCCGGCTCTTACCACGGATCGTACGACGGAGTGCTGCCGGTGATTCCGCTCACTCACGGCGTCCCGACTGCCGTCGAGTCCGATTTGATGGTCCTTGAGTACGGCAACCCTCGCTCGCTCGACCTGATTGAAGCGTGCGCGGCGGAACTCTCTGCGGTGCTTGTCGAGCCGGTGCAAAGCCGCCGACCCGAGCTTCAGCCGCGCGAGTTTCTGCACGCGCTGCGGGAGATTACGGAGCGCCATGGGATTGCACTCATTTTCGACGAGGTACTCGTAGGATTTCGGATCGCGCAGGGCGGGGCACAGGCGCACTTTGGTGTGCAGGCTGACCTCGTCACCTACGGCAAAATCGTAGGCGGCGGGCTCCCCGTGGGTGTGGTGGCGGGCCGAGCCGAATTCCTCGACGCCATCGACGGCGGTGCGTGGACCTACGGGGATGCTTCCGCGCCCCACGCGGAGACCGTGTGGTTCGCTGGCACGTTCAATAAGAATCCGCTGGCCATGGCGGCTTCGGTCGCGGCGCTCCGGCGGCTGCGGGGCGAGGGGCCTGGCTTGCAGGAAAGACTCAACGAACGCAGCGCGGGGATGGTGCGTCTGCTGCGCGAGGAATTCGTTCGGGCTGGTGCGCCAGTCGAGCCGGTGCACTTCGGATCTTTGATGCGCCTGCACATGCCACGCTCGCTCGACCTGCTCTATACGCACTTGATCGATCAGGGCATTTATGTTTGGGAAGGGCGCAGCATGTTTCTCTCCACCGAGCATGGCGACGAGGACGTCGCGCGCCTGGTAGCAGCGGTGCGCGAGGCGTTGAAGCAGCTAACGGAGGGTGGGTTCCTCTCCGAAGAGGCGGCAGAGCGGTCAGCACCAAGCGAAGAGCACCGCGGCCGAGCGGCGGCTTGGCGGGCCGCGCGGCTGACGCGAAATGCAGAGCGACCGGTGCTCTTCTGCTTCCCCTACGCGGGCGGTTCGGCGGTGACCTTCCATCGCTGGGTCCCCGGTCTCGCCAACGTGGCGGAGGCCGTGGCCATGTCACTGCCGGGTCGCGACGCGCGCGCCGCCGAGGCGCCCATCACCGACTACGAGGCGCTTGTCGATCTGTTGACCCACCAGATCGCCGAACAGCTAGGCGAGTCGGGGCGGCCCTTCGCGCTTTTCGGCCACAGCATGGGGGCGTTGCTCGGCTACAGCGTAGCGCAGAAACTGTCCGCCCGTGGCTTGCGGCCGGGGCTGCTAATGGTTTCCGGCGAGCCCGCGCCGCACTTACCGGGCCCGGAGTCGACGCAGCCGGCCCACCTTCTCGACGACGCGGGCCTGCTCGACGCGATGGCGCGCCACGGGGCGCCGATCAATCCGCTGGCGAGCGGACTGATCGCAGAGGAACTGCGTGTGCTGCGTGCCGATCTCGCGCTCTGCCACAACTTCCGTCCCCAAAGTGCGGAGCCGCTCGGTTGCCGCATCGTTGCTTTCGCTGGCAGTACCGATCCGCTCGGCCCCGAACACGATGTGGCCGCATGGGCGCTGCATACGTGTGCCAGCTTCGCGCTCCATGTACTACCGGGCGATCATTTTTTCATCCGCAGCGAGCGCGAGGCACTGATTGATCTCGTCGCAGCCGAACTGAAGGACCAGAGTTGGCACCTGACCGACGCTCCCGTGCCCGCGCTTCTTCCGGTGGGCGAGCCGACCCACGCCTGACCTGCTCATTTCCGCTCCAAGAACCCCACCACGAGGCGCGACACTGCCTCCGGCTGATCCTCCTGCACAAACACTCTCGCGTCGGCGACGCGGCGGATCTGCGCGTCCGGAAACTGTCGCACCATTTCGTCCGCGCGATCGACGGGGAATGTCGGATCGTCCTCGCCCCAGATCATGAGCACTGGAATCGTGATTCTCCCGTGTTCGCTTGCCATCTTGTCGAGGAGCTTCCAGTTCCAGCCGCGGAGGAAGCGGTTGTGACCCGCCATTCTGTGCGCGGACTTGATGAGTGGCGCGATCTCGTGCGCATGAAATTCCTCGTCTAGCTTGGCGAGGTCGTAGAAGCTGTTGCCGAAGCCGAACTGCGAGTGGAGGAAGGCGCGGCTTCTCAGAAGCTGCCGGAACAACAGGTTGGCTCCGGGGAGGAACATCGCGAGACGATAGAGCGGGATCCACGGCGGGCGATGACCCGGGATTTCAGTATTGGTCATGATCATTTTGAGGACACGCTCGCTGTCGAGGAGTGCGAGCTCTCGGCCGATCACCGCCCCGGAGTCCTGACCATAGAGGAAGTAGCTGCCAATGTGAATCGCGTCGAGCGCTTCCTTGATGGTAGCCGCCTGGCCGGGCCACGAGAAGTCCGTGTTCTTTGTCCACTCGGTGTCGCCACCGCCGGGGACGTCGAAGAGCAGGCAGGTGAAGCGCGGCGCCAAATATGGTAACAACCGGCGGAATGTGAAACTATTGAGCGGCCAGCCATGGAGAAACACCAGCGGCGGGCCACAACCATAGCGACGGAGCGCAACGCGAGCCGTGCGCGTCGAGTGGAACTCAACCGGCGCGCTACGGTAGAGTTCAGTGGCCGCATCCCTTGCCGGCGTCCTGGTTGCGTCGTGGAAAGCCATGGCGACTCAACGCGTGCGGTACGGTAAAGTTCAATGGCTTCGTCATCGTCTGACGACCTTACGAATGAACGTTGATATTTGCGCCACAATGACACCTGTTAATAAGCGCACCGAAGCATCTTGCGTCGCCGATCCGCATCCTGCTCCAGGCGCGGCGCTGATGGTCCACGAGGTGCTCGACCGCACGGTGCGCATGCACGCGGATAAGCCGGCGCTGCGCATCCGCGTCGACGGCGCATGGCGGACGACGAGTTGGACCGGATACCGCGAGCAGGCGCGACTCTGCGCCCGTGCCTTCCTGCATCTCGGTATCGCGCGCGGCGGCGTCGTGTCGCTCTTCGGCGACAATCGGCCCGAGTGGCTACTCGCCGACGTGGGCGCGATTCTTGCCGGCGGCCTGCCCGCGGGCATCTACGCCAACAGCACGCCCGAGCAGTGCCGCTTCGTCGCCGCGCATTGCCAAGCCGCCATCGCAGTTGTCGACAATCTGGATCGCCTGGCGCGCCTGCGCACGGTCCGCGCCGAGCTGCCCCCGCTCTCCACTCTGGTGCTCATGCGCGGCGAGGACCCGTCGGGAGAAGCGCTGTCGTGGCCGACCCTGCTGGAGCTGGGGGCGCGCTATCCCGAAGCCGCGCTCGACGAGCGGCTTGCCGCGCAGCGCCCCCAAGACGTGTGCACGCTTATCTACACGTCGGGTACCACCGGTAACCCGAGGGCAGTGATGCTGACACACGCCAACCTCACCTGGACCGCCGATCGCGCGCGTCGCGTCAGTGGCCTCCGCGAAGGCGACAGCGTGCTCAGCTACCTCCCGCTGGCACACATCGCCGAGCAGCTTTCGTCGATTCATGGGCAGATGCTGCTCGGCGGTTGCGTTTGGTTCACAGAGAACGTGGAGAACCTTGGCGACGATCTGCGCCACATTCGGCCCGACTACTTCCTCGGCGTGCCGCGTGTGTGGGAGCAGATCATGACCCAGATGCAGGCTATAGGGTCGCGGTCCAACCCGCTGCGGTTGCGCCTTATGTGGTGGGCACGGCGCCAAGGGCTCGCGGGTGGCAAGGCAGCGCAGCTGGGGCGGACCATGCCACTGGGCTACTGGCTTGCCGAGCGCCTCGTGTTCTCGAAGGTGCGTCGCCGTCTCGGCCTCGACCGGAGCCGCTTCCAAGTCACGTCCGCCGCGCCGGCGTCGCGCGAGACGCTTGAGTTCTTCCTCTCGCTGGGCGTGCCGCTCTACGAGTTTTACGGACTATCGGAGTCGACGGGGCCGGCGACGGTGTCGGCGCCCGGGGCATTCCGCACCGGCGCGGTGGGACGCGTCCTCGATGGTACGGAGGTGCGCATCGCGGCCGACGGGGAGGTTCTGATCCGCGGCCCGCACGTGTTCAAGGGCTACTACAAGGATCCCCTCGCAACGGCCGAGGCTGTAGACGCCGACGGCTGGCTGCACTCTGGCGACATTGGCACATTCGACGGCGATGGCTATCTGCGGATCGTCGATCGCAAGAAGGATCTAATCGCTTGCTCTGATGGCGAGAAAGTCGCCCCGCAGCCGCTCGAAGGGCGCCTGCGTTCGCTCCCCGGCGTGGCGCACGCTGCCGTGTTCGGCCTCGATGGCGGAAGGCTTGGCGCGCTGCTCACCCTCGATCCGCAGCGCCTCGTCGACCTGCTTGCCACAGCCGGGAGCCCCGCACGAGGTCGCGGTGAGGCGGCGCGCTGCCCCAAGATCCGCGCGCTGTTCCAGGCGCACATCGATGAATTGGGTGCGGCAGGCGCGCCCATCGAGCGCATCGCCCGCTTCGCATTCCTGCCGGCCGACTTCACGATCGAGGGCGGCGAGCTGACGCCGACGATGAAGGTGAAGCGCCGTGTGGTGCGCGAGAAGTACGCCGCCGCGATCGCGTCTCTCTCCGGTGCAACGCCGGAGACGGCGTGAGGCTCAGCCGCGCGCCGTTTTTTCTCCCACTCCGACCCAGCACTGACCGGCGAAGATACGCTCGACGCTGCGCACCTCGAGGCCCGCCGCCGCTATGAGTTCGCGCAACTGCTCGCCCGTGAGGAACTTGTGCTTGCCGGACCGCTCGCGGCGGCGGATCTGGGCGACATAGTAGAGGATCCGCAGGGTCGCAAAAAGGTGGCGGACCCCCAGTCTGACGGTAGCGAAGAAGCCGTGCTGTGCGCGGTGGCGGTGCAACGTCTCACGGTAGACCCGCAGCGAACTGAATCCTGCGCCGAAGACGGTCACCACAACGCGGCCCCCCGGCTTCACGACGCGCCGGAATTCCGAGACCGACAGCGCCTGTGACGCGTCGTCGAGGAGATGAAGCACGGAACAGCAGATCACTTGGTCGAAACTGTCATCTCCGAACGGCAGCGGCTTGGTGAGGTCGGCGAAGACGAAGGACCCGGCGGGGGCCTTGCGTCGGCACATCTCCAGTGCCGACTCAACGAAGTCGGTACCGGTCACCCGCGCGCCGCGAGCCAGAACCTCGACTGCGATGTTGCCCGTGCCGGTGCCGGCATCCAGGACGTGGTCGCCCAAGCGTGCGCCCGAGAGCGTGACGTTGTCCGCGATCATCTCGCGATATGGAATGGCCTCGTTAAGAGTGTCGTAAAAGGTGAAGTAGCGACACCAGAATGACTGTACACTCTTGCCGGCCTCCCCGAGGACCTTGTCTGCAGTCACCGCCATCGCTTGATGCTCGCGCATGCGCGCGCCCCGCGACATCCGCTTCGTGAGTAGCCAATTTATCAGACCGCGTTGAGTCGAGTCAAGAAGCCCTCTTTTCGGGTTCTCTTTTCGCTCGAGCGGGCCCGCGGCCCCGATGCCAGGGGAATCGCTTCAGGTTAACGGGGTTTTCTGGCGGATCAGGTTTTCGAGGTAGTCCTGGTTGAGGTTTGCGAGTTTTCTGCGGACCTTGAGGCTGTGTTTGTCTTTTGGGTGGCGGATCGATCATGTCGGCTGGCGGATCGTCGAAGAAGTCGATCACGTCCTGATGAAGGACCGGCCGATTGGCCTTCAACGCCAGCAGGTAATCGCCGCCACGCTTGACGATGGTCTCGGCGATATCGGTCTGGGTCCCCATGGCGTCGATGGTGACGAGCGCGCCGGTCAGTTCGAGCCGTTCGAGCAACCGCGGAATGGCGACGATCTCGTTTGACTTCTCATCGACGGCTTGCTAGCCGAGGACGAGCCGCTGCCAAGGCGGAGACCAGATGCAGCGGTTCGCGGCCATTGCCGCGCGCATGACTGCGCCGCGAGGTCTTGCCGTCGATGGCGATGATGTCGGGCGCGCGATCGCGCAGCGCCTCGACCCAATTGGCGAAACAGGCCTTGAAAAGCTCCGCGTCGAGCGCGTTGATCACATCGTTGAGCGTGTCGTGGGCCGGAAGGCCGCGCTCGTAGGGCAGAAAACGCCGCAGGAAGTCGAGCCGCTGGCCGCCCCAAAGTCTGATCTCGACGAAATCCTCCATGCCCGACAGCGTGGCGCAAAGCACAAGAAGAAGAATCTCGGGCAGCGGATACAGAACCCGCCAGCGCTGGCGAGGGTCCGACAGCGCTGAAAAATGCTCGAGGAGCGAGGCTGATCGTGGCGGGTTGGTGGGCATGAAGGGCTCCGAATCATCGAAGCCACCCATGAATCACAGTCCGTCAGCCACTGTCTCTCCCGCCCGTTAACCTGAAGCGATTGCCCTGGCCCCGATGCGACCCCGATGCGGCGGCCCATTGACGACGATCAACAGAACGTGGTACGTGTATCAAAAGTTTCCCACACGTGCTTCGCGCGCGCGGTTTTCTAAGGTTCTGGCCCGTCTGATTTCCGCCACGTTACGGGCGAGGGGAGCGAAAGAGCGAAGAGTTCGGAGGCGGCGTCGGTCCCGGCGAGCGATGGTGCAGTGCTTCATCCATCGTCGTGGATCTCGGCAAGCGGCGCCGCAAGCGCATTAAGGCGCTAAAACGCGGAGACGGTAAGCTGATGGAAGAGGTAGCTGCGGCGCTGGAGCAGGTCCGAAAATCGCTCGGCGGCGGCGATGCGAACCTGTTGGTGCCCGTGCGTGTACAGACAGAAACGCAAGCGTTTTAGGGGGCTTGGTCTTCCATTCGGGTTCTAGCTCGGCACTAGACGGGCTTCGATGTCGAAAGGAGAAGCAAATGGCTACTGACGCGAAACACCCTTCGGTGGGG
>Ga0185299_10004897_pt1 | contig 15665 bp, 11 predicted proteins | sample PaiPotPPA55metaG_FD_128002 | JGI IMG/M metagenome (GOLD analysis project Ga0185299, IMG submission 128002) | Iron sulfur acid spring bacterial and archeal communities from Banff, Canada, to study Microbial Dark Matter (Phase II) - Paint Pots PPA... ...
GGCCGCGGGCGAGATTGTCGCTGGCGCCGATGCGCGTGAAAATGCGGTCGATGATGGGCAGCTTGGCCTGGCGCGCGGGAACGTAGCAGCCGACCTGCGCCATGAGAACGATCAGCGCGGCCTGGCGCAGATAGGTGGACTTGCCGCCCATGTTGGGACCGGTGATGAGCAGAAGCTGCTGGCGCACGGGCTCGAAGAATAAATCATTGGGAACAAAGCGCTCGCCACGCTGCCGAAGAAGCTCTTCGATGACGGGATGGCGGCCGGCGATGATGAGCAGTTCGCCGCTGGGATTGAACTCCGGCCGGGTGTAGCCGCGGTCGGTGGCTAGTTTCGCGAAGGCCGCGAGCACATCAAGTTGCGCGATGGCACAAGCGGTCTTGCGCAGGCGGGCGGCTTTCCCTGCGATACTCGAGCGCAAGTCGATGAAGAGCTGGCGCTCGATTTCGGAGATGCGCTCGTCGGCGGCGAGAATTTTGCGCTCGTACTCTTTCAGCTCGGGAGAGGTGAAGCGCTCGGCGTTGACGAGAGTTTGCTTGCGCTCGTAATCGTTTGGCGCGAGATGCAGGTTGGGCTTGGAAATTTCGATGTAGTAGCCGAAGACGTGATTGAAGCGGATTTTGAGGGACGCGATGTTGGTGCGCTTGCGTTCGCGCTCTTCCATGGAGGCGATGATTTGCTTGCTGTGCTGGCTGAGATTGCGCAGCTCATCGAGCTCGGCGTGAAAGCCGCTGCGAATGATGCCGGGATCGGTGGCGAGGGCGGGCGGCTCGTCGGCTAGAGCACCTTCAAGGAGTTCGCGGACATCGGCGAGCTCGTCGATATCGTCGTGGAGGCGGCGGAGCAGATCGCTGCCGCCGGCCGGCGGAGGCATTACGAAATTTTTAAGAACGGGAACTTGCGTGAGCGATTTGCGCAGGGCGAGAAGTTCGCGAGGCGTTGCGAGACCGAGGGTGATGCGGCTGGTCAGCCGCTCGAGATCGACAATGCCGCGCAGCTCTTTGCGGATTTCGCCGCGGACCACGGTTTGCTGCAGGAGATGCGCCACCGCGCCGAGGCGCGCTTCGATGGCGTCGCGGTCGATGAGCGGACGGAGAATCCAGGAGCGAAGGAGCCGAGCCGCCATGCCTGTTACCGTGGCATCGAGCGCGGCAATCAGCGTCGTGGGGCCGCTGCGCGAAGATTCTTCGGTGAAAATCGGATTGACCAGCTCGAGATTGCGGACGGAGACGGGGTCGAGGACGAGTGCGTCGTGCTGCTGATAGTAGCGAACGCGGTCGAGATGCCCTAGCGCTTCAAGCGCGGAACTCGCGTTGCCGTTCGTTCCATCACTAGGATCACTCCGGTGCGTCGCGTTTTCGCGGAGATAGTGGACGATCGCGCCCGCGGCGGCGATGGCTTGCGGGTGCGCGTCCAGGCCGAAGCCGGTGAGTTCCGCGACGCCGAATTGCTCGCGCAGGATGCGGTCAGCGTAATCGTATTGAAAAATCCAATCTTCGAGGCGCGATTCCACGCCGCCAGTGCCGTCGAGCAAGGAAGTTTTCGCGGTTTCGAAAAGCTGCTGCGGACGAGGCAGCAGCGTTTCGCGGGGATGAAGAAGCTGCAATTCGTCGCGGAGATCTTCGTCGGCGCTGGGACCGGAAAATTCCGTGGCTTGAAATTCGCCGGTGGAAAGATCGACGTAGGCGAGTCCTACCGGCGAGCCGGACGAATGCTTGGCGACGGCGGCGAGAAAATTGTTTTCGCGCGCGTCGAGGACGGCAACATCGGTGGCGGTGCCCGGCGTGATGACGCGCACTACTTCGCGACGGACGATTTTCTTGCCAGGCCCGGGCTGTTCCATCTGGTCGCAGATGGCGATTTTGAATCCGGCGCGGATGAGTTTGGCGACGTAGCCATCAGCCGCATGATAGGGGACGCCACACATCGGAATCGGCTGGCCTTTTTCGCGATTGCGCGAGGTGAGCGTGATTTGCAGCTCGCGCGAGGCGAGCATAGCGTCTTCGTAGAAAAGTTCGTAGAAATCGCCGAGACGGAACAGCAGCAGCGCGTGCGGGTAGCGCGATTTGATAGTGTGGTATTGCTGCATCAGGGGTGTGGTGGGATCAGACATTGGAGGGGAGTGAGTAGTGAGTAGTGGGTAGTGAGTAGTGCGGCAAGACCGAACCGCCCGCCGCACCGCTTTGGGTCGGTTCGCTTGGTTTCTTGAGCTTGATGACGTGATTTCCGTTTGGAGGGGCGGCACCTGAAACCATTTGTGGTTCAAAGCCTACCTTGCGTACCGTAATTGTATATTGAACTCCGCGCTCGTGGCTGATGTACGCGAAGACAAATCCGCCGGTTTCATTCGTTACCACGTGCCGAGACTTTACGAGATCTATCGCTTGATAGACTGGGCCATTCACTTCAAGAGTTACGCCTGCGCCCTGAAGCGGGGCATCGTCTTGTGTTTGTACGACGCCGGTCACGCTAAAAACGTAATCGGTGCTAATCCTTCGAGCTGCGCATCCGGGCAGACCAATCAATAAAACTATGAGAACTAAGGCTGGCGCAGCATGCTGCGCCCATAGAATGGAGGATTTGCGCGGCGCTCGCGTCATGACGTGATACCTAGTTGAGTTAGGAGAAAAGCGTAGTCCAGCGCGATTTCGCGGAGGTAATCGTAGCGGCCGGAGGCTCCGCCGTGGCCCGCGCCCATGTTGATTTTCAGCAACAGCGGATTCACGTCGGTCTTCAGCGTGCGCAACTTCGCGACGTATTTTGCCGGCTCCCAATACATGACTTGGCTGTCGTTCAGCGACGTTTTCACCAGCATGGTGGGATACGCTTTGCGCTCGAGGTTCGAGTACGGGTCATAGCTCTTCATATAGGCGTAGTCGGCCGCGGTTTGCGGATTACCCCACTCTTCGTATTCGCCAACGGTGAGCGGGAGAGACGCGTCCAGCATGGTGTTGATCACGTCAACGAAGGGAACGTGGCTGATCGCGATGCGGAAAAGATCGGGGCGCATGTTGGCGACGGCGCCCATCAGCAGACCGCCGGCGCTGCCGCCTTCGATGATGAGGCGATCCGGCGTTGTGTAGCGCAATGCCATGAGGCGTTCGGCCGACGCGATAAAGTCGGTGAAGGTGTTGCGCTTTTTGTGCATGCGGCCGGCGTCGTGCCATGGTTTGCCGAGTTCTCCCCCGCCACGTACGTGCGCGATGGCGTAAATCACCCCGCGATCGAGAAGGCTCAGCCGATTGGAGCTGAAGCTGACCGGAACGGAGATGCCATAGCTGCCGTAGCCGTAGAGCAGCAGCGGCGCCCTGGCATCGCGCGGCGTGTCGCGGCGATAAACGACCGACAAGGGAACGCGCGTGCCATCAGGCGCAGTCGCATGTAGCCGCTCGCTGACATATTGCGACGGATCATACCTGCCGAGGACCGGCTGCTGCTTGCGTAGGATCTGCTCGCCGCTGCGGAGGTCATAATCGAAGACGGAGCGCGGGGTGATGAAAGACTCGTATTGGAAACGAAAATAGTCGGTGACGAATTCGGGATTGGCGCCAGGCGATGCGTTGTAGACCGGCTCGGCGAACGCAATTCGCCGCGAGGAAGCAAGCATATCGGCTTTGCCACCGACGGGGCCGCTGTCGAGCGGCACGATACGCAAATAGGGAAGGCCGCCTTCGCGTTCGTAGAAAACGAGATGCGACGCGAATGCTTGCGCCGAAGCAAGCATCACGTCCGGGCGATTGGGAATGAATTCGCGCCAGGCATCGCGCCGCGGATCGGCGACGTCGGCGGTGACCAAGCGAAACGTGCGACCGCCAGAATTGGTGCGAATGTAGAGGACGCCGCCGGAGGAATCGCCAGTCCGGCCAGGATGGTGGTCGACGTAGTATTCGTGGTCGTCTTCCCGCGAAGCGATCAGGTGGAATGCCGCGCCCGGCTGACTTGCGGGAAGGAAGCGAACTTCGCTCGTTGTGTGGCTCGCGATAGTCAGCAGGAGAAAAGCGCCGCTGCGCGTGCGTTCGACATCAATCCGAAAACGCTCGTCAGGCTCTTCATAGAGCAGGGCGTCCGGCTCGCTCGAGCCGAGCACATGGCGGTACAGACGATACGATCGCTTGGTGATTTCGTCCTCGACAGTATAGAAAAGCGTGCAATTCTCCGCGGCCCAAGCGGCGCTCGTAACGCGCTCTATGCGCTCAGGCAGAGTCTGGCCAGTGCGTAGGTCCTTGATTTGGAGCGTGTACTGGCGGAACCCGGTGGTGTCGAGCGAATACGCGAGCAGGGAATTGTCGTCACTAACCGCGAAGGCGCCGAGGCTCAGAAACGAGTGGCCCGCCGCGAGCGCGTTTAGGTCCAGGAGCAATTCTTCCGGCGCGCCTTCCGCATCACGCTTGCGAAAGTGAAGCGGATACTGCTTTCCCTCCTCGGTGCGCGTGAAATACAGATAGCCGCGCAACCGGTAAGGAACCGAGAGGTCGGTTTGCAGGATGCGGCCCAACATCTCCTGATACAACTTTTCCTGAAAGCGCTCGGTATCGCGCAGGACCGCGTCGGCGTACGCGTTCTCGGCTTCGAGGTACGCGATGATCTCGGGATTTTTCTTGTCGCGGAGCCATGCGTAATTGTCGACCAGACGCTCGCCGTGGACGACATGTTGAACGGGCTGATGCCGCGCGACCGGGGGCTGCGGCGCGCCGGAGTTCGGCGAATCCGGCGTAAAGCTGGACGTAGCGACTTTGGCGTCTGCGTTCATGCGTCAGTGTGTTCGGTGCGCGCGGCGAGGTCGGGAGGCCGGGCGAAGTGAATCGTCTTCGTCCGGTATAGTAGCGGAAGTTGGCGGCGGCGAAAAGCGCAGGCCACCAGCGTGGCTGAGGAAGAATGGGGAAAGAACGCGAAATCAAGCTGCGGATTGACGATTTGCCGGCGCTGCGGCGGGCGTTGCGGAGGCTCGGTGCACGGGTGGTCAGGCCGCGCTTGCATGAGCGTAATGTTCTTTTCGACACGGCCGATGGCTCGCTGGCAAGTCGCGAGCAGTTGCTGCGCATTCGAACCGAGTCGCCGGTAGGCCGACGCCGGAAGGGCGGTCCGCGCTCCCTGGTCACGTTCAAACGCCCCCTCGTAGTCCGCGGATCGGGCAAGAAAGGCGAGCGGCACAAAGTCCGCGAGGAGATCGAAATGGAAATCTCCGATGCAAAGGCGCTCGCGATGATCTTCGAGGGATTGGGAATGCCAAGTTGGTTCCAATATGAAAAGTTCAGAACAACGTTCCGCTTACGCGCCTCGAATGCCTGGGCCAAGGGACTGCTGATCGAGCTGGACGAGACACCGATTGGCGTTTTTCTGGAGCTGGAAGGGCCGGCGAACGCGATCGATCGAGCCGCGATAGCTCTGGGCTGCGAAACAAGCGAGTACGTGCTCGCAAATTATGTGGTTCTTTACCGAGAGTATTGCCGAGACCGAGGAGAAGAGCCGGGCGATATGCTCTTCTCGAACACCGAGAACAAAAACCCGCGACGCTAGCTCCAAAAAACACAATTTTTTTCCTAAAACCTCATTCTTTTCTTGACAATACATTGGGCTAAGGCTTATCACTGCATTCGGAGTAAAAAGTTTTGGCGATGTGCATGCTTGGGAGTGAAGTCGAACCGCGGCCGAGTCAATTGGGGCGCAGCCGGAAAACGGTGAAGAGCGCACCAACACGCAAGATGCGGCTCCAAGTGAGCGCCGCACCTTACGCGGTCGGGTGGGGAGGGTTCGCGCCAGGCTAAAGGTAAGTCCATCTGTATCAGGTGCTTACCCGCGGCCGACCCTATACGGTACGCGGGTTTTTTATTGGCCGGCTCAGAGAAATACGGGCCGGTTGTAAGGAATGAGGCAGTGTTATGCATCTTTATGCTACGGAGTTAGTGGGCGCCGAAGCCTACGACGCGCAGGAACATTTCGTCGGGCGCGTGCGCGAATTGTTTATCGAGCCGGCGGACCAGCCCAATCGCATCTCGCATTTTCTCCTCTCGCGTGGCCGATTTCAGCCGCTGCTCGCGCGCTACGACCAGATCGCAGCGGTCGTTCCCGGAACGCGGAAACTTTCACCGAGGTTTGGGGCAACCATCCGCCTCAATTGCAGCGAGCGGGAGCTGACCTTGTACACCCCCAATGAAGCATGGCTTGCAGTGCGCAAGGATTTGCTCGACCAACAGATTATCGATACCCAAGGCCGGAAGGTGGTGCGCGTCAACGATGTGGACCTGTCGGAGCAGAAAACCAACGGCAACGTGGAGCTACGGCTGACCCAGGTGGACGTGGGGCTGCCGGGAGCGGTGCGGCGCTTGCTGCAAGGGGTAGTGGCTCCTGGATTCATTCGCAAGCTGCAAAACCCGCTACCTCAGAAGACGATCCGCTGGGAGTTCGTGAATCTAATCGAGCCGGACCCGCTGCGTCGTGTGAAGCTGCGCATCACGCACGAAAAACTGGAAGATTTGCACCCCGCTGATTTGGCCGAGATGATGGAAGATATCTCGGCCGCTGAGCGCCAGGGCATCATCGCCTCCCTTGATGAAGAAACCGCCGCCGCGGTTCTGGCGGAGTTGGACGAGCGGCTGACCACGCAGATCGTCGAGAAGTTGGACCCGGAAAAGGCCGCCGACATTCTCGAAGAGATGGCGCCGGACGCCGCGGCGGACGTGCTGGGCGACTTGCCCAAGGAAACCTCCGAGGAGTTGCTGGAAGAGATGCCGGGGCACGAGGCCAGTGAGGTTCGAGGGCTGCTGGCGTTCGACGAGAATACAGCGGGCGGCATGATGAACCCGGAGTTTGTCTTTGTCGGCGAGACGGCGACGCGCGACGAAGTGCTGCAATGGATGCGCTTGCAGGACATCAACGTTGATCAGCTAGACACGATCGTGCTGCTGGACGGAAATGCCAGGTTCTCCGGTACCGTGCCTGTGTCTCGGCTGCTCCTGGCGGACCCGGACCAACGTATGTTGGAGCTGAAGACCGAGCCGCTGATCGGCGTCCCCGGAAACGCGGATGAACAGGACGTGTTTGATCTGTTCGATAAGTACAACTTGCGCATGCTGACGGTGACCAATAGCGAGGGCCGTCCGATCGGAACCATTACGGTGGACGACGTGGTGTCGCGGCTGGTTAAGAAGTAGCGTAACAACCAAAGAAAACCGGGTAGAAGAGTCGGAAAAGCCATGAATTGGGAAGCCATCACGACGCGTGTGGACGCGGTCAAAACGCGTGGGACCGATTTGCAGAAGCGTCTGCGCGCGTTGCGGCACCGGCTCACCCTGTTACTGGCGGTGATCGGGCCGGGGCTAATTACCTCCAACGTGGACAACGACGCCGGCGGGATCTCGGTATACACACAGGCCGGCGCGCAATATGGCTACACACTGCTGTGGGCGCTGATTCCCATGACGATTGCTCTCTATGTCACGGAAGAGATGTGCGCGCGCATGGGAGTCATCACGGGCAAGGGATTGTCGGACCTGATTCGCGAGGAGTTTGGCTTCCGGCCGACGTTTTTCGTGATGATCACCGGCTTTTTCGTGGATTTGGCCAACGTAGTCGCGGAATTCGCCGGCGTTGCCGCGTCAATGCAAATTTTTGGAGTGAGCAAATACATCGCAGTCCCTATCGCTGCGGCGCTGGTCTGGGCGCTGGTGCTGAAGGGAACGTACCGGCAGGTTGAGGTGATCTTCCTGTTCGCCTGCACCCTGTACCTGTCATATTTATTCTCCGCGATTTTCGCGAAGCCGGATTGGCTGGAGGCTGCTCGCCACACGATAATCCCCAATATCCGCCTTGAATCCGGATACCTGGTGATGCTGATGGGGCTTATCGGAACGACCATCGCGCCTTGGCAGTTTTTTTATTTGCAGGCGGGTTTCGTGGAGAAAAAAGTTAGCCCGCGACAATATCCGCAAGCGCGCGCCGATGTGCTGTTCGGCAGCGTGAGCTGCATGGTCATCGTGTTCTTCATCATCGTTTGCACCGCGGCCACGTTGTACAAGTCCGGCCACCGCGACATTACCGATGCGGCGCAGGCGGCGGAGGCGTTGATTCCGCTGGCCGGTCGGGGCGCAGGGATCCTGTTTGCCTTTGGTCTGTTGAATGCCTCGCTATTCGCGGCATCCATTCTGCCGCTTTCTACGGCACACGTGATTTGCGAAGGGTTGGGTTTCGAGGCGGGCATCGATCACAAATTCAAAGAAGCGCCGATTTTTTATTGGCTGTATACAATTTTGATCGTTGTGGGAGCGGGAATCGTGTTGCTGCCCCACGCGCCGCTATGGAAGATTCTGATTTTCTCGCAGGTGGGCAATGGTCTCTGGCTGCCCGTGGTGATCATTTTCATACTGCTATTGGTGAACCGCCGCGACTTGATGGGCGAGTACGTGAACACGACAACTTTCAATGTCGTGGCGTGGGTGACGGCCATTGCGGTCATCCTTCTCACTCTGGTTCTGGCCTACACTGCCATTTTTCAAGGCGGCGCTCCCGCCGGTTGATGCATCACAGGGCATGCGCCATTGCGTCCACGTCGTGGCGTATGTTAACTTTGCGGCGTAAAGGGAATTCCTCGGAAAAGCGTATTAGCGATGAAATCTCATTCCACTATTTCCGTAGCCGATCCTAGCGCTCTCGGACCCGTCACTTCTGAAGAAGAGGAACTGCTGACCAAACTCGACTTGGCGCGGTTGCCGCGCCACGTTGCGGTCATCATGGACGGAAACGGCCGCTGGGCGCAGCGCAAGCACTTGCCGCGTCCCGCCGGGCATCGTTCCGGAACGCAGACGGCGCGCACAACCATCGAAACGTGCGCTCGGCTGAATATTGAAGCGCTCACGCTGTACGCGTTTTCCGTGGAGAACTGGCGTAGGCCGAAGACAGAAACGGATTTTCTGATGCAGCTCCTGCGCGAATACCTGCGGCAGGAAATGCCGCTGATTCAGCGAAACAATATCCGCATGCGATTTCTGGGCCGCGCCAGCGAACTGCCTGCCGGCGTGCAGCAAGACATGCGCGAAGCCGTGGAGAAAACCGCGAAGAACACCGGCATGGTGCTGTGCCTGGCGCTAAACTACGGCGGGCGAGCGGAGATTGTGGACGCGCTGAATGAAATAATTGCACAGCGCAACGCGGACGGCCTGAAAATGCCGGTGACCGAGGAAGAAGTGGCGCGCCACCTGTACACGGCGGGATTGCCTGACCCCGACCTGTTGATACGTTCGAGTGGGGAGATGCGCGTCAGCAATTTTCTGCTCTGGCAGATCGCCTATGCGGAAATTCTTGTTACGGAAACGCTTTGGCCGGATTTTAATCGCGCGCGCCTGCTCGAAGCCTTCGTGGAATTTCAAAGCCGCGAGCGGCGCTACGGCGGCATTCGCGAGGGCGACTCAGATTCCAAAGTGCCCGCCCGCGTCGCCGGAAAGTAAATCCGGTCATCGGGACCGACGCGTTCACCTCCAGCGAGTGTTAGCGCCGCCTTGGAAGCCCGACTTGCTTCCACAATTTATCCCACCACCAAATTCCGGCCCAGGCTTCGACAGGTAGCCGATAGCCGAGCTGGTGCGCAAGCATCAGGATTTGCCCGCGATGATGCGCTTCATGCGAGAACATGTACGCGAACATGGTTGCGCTGGCGGGCCAAACCGGCGCCCAACTTCCGCGCGAGAATTTTGTGACGCGCCGGTTCGCGCCGTTGGACAAAGCGTCGCTGAGCATACGGAGGCACTGCGCTCCACTCTTCTTGTGCGCGGCAGCGGCTTGCTTCATGGTGCAGCGATCCGGATTGAGCGGCGCGGGACACTGGAGATGCGGCGCCGAGTTCTTGATCCACACCAATCGGTTGTTGTGCAGATGCACGAAGATCGCCGCAATCGTGCGGCCGTCCCGTTTCGCACTGGGTAGCTTCGCTCGCCAGGCGCGGGGATCGAGATACGAAAGGACAAGCTGGTTCATCGCGTCGTTAATCGCATAAGTTCGCAGCAGATCCGAATTTTCGATTTGGACTTCCGCCTCGCGCATCATATTCAACTCCTCACGGCACGCAGCGAAACTGTCACCTGAGCAGGCCCTGACGAGAGTAATATCTCACCTTACCTACTTTTTTTCTTTCAACTTTCGAGCGGTGACTGTTAACCTTCCGTGCGGTGTGCCGGGAGATTTCTTTTTCATGACTTGGAAGCGGGTGGCGACGGCGGTTGTTCTGATTCCGTTGGTGGTTGGGGTTGTGGTGCGGGGCTCGACCGCGTGGGTGGCGCTGGCGCTCGCGCTGATTATTGTGCTGGCGCTGTTCGAATATTTCGCGCTCGGCGATGCTATCGGCCATCGTGCTTATCGCTTTTGGACAGCTACTTCTGCACTTCTACTGGTTTACGTGCAGTGGCTCGTGGCCGTTGAACCCAGCTATCAGCTTGGGGGAGGTTTGATACTTCATCGGGAGATAGGGAGATATGCGGCCGGATTGCTCGGGGTGCCGGAGGCATTCTTTGTTTTCGTCATGGGTGTCGCGGTGCTTACGCTTTGGACGAGGCGTCCGCTCGTGGAAGGTTTGCCCGCCGCCGGAATCAGCTCAAGCGGATTGCTGCTGGTGGCATTTCCTTTGACGTATGCGGTGCGCCTGCACGGGTTGGGCGCCGAGGGTCCGAAGCTGCTGCTGTTCGCGCTGGTGATCACTTGGGTTGGCGATACTGTGGCATATTTTGTGGGCCGCGCAATGGGCAAGCATCCGCTTGCGCCGCACCTCAGTCCGAAAAAAACGTGGGAAGGCTCCGTCGCTAGTTTTGCCGGCTCGCTGTTGGTCGGATTGGCGTTTACTCGATGGTTGAATGCATCGCCGGTGCATCTGCTGGCCATGGCGGGAGTGGGGAACGTCGCGGGTCAAGTTGGGGACCTGCTCGAATCGGCGTACAAGCGCAGCGCGGGAGTGAAGGATTCCGGAGGAATGCTGCCGGGTCATGGCGGAATACTCGACCGCATCGACGCGCTGATTCTGGCCATTCCGGTTGTCTGGTATTATTGGACTTTGATCTACTCGCCTGGAATGTAATTCGGGAACTCCGACTCGAAAACTAGTCCCGAAAGATGGGCCCGTAACGTGAGCCCGAACAAGAGAAAGAAGCGTTAGTGACGCAATCCTTTAGGAAATTGGCCATTCTGGGTTCGACCGGCTCGATCGGACGGCAATGCCTGTCCGTTGTGGAGTCGCTGCCCGGGCGATTCAGCGTGGTGGCGCTGGCTGCCGGCTCGAATCTGGACGAACTCGTCGGGCAGATTGAGCGGCACCGGCCGGAACTGGTGTCCGTCGCCGACCCGCCGAAAGCAGACGATCTCGCACAGAAGCTGCGAGCGAAAGGTGTGTCGCCGATTCCGGCGATCCATTACGGGCGCGAAGGCATGCTGGCGGTCGGAACGCACGCTGCGGCAGACATGGTTGTGTCCGCGGCCGTCGGCGTCGTGGGGCTCGAAGCGACGTACGAAGCGATCAAGCTGGGGAAGACCGTCGCGCTTTCCAATAAAGAAGTGCTGGTTGCCGCGGGCGAACTGGTTATGGCCGCTGTGAAGAAAGCCGGGCGCGAGCTGCTTCCCGTGGATAGCGAGCACAACGCGGTACATCAATGCTTGCGCGGCGGCGAGCGTGGTGAAGTTCGGCGGCTAGTGCTGACGGCTTCGGGCGGACCATTTCGCAAGACGCCGTTGGCCGCGCTGGAAAGCGTGACGCCGGAACAGGCGCTGGCGCATCCGAACTGGCGAATGGGCAATCGCATCACGATTGATTCCGCGACGATGATGAACAAGGGCTTCGAAATCATCGAGGCGCGATGGCTGTTCGGTGTCCAACCGAACCAGATTGATGTAGTAATTCATCCCCAATCAACCATCCACTCTATGGTGGAGTTTGTCGATGGTTCCGTTCTCGCACAACTCGGCCCAACCGATATGCGCATGCCCATTCAATATGCGTTAACCTATCCGGAGCGGGCAGCATCTAATGGCCTAGCCCTGGATTGGTCGAAACTCCGGCGTCTCGATTTCGCGAAGGTTTCCACGCGACGATTCCCATGCCTGCGTTTGGCTAAGGAAGCGATGAAGAAGGGCGGGGCATTGCCATGCGCGCTGAATGCCGCGGATGAAGTCGCGGTGGCGGCGTTTCTGGAGAGAAGGCTGCCGTTTCTGGGAATTCCTGAGGTGATCGAGAGAGTGCTATCGCGGACGCCGAAAACGAGATTTGAGAAGATGGACGATGTGCTTACGGCGGATAGCGAGGCGCGTCGAATGGCGAAGGAAGAAGTAGACCGGTTGGCGGTAACCGCGGCGGCGGCATCGTAGTTCAAAGAAGGGAAAAGCAAACAAATGGATTTGTTATTGGGCGTAGCGCTCGTGCTGGGAGTGATGATTCTGGTGCACGAGTGGGGGCATTTTATTGCAGCGCGGCTGTTTGGCGTGCGCGTGGACGTTTTTTCCATTGGATTTGGCCCGCGACTGTTTGGCTGGAAGCGCGGAGCGACGGATTATCGGGTGAGCGCGCTGCCGCTGGGCGGCTATGTGCGCATGGCGGGGCAGGACCCGTCTGAGATTGACTCCGCGCGCAGCACCTCGATCCCGGGAACAGAAAAAGAAAAGACCGGCGCGGCGCAATTGCAAACAACGGGGACAGGCGCACCGGACGAGCTGATGAGCAAGCCGCGCTGGCAACGCGCGATTATTTCGTTTTGCGGCCCGTTGGTAAATTTAATTTTTCCGATTTTACTGCTGACCGTTTATTTCGTGGCGATTGGAATTCCGTATCCGGCGTATGAGGACAAACCTGTGCAGGTTACGGCATTGCCGGAGAATTCTCCCGCGGCCGCTGCGGGTCTGCATCCTGGCGACAAGGTCGTTGCTATCGATGGAGAGAAGAACCCGGACTGGGAACGGGCGGAAAAAGTTGTTATCAAGCTGACGCCGAACAGCAAGCTTTCCATGGAAGTGGAAGATGCGGGCGCGCACCGAACGCTTAGCGTTCCCGTCGAGCAGAAGGATCTTGAGCAACCGGAGCGATTGCTGGGTTTTGCGCCGATCCGGCCGGTTCTGGAAGATGTGGCGCCGGGATATCCAGCGCAGCGCGCGGGACTCAAAGAGAACGATCTAATTGCCGCAGTGGACGGACAAAAAATTCAGTGGTGGGGCGAATTCACGGAACGGATACGCGGATCGAACGGCAAGCCGGTGGCGCTGGACGTCGAACGCAAAGGGCAGCCGCTGCATTTGGTCGTGACGCCGCAATCAGCGACGAATGAGCGCGGGGAAACTGTTTATCAGATTGGCGTGCAGGTGCATGACGATACCGCTTACAAGCGCGTGGCGTTTCCCGAAGGCGCGCGGTACGCGAGCCAGGTGACTGTTCAAAAAATCAAAGAGACAGCGGGCATCGTGGGTGCATTGTTCAGCGGGCGCGTTTCCCTCAAGCAATTGCAAGGACCGGTGGGAATTTCGCGCGCAGCGGGACAGGCCGCGAAAAAAGGCCCGCTCGCGATTATCTCCTTGATGGTGCTGATTAGCGTGAACCTGGGAATCCTGAACCTACTGCCGATTCCGATCCTGGACGGCGGGCACATCCTGCTGCTGGGAATTGAAGGGCTGCTGAGGCGCGACATGAGCCTGGCGTTCAAAGAGCGCTTCGTGCAGGTTGGGCTGGTGTTCCTCTTGGTAGTGTTCGCCATCGTTATGTACAATGACGTGGTGCGGCTGCTGCCGATCCATTCCTGAGCTGACCTAGCCTAGCTCGCTGGCAGTCTCGCTGAGAACCGCACCCGGAGAAAGAATGGCTGTATCATCGCAGCACCGGGCCTCCACCGGCGAGCGAATCAATACCGCGGAAACTACCGGAAGATTGCAGCAGGCGCTGGGAAAGCGGCGCATCCGCTTGACCCGGCAGCGGCGCGTGATTTTGCAAGTGATGGATGACGCCGAGCAACACCTGGACGTTGACCAGATTCTGGAGCGCGCGCAAAAGATTGATTCCGGCGTACACCTCGTCACGGTTTACCGCACGATTGACCTCCTCAAAAAACACGGCTTGATCGATGAGTTGGACCTGCTGCACCTGCGCGGAGACCGGCACTATTACGAGACGCATGGCCCGCGCGACCACATCCATGTGGCGTGCTTGCGCTGCGGAAAGGTGCGCGAATTCGAGAGCGGGCTTTACGAGCAGTTGAAGCAGCAGATTGCGCGGGATTTTAATATGAAGGTGACCGTTTCGCGGACCGAGGTCGGCGGGTATTGCGCGGAGTGCCTCGAAAAGTTGAACTCGTAGCAGCGAGTTAGCTTAGCGAACTCCTAAAAAAGAAGTTGTAACAGGTCAAAATTCAAACCGATCAATTACCCAACTGATTCTGTGCTTGACGAGTTCATCACGGACCTGGTACGATAAACACGTAAGAAACTACGCCCCGACGCTGTTCGGGGCTTTTTCTTTTTTGGCGCAGGCGTTACTCCCGGTAGCGCCTTTTGTCTCCGTCTTCCTCTCTGCCGTTGCTGTTCTCCGTCATCTCTGTGCTCTGACCACTGTGTTCTCTGTGTTGCGTTTTTCTTGTTCTCGTGACCGTCGGCTGTTGGCTGGCAGCTGCCAGCCGTGGCGAGTGTCAACGGTTAGCTGCGGTTGAACTGTCGGCTTCTGTCACCTGTGTTTCTGCTTTCCGCATCTGCTTTCTCTTTTCAAGGATCTGCACATGAAACCCAAAAAACTGAACCCCGGAGTCCTCTGGATGCAATTTGAAGATGTTCTCGTCCCGCGTCTCGGCCTGAGCGTCAAGGAGCGTGCCGTCTATTCGTATTTGCTGCGCCATTCGCTGGTGGTCGGCAAGCTCCGCCTACAGTTTGCGGTTATGGCCTTAGCTCGCACTTTGGGTCTCTCCATCGGGGCGGCGCGCCAGGCGGTGCGCCGGCTGGATGAGCTGGGGGCTTTGCGCGTGCTCAAACGCAGCAAGAGCGGCCATCTCGCTGAGATGCGCCTGCCGGAGAAGATCCGCGCGATCCGTCTGCGCAAAAATGGCGCGTCACTAGCCTTAGGGGGCGTGGGGGTGGATGCCGCGGGAGAGCCTCCTGCCTCGACCCCCGAGACCACGGATTTCCTGAAAAGCTGGGCGCTCCGCAAAGCCATTCACGATCGCGAATGCGGGGCCTGCTTTTACTGCCTTCGCCGCGCTAGCGCGAACATGCGGTGCCTCGACCACGTCGTGCCCCGCGTGCGCTTCGGACGCAATTCGTTCCGCAACCTGGTTTCCTGCTGCATCGAATGCAACACGCGCAAGGGCGATCGTCCGGCCCCGGATTTTCTGCGTACGCTCTACCGCCTGGGACGCCTGACGCCCGCCGAACTCGACGCACGCCTCCGCGCCTTGAAAGATCTCGCCGCAGGCAAGCTCCGCCCTGCATTGCCGGAAAATGGAAAATAGAAATTGGAAAAAGGACAGTAGAAAGACCCCACCCTTGCGTGAAACAAACCCGCAAGGATGGGCCACCCAAAGGCGTTTTCGAAATTAAGGGGTGATTGCATAAGAGCGAAGGCTCCGTTCGCATAGCCGGTATGCTTCTGTTTGGAGGACCGAAGCTATCGGTAGGAAGGAGCCTTCGATGATGATTATTGGATGTGATTATCACCCCAGTTGGCAACA
>Ga0185299_10004898_pt1 | contig 15662 bp, 12 predicted proteins | sample PaiPotPPA55metaG_FD_128002 | JGI IMG/M metagenome (GOLD analysis project Ga0185299, IMG submission 128002) | Iron sulfur acid spring bacterial and archeal communities from Banff, Canada, to study Microbial Dark Matter (Phase II) - Paint Pots PPA... ...
TCGCCATAGCTCATGGCCAGCGCTTCGTTTCGCTCCGGATCGACGGTGACATTCGCGATCAGCACATGCATGTGCAGCGAGGGATCTTTCGCCCGAGATGTTTCGTGTACGAACGCAACGGCCAGCATTTTGCCGGTTCTTCGCGTCGCCTCGGAATTGTACAATTCTCCGCGTCGGTCCCGACAACAGGCAAAGCGCTCGAACCACTCTAGTTCACTTTTAATCGATGCCGACATCTCTAGTGCAATTCTTGGATCGTTAACGGCCGCAATACTCACGGATTTTGGAGCCGAGTATGCAAACTCGATCGCCTGACGTTCGGACTTTCGTCGTCGTTGCAGCTTCCTCCCGCACAACGAGCTAATATCCAATTTGGCAAACGCTTGGAACCTTGGATCTCCTTTAAGAATTGCCTCGCCGCTTAGTCCCCACTCGTCTGCCAAACCTCCGATGAATTCACCCCGGACCTTCCCCTCCTCCAAATGATAGTCCCCGTTAGAAAGATGTTGCTCGTGATAACGGACCAACTCCGCCGCTGATGTGTGCACCACCTTACCAACCATCACTTAGTGTCTCTATCTGATACGCAACTGTCTATCCCGAGTTAGTCAGTTTCGTATATTTTCGAAGTTAGCTATCTACGATTCTCCGCCCCGAAGAGGTGCACCGCTTCGCGGTCATTGGTCCCCTTCGGGAGTCAAAATGAAGACTCGCTTCGCTCGATCTTTAGATGTCGCACATGCCCCTAACTCCGTTAGGCCAAGTAAGTCTCTATTAGAGACTACACCCAGCAAAAGAGCGCAACGACCGGTAACAAAGCGTCAGAGTTACTGCCGGTCGTTGTCGCTTGTTACCTCTCGTTGCTATTTTTAACATTCAACGAGCGCAAAGAGCGGAAACAACATGGTGAAATACCGGCAACGAGCAGTAATAATTTCCACTTGAAAGCCGAAGTTATACTAGTATCTCTATGATACTTTCTATGACTGATGATCACTTGCCGCCTCGTCCCTGGCGCAGCCTTCTACTGCCTCATCTTGACGAGATCCGCGCGATGCGGAGGGCGAGACGTACATGGAGAGAAATCACAGCTCATCTGAGAGCAACGCATGGAATTAAAATTGCACCCTCGAACGTGTATCGATTCTTCAAACGTGCCGTCCAACGGAAAAAGCTGCCGTTGGGCTTCGAAGATGAGCCAGCCACCGAGACCGAAGGTTCTTTACACATAGATCGTAAACACACTGGGACGAGAGAATCGCTCGAGGAGCCAACATCCCATGACCAACCGATTTCGGTAATGCCAATCAAACAGCGTAAGCACGAATCAATTTTCACGACCTGGACCCCGGAGAAGGGGATCAACTACACACCAAAGGAGTTCTAATGACACAACGATCACAGATACTATTCACTCAGGGCGGTAAAGGAGGCGTTGGGAAGACAACCGTTATCGCCGCTCTTACCGGCTGGATAAGGACCAAGGGATTCGATCCCGTGCTGCTCGACTTCGACAGTGAGAATCGGGAGAAATCCAGTTTCCAGAGCTTTTATCCAGAAGCGCAAAAGATCGACATTCGCGCCCCTGACTCTCTGGACAAGGTTTTCCATTTCCTCGAAACACCCGGTACGATTTTAATTGCTGACCAAGGAGCAGGCTCGGGCGCGGAGACGTTCTCCTGGTTCGATCGAACGACCCAAATTGTGGCCGAGTTCGCCGATGTGACTTCGATCGGCATCGTTACTAAAGACCCAGGCTCAGTAGCATCGGTGTTGAGTTGGGCGTATCACCTTGGCAGCCGGGTTCGCTACTTAATTGTTCTCAACGAGCTCGTGCGCAGCTCAGGCTTCGACGCCTGGTGCACGGCACCCGAGGTGCAGGAATTTGTCACACGGACAGCACCGGCAATTATCGCCCTGCAAAACCGCAACCCCGACTTTGAGGATATGCTCCGAGCGAACCATCTGACGCTTGAAAAGGTGATCAATAGACGCCACTCGGTCGATTGGTTTCATTCGTTGACCCGTATTGTTCAAGGTCGGCGTTATCAACAGGAAGCCTATGACGCCTTCGAATCGGTGTCTCACATTCTATTGCCATCGGACCAGACCGAAGCTGCGGCGGCATAACGATGGACATTTACGACCAGCTTGAACAACTGGTGCCGCAGGAACGTAAAGAAGACTTCCTGCGCCTGTCGAGGCAACTGAAAGAATACGGTCATCACAACCCGGAGCTTTTGCGGATCGTCGAAGCGATGGGATTCTTGAGTCTCTATACGGAAAAGCTTCCCGAACGCGTTAGTGATGCCATCGAGCACGCCCAAGCTCAACTCGCAGGTGAGTTGAAGGCTTTACTGGCGGAACACCTCAGTGCGCTGCACGCCTTTAATGTCAACCAACGCCTGATAAAGAGCCGGCCTCGGCACCTGTTCTTTATTGTTGGACTCGGCATCCTCTGTTTTGCCGGCGGAGCCTGTTTTATCTGGAATGATCATCACGCTATCCAGAAGACTATTTACGAACATATCGCTGCCAGAACCAAGGACGCCATCGCCCGCCTCCAGCCTGACTACATTAGGGAGCACCTCGAGAACCTAAAGGCATTCCTTGATACAGGCATCCGTGTCTCTGTCGAACGAGACAACCTGTCTGGCGACACCGTGCTACGCTTAGAAGGGGCAAACGGCGTGTCCCTCTATTATCCTCGGTGCACCGATGGCAAGTACTCTATCAACGTACTCCAGTGATGCGATTTGTTGCTCTCATTTCACTGGCCGTCGCCGCAGCGGTCGGTCTCTGGTACACTTCTAATTCAAGTCTGCCCTATTACTACGATGCTGGCATTTTCGTCCTCGCGATTACTGGGGCAGTCCTGTTTGTTGATATTTCGCCCAATTCGCGCGCAAGGCGCCCGAGACGCATCGTGAGAGACGGCGACGACAGGAATTCTCCCATCATCTACGACTCTCACCAGATCGTCTGTCAGGTCGGACCCTGGAAATGGGACATCGAAGAGTTTTGTACCCATTGGCTGATCACCGGCGACACCGGCGCCGGCAAGACGAGTTCGGGCCTCAACAGGCTGTTAATCTCACTCACGGAACATTATCCGCAATGGGGAGCGCTCATCCTTGATCCTAAGGGCGTTTACTGGCGCACTGTGCAGAGCATGATGAACGCAGTTGGCCGGCCCGACGAGCTCGCCGTCCTGCGGATCAGATCTCCGGAAGAACGGCTCCAAGATTATCCCCCGGCAAGGTTCAATCTTATCGGCAATCCACGCGTCCCCTGCAGCACTTACGCGCAAATGATTGTGGATACCCACGCCGCTCATCGAGCAGGCAGCGCCGCTGGCAATTCCGATTTTTTCAATCAGCGCGCCATGGAACATATCGCCCGTTGCCTAGAGCTGATGCGAGCTCTGGAGCTTCCGTTCAATCTGCGTACCGCGTACAACCTCTTGGCCAACAAGGACCATCTAAAAAACACGTTGGATACTGTCGCTGAGCATCCGCGGGCGCAGGAACTCTTACCGCTAGTCCAACACTTCGAGACATTCTACTTGAATCTCAAAAGCGAAGGCCAGAGCGAAGGTGAGCTCGGAACGATCGGCAATTTTCTGGCTCCGTACCAGCAGCCGGCTGTTGCCGAAGTGTTCTGTTCAGAGGAACCCGATACTATCTCTATCGATCAGGTCGACCAGGGAAAGAAGATTTGCCTTTCAATCAGCGAAGAGTACGCACACGAGCGTAAATATGTTTTCTCGATTCTGAAGTTACTCTTCTATCAACACGGCCTGCGCCGCCTCGATCTCAAAGCGTGCGATCCGCTCGCCTTTTGGAAAAAGAATCTCCTGGTCCTGGTCGGCGAAGAATTCCAGGACGTGGTCACGTCATCTGTGGGCGGCATGAGCGACTACTCCGTCTCAGGTAAAATCCGCGAAGCCAAAGTCGCCCTAATCGTGCTGACTCAGAGCTATGTTTCTCTGCTACCGCCGCATGCCAACAAAGACCAGGCCAATGTCCTCGTCCTCAACTTACGCAACAGGATTATCTTTCGGGCCGCAGACGAAGAGTGCGCGAAACAGAGCGCCGCTTTCATTGGAAAGAAAATCGTAAAGAAACGCAGCCGCTCGGTTGGAAGTCGAGGCGTCACATATTCCTATCAGGACACCGAAGACTATAAGTGCCACCCGTTCCGACTCCGCGAAATGCCGCTTTATCGGGCTGTTCTTGTTCATGCCGGCCGACCAGGTCAGTTCAAGCGCACCTACCTCAAGATGCTGACTGGAGTCGAGATCCGTAGACCGCGAGAGCAACAGAAAGCCCACTTGACTGAAGACAATCGCAAAATACAAACCTTATGACCGAGGAAATACAAGAGATCGAAAAATTAATTAAACAAAGCGCTGAGCTTGGCGACTCGTTGATCCGCCTCGCACGGAAATTGCAGGAGCAGAGCAAAAAGCAAGTCCGGGTTGACGAAGAGCGTTGGGACAATCTCCGCGCTCTGGACAACACACTTACGGATTTGCGCTCATATATCGAAGTTGCAAAGCGAGAGATCGGCCCTTACCGGCATTACGGTCAGGACGAAGCGTACCCTAAGGCGCACGTAGCAGTCTTGGGCGGAACCGCTACTCCGCCCGAGGCAGCTATCGAACTCCTTCGCGCCGGCGTGGCCAGCAAAACAATTACCGCCGACGCAGCCGCGGAGCAGTTGGCTAAGTTGCTCGATTTGCCTGCATCTCGAAGAATCCAGATCCGCCAGACAGTCAAAGCAGCTTTTGAGGCTGGTGATGATGTCGTCGGCAAAGTTCGTCCATATCTTAAGCGTTCAACGCAGGTAACAGAGCAGCACGCCAGAAAAACCATCGCCGTCACGAGCGATGTCTGATATCATGCACTCTCAATGAAGCATGGATGCTTGGCGCTTTCAGGCCTCGGTCTAACGAGCCTGTTCGTCTTCGGCGTGACGTTGGAAGCAATCAACGACCCAAAAGAGCTAAGCGCGATTCCGTTTACGCCTTGGGATTTCATCACCTACGGATTGATAGCAATCGCAATCCCCTCGTTAGTTTTTGTCGTCCGCAAACGTGACCCGCGTAAAACGCTACTAGGGAAATGGACGTCGCATGTAATGCATAACGGTGCCCGATTCCGGACAACTTTGCGTCTGGATCCTGATGGCAATGCTGAGATTCAAACTAAACAAACAGCTGCTGATTCTGAGCAAAAGCTTCGCACAAGTGCTCGATGGCAACTCCTGGACGACAGAACGTTGAATCTTTCGGGCACTCAAAGCGCTACTTGGAAAATCCTCAAGGTAACTGCTTGGAGGATGACCACGGCTAGCCCGGCGGACTTGGGCCTCTCAATTCATTGGACCAAGCACCCGACAATCAACGCCAAAGCCTGTCTTGTGATTACCATGGCGGTACTGCTGCCGATTCTCTTCGCATTATCTCTGCCGCGTTCTGTGACCTCACAGGCAATCGCGGATGATCCCCAATACGCACCCTCTAATACCTCCTATCGCAATCATCGGTGAGCCTGTGGAACTATCAATTACAGGATAGAGTTAGGTTCGCGAGACCATCACACCCTTTTGTGAACCGTTGTGGCTGCCCTACCGAATCAGATTTTTAACCATTCGGTGTGGAACACGCCGGGTTTGTCCGTGCGTTCGTAAGTAAGCGCGCCGAAGTAATCGCGTTGAGCTTGTAACAAATTGGCCAGCAAACGTTCTTGGCGACAACTGTCGAAATAGGCCAGAGAGGCGCTAAAAGCAGGAACCGCAACGCCGGCCTGGATGGCTAACGAGACCGCGGTACGCCAATTGGTTTTGGCGAGCTCAATCACGTACGGGGACTTCAGCTACGTGTAATTTAGACTATTTTCCTGATCCGCCAGCTTGATTGGAGGGTTGCACGCCTGCGGCGTTCACCGGCAACGTGAACTCAAAGACGGCCCCTCGTGGCAGGTTGGCTTTCGCCGAAACCCGGCCTCCATGAGCTTCTATGATCGAACGAGTAATAGTCAGACCAATCCCGAGGCCGTGAGGCTTCGTCGAAAAAAATGGATCAAAGAGATGATCGAGATGCTCTGCGTCGAGGCCCGGACCCGAATCTTTGATAGTGACTGATACTTGAGCTGGCCGGGGTCCAACCGAAGGCGGTCTTGGACCGGACTCCTTAGCTTCTTCGAAGTCGATTTCAGCAATCGTGCGCGATGCCAATTGCAACTCGCGTGGACCGTCCGACACCGCGCTCATCGCCTGAATAGCATTGACTACCAGATTCAGAAGCACTTGCTGCAACTGGATCCTGTCGGCCGTCACCGAGGGTAAATCGTTGGCAAACTGGGTTCGCACCGATATGTGATGCCTCTGTAGTTCGTTCTGGGTCAGGGCGAGAACTTCTTGAATGACATCATTTATCTCAAGTGGCTCTTTGGCTATCGGCGCCTTTTTGATTAGAGCTCGCGTCCGTGCGATCACAGCGCTCGCTCGATTGCCATCACGAACGATGCGGTGAATGGCATCGCGAGCTTCGGCCAGGTCAGGCGCCTCTCTAGCGAGCCAACGCAAGCTGGCGTTGGCGTTAGTTACGATGCCCGCTAATGGTTGGTTGATCTCATGGGTGATCGATGCAGTCAGCTGACCTAAAGTCGTCATGCGCGCCACGTGGGCCAGCTCCGCCTGAGCCTTCAGCAACGCTTCTTCGGCGCGTTTTTGTTTGCTCAAATCGAGCGCGAAAGCCACGCCATCGTCATTACTCCCTTCGAACATCGCACCGCCAATCATAATCGGAACCCGGCTGCCGTCCTTTCGGCAAAACTCCTTTTCAAAGGGCTGAAAAATTCCAGTGGCCGCTAACTCAGCCACAGCCACTTCATCGCGGCCATGCCATTCAACCGGCGTCAGATCCGTCCAGCGCATGTGACCGGAAACAACATCCTCGCGGCTGTATCCCACCATGCGGAGAAAGGCTTCGTTCGCCTCGGTGATTTCACCTCTGAGGCTAAAGATCACTATCCCCATAATATTCGCATCGACCAAGCGCCGGATTTTTGCCTCGCGCATCTCGAGGTCGCGGTAAAGGCGCGTATTTTCGAGCGATATCGCCGCCTGTGATGCCAGCACTTTGAGTACCACGATCCGCCCCGGTGTGAACACTTTCGGAGCTAAGTTGTTTTCAAGATAGAGCAAACCGATTAGCATTCCTTGATTATTCAATGGCAAACAAAGGATCGAACGCGCAGAATGATCACGAAGATACGTGTCTGTGGAAAATGGATTCTCTGCCGATGCATCCTCAAGAAGCACGCTTTCCCGGGTGCGCATGACATAATGGATGATCGACTCTGGCAACTCAGCTTCTGCGGCGAATGCTTCTCGTAACCTCACGATGATGGTGCCGCCGCTGGTCATGGCTTCCGCCTCGATGCTCTGATTAACATCTCGGGGAAGAAGTAACAGGCCGCGCTCAGCGCCCGCATGCTCAATGGCTGTGCGCATCAGCGTGTCGATTAGTTTCTCGAGAATCATCTCGCTCGATACTGCTTGTGAGATTTTGACAACGGTGGCGATGTCCAAGTGTTCGACCGGCGTGCCCATCGTGCTCAAAGGACCTGCAGCAAACTCCTGGCTCCGAAGATGCGGGTATAACTCCTCCAGGTGCCGCACCTTGCCGGTTGCTCCCCAATGGAGATAGCAATACCGTGCGTCCCGAAAATAGGTATGCGCGATCTTGTCGAAACCGCGTGCCGCGTAAAAACGGCCGGCGAGTTCGTTGGCGAGCGCCTCGGCGTGGATAAACCCGTTCTCATTGGCAAGGCGGATCGCACGCTCATAGAGATCCATGGCTTCATCCCGCCGATCATCCAAGCGCGCGATTTCTGCGCACGCCAGCGCGTATTTGTCGGCGAAAGTCGCCGGACAGCTCTCGGCCCATCGCCTCAACTGGTCACAATGCTCAGTTAGTTCTATGCGCCGCTCAACGGCTCCCTCAGCAGAGAGCCCTGGTTCCAATGCCGCTGCGGTCAATGCCGAATAAAAATGATAGTCGAGAAGCTGAATGTGACCTGGCGAAGACCACAGTAGCGGCTCCGCCCGTCGCAGGAAGCGTTCCGCATCTTGGAAATCACCGTAAAGAAAGCGAGCCTGTCCTTTAATGATCCAATACCAACAGATCATGGTGGTGGCACGATCGGGCGTCAGCGATCTCTCATAAATTTCCTCGACAAAATCATCGCCATTAAAAATCGAAAATGACGCCGTGCGGCCACGCATGATTTGGATAAACCTTTGTTGACCCACCAGCACGTCCATCACATCACGAAAACCGGCCCGGCGGGCGAACGCCAGCCCGCGTTCGGTCTCAGCCCAGACCTCGTCCAAATGATCGCCTCTCAGAAGAAGGTCGGTTACCAAGTGGTTGCACGCATAACAGGCCATCACGAGATCGCCGGCCTCGAAACCCGTCCGGAACGCCTCACGGATTGCTTCAATCGCGCTCGACACTGGTAGAGTCCATAAACTCACGATCTCCAAGGCCCACAACGTCATCGCTTCGTTCGCAATAAATCGATGACGTTTCGCCAAGTCGCGCGCCAGAACGGCGAATCGAAGCCCATCTGTGTAACGGCCATAAACGTGTCCAAGCACGATCCCGAACGACCCGAAGCCGGCGGCTGAGGCACTGGTCACTCCATATTCCAGGGTGAGCAGAACCATGTGGCAGAGATGCAGCGACGACAGCGTCTCATCAGTGAACATGGCGGGGCCATATATCGAGGCCAGAATGCCCATCGCCGCTTCGACCCCGCGGTCCGCAAGAAGCGGCAAGTTAACCAGCGATTCGATTGTCCTACCATCAAGCTTGCGCAGAATTTCCGCAAAGGCTTGGTCGAGATGCTCGCGGGATGGATGAGGCGAGAGATTGATCCCGAATAGAGCGAGACACTCTATTGCAGATTCTATGGCCGCTACGTGCTCGGACCTAATGATGTGAATGTCGATCTGCAATTTGAACGCCGCGGCTCGATCGATGTTGGAGGCACCATGTTGGAGCAGCTTGGTGATTAAACTTTCTGCAGCTTGAAGATTTCCGTCTAACAATTGGCATTCCGCCAGGCAATGTTTGATTGCGAAAGCGAGAGGGTATTGCTCCTTCCAGCAGTGGTGGGAAAGTAACTCGCACCCTGAATTTAAGTACTTAACGGCCGAGGAATATGCCGTCGAGCGCTTCGCACGCTTGCCCGCAATAAAATTCAATTCTGCGAGTCGCTGACGCCCCGCCGGTGAAACAATCAGGGAGGAACCGCGGTTGAGCTGATTGACGATCTCGAAAATCGCCTCTTCCAGCTTTTCCGGAGGAGTATGGTCGGCGAGCAACGTCCCTATTCTGAGATGGGCCTCTCCGCGTAATCCTGGTGGAATTAAAGAGTAAGCTGCTTCTTGGATCCGGTCGTGGACAAACTTATAGCCGTCTTCCGACCGCACGATGAATTCAAGACGCTCAGCCTCCCACAGATCAGATTTCAGCTTTTCTTCTGTTGCTTCACCTTCGTCCGGCGAGGCCGGACTTCCGGTTGCACCATGGCTACTTAGGACCAGCCCTCCATCGCCAAGGCTTCGGAGGACAAGCCCGTGAACCATGGAAAGAGTGGAGATCGCTACACGGTTTCCCAGGCAGGCAAACTCTTGGAGTGTCTTCTGGGTCTCGATGGGCAGCCGATTCAATTTCCCAACCATCAGGTCCACCACATTATCGGTGTAGCCTTTGCCCTGAATAAGACCAACGTCCCAGGACCATCTCCTAACGCCGTGATCGAAGGTGAGTAGTGCCTCATCAACAAGCGTTGAAATGAACTGAATGGCGAAAAACGGATTGCCAGCCGTCTTCTCGTCTACCAAGTGAGCTAACGGCGTGACCCGCTCGGGTTCGCAGTGAAGGGAATCCACCAATAGGCTTCCCAAATCTTCGGAGGTCAAGGGCGCCAAGACGATCTCGTGCACGCGTGCTCCCGCCTGGCGGATCGCATCCAGTTTGCGCCAGAGTGGGTGGGCCGAATCGACTTCATTGTCCCGGTAGGCGCCGATCAACATAAGATGACGCACGTCTGGCTGGGTCAATAGATCCTGGACGAAATCCAGTGTGGCTGCATCCAGCCATTGCAGATCATCCAGAAACAGTGCCAGGGGATGCTCGGATCTTGCGAAAACACCGACAAATCGCCGGAACACTAATTGGAAGCGAGCTTTGGCATCCTGCGGAGGAAGATCAGGAGTCGAAAGCTGCTTTCCGATTATGAGCTCCAGTTCGGGAACCAAGTCCACCATGAGCTGGCCGTTTGGACCTAAGGCTTCCCGAAGGGTGCTCTGCCACTGGTTGAACTCAGCTTCGGTCCTGCTTAAAAGCGGACGGATCAAACCGTCAAACGCCTGCGCCAAAGTCGCATAAGGAATGTCTCGCTTGCCTTGGTCGAATTTACCGGATGCAAAAAGGCCGCGGAGAGGCACAAGCACTTTATGCAGCTCATTGACAACTGAGGACTTGCCTATACCAGAGTACCCAGAGACAAGCACCAGCTCCGGTCTACCGCTAGCCACAACGCGGTCGAAAGAGGCTAGCAACGTATCGATTTCGTTTGCTCGCCCATATAACTTTTCCGGAATCAGTATCCGCTCGGAAATATCGTGTTCGCCAAGCGGGAATTCCTCAATTCGGTAGGGACGAGCTCCTGCTGGTCCGTTTTCGCATTCAGTTAGGCAGCGTCGAAGATCTCGCTCAACTCCGGCCGCTGTCTGATACCGTTCCTCGGCCGTCTTGGCGAGCAGCTTCATAATGATGGCAGAGACAGTTGCCGGCACCTCCTTCAACCGCTCACTTGGCGAGACCGGCTGTCTTGCTATGTGGCAGTGCACCCATTCTATCGGATCCGAAGCCGCGAATGGAAGAGTGCCGGTGAACATTTCGTAGAGCGTGACACCCAAAGAGTAAAGGTCACTCCGAGAATCAATAGAACGATTCATCCGTCCAGTTTGCTCAGGGGCCATGTAGGCAAGAGTCCCGGAAATAACTTCAGGAGGCTCCGGAGTCTGGCGCTCGCGTGGTAACCGCGACGCGATGCCAAAGCCCGTCAACCAGCACCGCCCGGCGGCGGGATTCACCAAAATATTCGCTGGCTTGAGATCCTTGTGAATAATCCCACGTTGATGCAAACGGACGATTGTTTCGGAAAGGCTAATTGCGAGACGCAACAACAGCCCCAAGTCCAACGGCTGCCCGCCCGCATCCGACGCCGCGGAAGCGTTGCGGGCGGGACCGAGCAATTGATCTAGAGGCTCACCGCCGGGATCCTCCAACACAAGTACCGTGCGGTCCCAGTGCCGAGCAATTACCATTGGGCGGGCTGCCCATGTAGGATCAAGCTCTTCTCTCAGGCAATATGCGTGCTCCTGCCATTTCAGAATCTCCGGTGTCGGATACTCCGTCACCGGCGAAACCACAAGAACCCGGCTAGGTCCCGCGGACCCGGGATCGCAGCCAGAGATGTTAGGCTCACCGAAGATTGAGGGCGCGCCGTAGTCCGACTCCGCTAAAGCTTCGTCGTGGCCGCAATCAGCGCTGTGCATCTCCGAGGAATCAGGGCGCTCCGTAGCTTGGCGATGGCGGCTTGCGAAGGCGGCCTTACTCCGCCCCCGATAAAGGATAAACTCGTCATCCTTCCGTAGCACCTCGCAAACGTATTGTGATAGGTCAATCACACAGGCCTCCAGCCAAGCATTAACAGGATTATTTTCGTGCACCATCGAGCCAATTCTGGGAGGTGAATCGATTTGTGACTTAGTCCGGCGGCCCATTTTGATCGCAATGAAAGCCGTGTTATTCATACGAGCGGACACTTTCTCGAGGGCAAGTTCGCAGTACCGACCGAATGTCTCGAAGTCAGAAGTGTTAGTCGTTTCGGGTGATCGTGTTCAGTTTTCGTCGCTCATGGTATTGTTATCATATCCGCGGGATTATCGTGGAAATCGTATTTTACTCTTTCACTGATAGTTGTTTGCGATAAGGTGCTTCTCCGGGATGGAACTGCGTCACCTGCGTTACTTCACTGCCGTGGCCAAGCATCTGAATTTGTCGGAGGCTTCGCGCCGCCCGGACCGTCATTTGGGCCGCGGGAAACACCGCGGCACCAATCGGCAAGAGCCTGGGCGCGGAAACGGATCGAGCCGGTAGAGTTCTGGTAAATAATCAGTGCTGTCCAAAATAAATGTTAGTTGGACAGCACTGAAGCGCTAGCCACTGGGGGTCATATCTTAACGACCCCATCGTGCTCGTGCTCGAAAGAGTTGTTCCCGGCGTGCGGTGTGTTCACAGGTCTGAGTTTTGGGCCAAATCGGTCACGACAGTCCTTCGCGCGCGGTCAAGATCGAGCACGAGCACGATGGTGTCGTTTCTAGATTCCCAAGCTGCCCGCGCCGACCATGCAGACTTCGCCAGAGACCAACGGCACCCTTTTGCTGTGAAGCTGGATGGTCCAGGAAGCCCGGTAGACAGAAGGATCGGCAGTTCTCACCAGAAAAATTGACTCGAATTGACGCATTTCGCGGGTTAACGCTTGCATGAGATCGGTTGGCAATTCCTCTGTCGTCTCGAAGACATTGAGACCGTTTCCTGAAAGAGGTTCAGAACTGAATACATCCATGTGTGATAGTCGATCTTCGGAAGAATCATGGGCTTCAACATAGTAGCAATCGGATTGAGGGCCGTTTCACCAAATCGTCCTTGTCCTTCGTCGTCGTCCTCGATCGTGGCGACGGAGTGGCAGCGGACCGTTGGGCGAGATGTTAGGCGTCTCGAGAATCAGGGGCCTGGAACGCACGTCTGGCGAGGACGAGGACGACGACGAGAAAGAGGACGACAAAGCCTCAATGGGCAGAGGCCGCGGAACGGGAAGAAGTGGACGTGAATTGGGTTCCGGAGAATGACTTGATTGGAAAGGGTGCTGCAGAATATTGATGCCGTCGTCAGCGAGACATCGCGAGGCTATACGATGAAAGCAGAAACGCCGTCCCCGCCGGAAACGATGCCTTCCTACGGCATCATTGAAAAGGTCGACGACGTTACCCACATCGTTCTTCGCGCCATGGCCGGCGCTCCGAGCGCGCGACTGCAGGAGCTGATGACCGCTTTCATCCACCACCTGCACGCCTTCGCTCGGGAAGTGCGACTGACACAGGACGAGTATGACTTTGCCGTCGATTTCCTCAACCGGATCGGTAAAGCCACCACTGACACCCATAACGAAGGCATTCTCTTCGCCGACGCGGTCGGCCTCTCCACCCTCGTTGTTCTCATGAACAACGACGGGAAAGGTCCAACGGAAACGGCTGCCGCCTTGCTCGGCCCGTTCTGGCGCGATAACTCGCCGCTAACATCGAACGGCGGCAGCATCGTGCGCTCGCCCACAGCCGGCCCCGAACTCTTCGCGAACGTCCGTGTCACGGATCCCGATGGCCAGCCGATCCAGGGGGTCGAGGTCGATGTCTGGCAGTCTTCCCCGGCCGGCTTTTACGAGAACCAGGACCCTCAGCAGGCGGATATGAACCTGCGGGGGCGGTTTTATACTGATGAAAACGGGAAGTTCTGGTTCCGCTCCGTCAAGCCCGCCCCTTACTCCGTACCGACTGACGGTCCGGTGGGGGAATTGCTGCGCGCCCAGCATCGCCACCCTTATCGCCCGGCACATCTGCATTTTCTTAGCTTCAAGCCGGGTTACAAGACGTTGATTACTCAGGTCTTCGTCGATAATGATGAACGCTTGGAAAGCGATGTGGTGTTCGGTGTCACCAAAGATCTCATTGGTCATTACCTCCGCCACAACGCGAATGAGACCCCGCCGGCACCGGACGTAAAGGCGCCCTGGTACACCCTGGAATACAGCCTCTGTATGCAACCGGGCCAGGCGAACCGGCCGATTCCCCCGATCAAGTAAGGACTGCGATGCGTCAGCCATTGCCCCGGATTTTCATCACTCCTCGGCATCCGAAGGTCCAGAAGCACGATGTCCGGAGAAAGTTTATCATATAGCAGACAAGCCTCCTCCCCATTAGTAGCTTCGCCGATCACGCTCATATCGTCTTCCCGGTTTAAAATCTCGAGCAGGCCTTCCCGGACAACTGGATAATCGTCGGCAATCAGGATTCGTATTTTCGCGTTCACCATTTATCTGAAGCGTTGTTACGCATTGGTAGACAGCCCCATGAAGGTAAAACATGGCGTCAGTGTGAACCGCTAACCGGCACGCACACTAAAATGTTGGTGCGCCGGCCGGGCGCGCTGTGGATCTCGAATCAGCCATTTAGTTTTTTCACCCTTGCTCGCAGGTTTGGCTTCCAGCGGCTGCTTTGCCCGATAGTGAATCCCGTGCGACTGGCTCACCTGAACGCTCCTTGGCGGCCGGCGCAAGAATCGCTATCAGCAGAACGATGACCGCGACGGCCAAGAGTGCTCGATCGAGAGGCATCCGGTGCGCGAGAAAACCGATCAAAGGCGCTCCGAACAAAAACCCTCCATAACCGATGGTCGCCACTTGCGCGATCGCGGCTGTGCCCCGTCCGGGAACCTCACCCGCGGCTGAGATGACCGCAGGGAATACTACTCAAAAACCCGAGTCCCCAGGCGAACGCGCCGAGCAACGCGATCAGCGTTGAATTCACGAGACGGAGGACCGTGACCCCCGCACAAGCCAAGGTGCCCGCCCATCGCAACACAGGCACTCTCCCGTGACGTTGAATTATGGCGCCTCCGGTAAAACGGCCGACGGCCATCGTTAAATGGAACCCTCCATAAGTTAAGGCGCCGATAGCCGGACCCGCTCCCCGATCGTCCACCAGCACCAAAGCGAGCCAATCGTTCGCAGCGCCCTCACCAAGCGCCGTCGCAAAGATGACGATGGCCAACAGAATTATTACCGGTTCAAGGGCAAGTCGCCGTTCTTGGCTGGTCACCGATTTGCTCAGTGGAAGAGTTCGCGGCCCGCTAACAACTGCTCCCCTGAACGGTCCTGTTCCGACACACGAACGCGGAATCCCATCCTGCAAATAGTGGGTGGTGGCTAACCCCATAACCCCCATCAAAACTATTGAGACCGTTGGCAGTTGCCAACCGAGCGGTAGCCCAAACGAGAGACAGAGCCAACCGCAAAGAGCTCCGGAAACCGCGCCCATAGAAAAAGTTCCGTGCCAGTACGGCATCAATACCTTTACCCGGTGCTCTTCTACCAAATGACCTTGCACATTCATCGCAACGTCACCGACGCCGGCGCCGGCACCCACGATCAACAACATCGCGCCAAATTCAAACAGGGAGCGACTCAAGGGAAGTAGAGCGCAGCCGCCAAGAAAGACGGCGGTTGCGACCAGACTTACGGTTCGCGAGGAATACCGTTCGATGAACCGCCCGGCAAATGGCAGCCCGAGGAGCGATCCAATTCCCAGGAAAACCAGAGCGAAGGCAAGCTGGTCTGGACTTACTCCCAACTGATCACGGATGCCCGGCATCCTGGAGAACGTCGAGGCGATCCCGAATCCGGCGCCAAAGAACATCGCCCCAGTTGCCAACGGGGATCCGGCTCCGCTTGATTTGCCCA